>Ga0302320_10010353_pt1 | contig 19876 bp, 22 predicted proteins | sample Bog_T0_3_FD_202130 | JGI IMG/M metagenome (GOLD analysis project Ga0302320, IMG submission 202130) | Peat permafrost microbial communities from Stordalen Mire near Abisko, Sweden - Bog_T0_3 | ecosystem: Environmental > Terrestrial > Soil > Wetlands > Peat | place: Sweden: Abisko, Stordalen Mire... | reverse complement strand
CGCCGCTGGCATGGCAGCCGAAATGGCTGCGGACGACGGTTCATTCGCTGTGATACGTTTCTTCATGGCGTTGCTTTCCTTTGTTGGATTCGACACCCCGAGCCTAACGGCTCAAGGGCAGCAACGCCTACCTCCTAATTTTCAACAAAGACCGGGACATCCCCCGGCAATGTCGGCGCGATGGCAAGGCGGTCATGGCAGCAAAGAATTCCGCCATCCGGTCGTCATATCGATCCGTCAGTGCCCGAGCCAACTTGACCACCTCGGCAAAGAACGCACCGTCGCTGATGCCGAATCTATCTGTTTGGTTGCGGCTCTGCCGGCTCAGGTTTACACCAATATTTGACGCCGACGGCTCATCCAAAAGTTCAGGCGATTCCGAACAGGTTCATCCTAGAGCCGCGGCGCGGCATAGGATGCGACTATCACGGTGACAACTGGGAGAACTTCCTCGATTTCCACGTCCTGCCGGTGCGTAATCGTTTGGTCGATCCTATTCACCCAGGTAAACACTGGGTAGTTCAATATGCAGATCGGGTAGGATAGCCTGCCTGCGAGAAGTGCCAGGGCGCGGCTCCGATTTGTAAGGATTGTCCGCGATCCGGACATCACCAGAAGCGGCGACAGGATCATGACCCATAGGAGGGTCCAACTGAAAGACAGTATGACAGGGATATAGAATGTAATGAGCATCACGACGCAACATGGGTTTCAGATGACATCTATGTCGCATTGAACAGGGCCTTTGTAGATATTAAATGCCGCATTGTGGCAAAACTCTCCATGTCACATTTCTCGTAGATTGTTGATTTCTGTTTTACGATTAGCTAAATTTGAAATGGACATAGAATTATTAGGTTGGATTGCACTTGTTTTTGGGTTACTGTCCATGATAGTATCCCATTCTTTTGCTATATGGGTATCTGTCGTATTCACTGTTTTTAGTGCATCTGCGGGTATCATTTTAACTGGATTTGGTGGAGCACCGATTATTGTTCCTTACGTATTTATGCTATTTGGTTTTCTAATATGTATCAGCCGATTTGGAATGGCATTTTTTGTTTCCAATTTGTTCGAAACGAAAGTTGGCATTCAGCTTGTTTCATTTTCTTTATTTGCTTTGATTACGGCACTTGTATTACCGCGAATATTCCAAGATGAAGTCCAAGTGTATTGGCCGGTCCGTGGAAACATTCAAGGGGCGGCGCTGGTGGTACTATTGCCTCTGGCACCAAGAGAGGGTAACGTTACTCAATCTATTTACGTAATTGGAACGCTCTTCTCTTTCGGAATTATGTTTAACATGTTAATGAGAAGCAATGGTGCGCGATATTTTTTGAATGCAATGCTTTCTCTTGCGACAGCGAATATTCTATCTGCAATAATAGATATTGCTACTTATGCAACAGATACTGCTGACACAATAAGTTTCATCCGAAATTCTTCTTATGCATTTATAGCAGAAGACCAAATTGGTATATTCAAAAGAGTGATCGGTTTTTTTTCAGAAGCTGCTGCTTTTGGTGCATTCAATATGCAACTATTCCCGTTTTTACTTTCCTTATTTAGTTCTGGCGTCAGACGTGAACTTACTGCGCCACTCACGTTCGCGACGCTGATCTTGCTGTTTTTATCGACTTCGACGACTGCTTATGTGTCGTTTATGGTCTATATGTTCGTTGGTGGCGCGCCTATGATTCTTGATCTAATTCGCAGAAAATTCCAGGCAACGATTGTAATAGGCTTTACCGTTCTTGTCGTATTTGTCGTGGCAACTCAATATATTTCTACAATTGGGGCCTTGTCGGACGTTGGTGATCTTTTTGACAATGTACTTTTTTATAAATCATATACTGCGTCATCTATGGAGCGTGGCAATTGGAATCTTCAAGCGTGGCAATGCTTTATTGAAACGTTTGGTTTAGGCGTTGGCCTCGGCAGCACGCGCGCGTCCAGTTTTCCGCTGGTCCTATTATCGAATGTAGGATTGATCGGCACCGTTCTGTTCGGGGCATTCATCCACACTTTGATGCGGTCGCCCATCGCTTCTACTATTGATCCTCTTACCAGGGCGGTTGGGCAAGCCAGCCGGCAGGCGATACTGGGGGGACTGATCGCCGCGACGATATCCGGTGCTGTGATGGATCTTGGCCTCCTGTTTTATTTCTGCGCTGCCGGCGCGGCAAGAGCGGTAACCGCCGGCGGCAAAACCGCCTATTAAATGATTCGATAAGGCCATGCCGCCATGCCACCTCCGACACCGTCGTCGATGATCGGTACCTCTCCGCAACAACCCGCGCCTTATCTTCCGCCGACCAGTGGCGGCGCCGTGCAGCGCCCGTGATCACCTCGATCCGGCGCAGCCTGTCCGACATAATTTTGAGCTCATGACTACCAACACACATTTCAGTACTCTATCGCTGATGACCAAATCCCCACCGACGCGCGCAAAAATGCAGGCGGTTGCAGAGCGACGTTTTTGCTTCGTAAACTCCAGGCATTGTGTTGCAACGCCGACGGATCTTCAGCCCTTTTATTTCAATTGAATCACGCAAATGGGCCCAATTCGATCTTAACAGGACCCCACATGCCAACCATAGGTTACCACATTCGTGGCTTGGTAAAAGCCGTAGGTATAATAAAGTCTATCAAAATACTTACTTTCAGAGTACTAGGTATTGAGAAATATGTAACTGTTAAAGTGCGTGATTTTAATTTCGTAGTTCGTACAATGGACAGTGATCTTTTTGTTTTATCGCAGATATTCGGCTGGGAAGAATATCGCATAGACTCAAATCGCCTAAAAATACTTCGAAATATAGTGTCAAAATGGCTAGATGCCGGCCTGACACCTGTTATTATCGATGCCGGGGCAAATGTTGGCTATTCTTCATTATATTTTTACGATACTTTTCCCGGTGTGTGTATATTGTCCATTGAACCAGACCCTACAAGTTTCAGTGTCTTAAAACTTCATACGCAGGCGTACTCGCACATCAAACCTGTCAACGCCGCGCTTTGGTCGCATGATCGAGGACTCGAATTGATGTCATCCGACACTGGTTCTTGGGGCACACAAGTAACAGAGGGTGCTGGAGTTCCGTCAAACCGACTTGATGCACTGATCGGCGAAATCCCGAATGCGCGGACACTTATTATCAAGCTAGATATTGAAGGCGCCGAGCGCGAGGTTGTCGAGAGTTGTCCGGAAATATTCATAGACACAAAATGTATTGTTGTTGAGCCTCATGATTTCAAAACTCCTGGCAGCGCTTGCCTTTTTCCTCTTTACAAGGTTGCTGGACAAAAAAAATTCGATACTATACTGAATGGCGAAAACATATTTCTATTTTCATTAGACTGACCAAAATACTATTTTTATATTTTCTAAATTTTCTTCATTGGTGATATTTTTTTGCTTCTGAAAATTCAATAGGTACGGTGCATTGTGGCAAAAATGCCAGATATTATGTTTGTTACAACATATAATATGAACGGATGAGTCTCTCGCTTTGCTGAGTGCCTTGTTATTTTGTCATTTTTTTCTCGAAAGCACTCGCCATGGTCGTCAATGGTCGTTTCCTGACTCAAAGAGTGACCGGCGTACAGCGCTTTGCCAGGGAAATATCCCGCGCCGCCCTCAGCCAAAATATTTGGGACAAAACAACGACGCGACTGGCAGCTCCTGGCGACAGCGAGGCACCGCCAGATTTTGGCGGACTGCCGGTTGATATTACCGGGACCCACAGGGGACATGTTTGGGAACAATTGGACCTGCCGGCGATCGCCGGCAACGACGCGCTGATAAATTTATGCAATTCGGGTCCAATGTTCCGCAACCGCCAGCTCATCGTCCTGCACGACGCCGCGGTGGCAGCCCTGCCGGAGAATTTCACATTGGCTTTCAAGGCCTGGTATCAGGTCATGATAAGAATCTATGGCAGAAACGCGAAAACAATAGGCACGGTGTCTCGGTTCTCTGCGGATGAAATCATAAAGCATTTCGGAATACCTGCAAATAAAATTGAGATAATACCAGAGTCGGGGGAACATATATTAGATCGGGAAGCCGACCTCAGCATAAATAATGAATTTTCACTCGAAAATAATGGCTATTTTTTGGCCGTCAGCAGCATTTCTTCCCATAAAAATTTCTCCCGGATCGTTGCAGCCGCGTCGAAACTGAAATCAACAAAGTACAAATTTGTTGTCGTAGGGGGAAAAAATGACAGGATATTTAATGCCGATACCGTCAATTTGTCGGGCGCAATCGAGATCGGGTATGTATCCGATGCTCAGTTGAGAGCACTTTATGAAAACGCGGCATGCTTCGTCTATCCGTCGACCTATGAGGGTTTCGGCCTTCCTCCCCTTGAAGCGATGTCGTGCGGATGCCCGGTTATCGCGGCAAACGCGGCGTCGCTTCCGGAAGTTTGCGGTCCAGGCGCAGCCTATTGCGACCCTTATGACGCCGACGATATTGCCAGACAAATCTCGCGCGTGCTCGGAAGCCTGCAAATCCGCGAAGAACTTCGGATCGCCGGCTTGGCGCGCGCGAAGCACTGGACCTGGGCAAAGGCCGCTCATCGGCTGGGTGAAATCGATATATGACGAGGTCAACGGATTAGGATCTGGTCGGATCGATTTTTCAAAGGGGTGCCCTTGTCCCCGGTGTAAACCCAGGGATGGATGCGATGCGTTTAAACATTGATCCGATTCGACCCGTATCACTCTATAAGTAAAAAAATCCCAACTAATAGGCATCCCTGGACATAAATACAGCAAAAGCCGTTCGACAAATAATCTCTAAATCAATTAAGATGGACCAGTTTTCTATATAATATAGGTCGTGTTCGATACGAGATTTTATCTTTTTCTCCGTATCCGTCTCACCACGCCACCCGTTGACCTGGGCCCAGCCGGTAATGCCCGGTTTTATTTTATGGCGTGCAGCATATTCCTCGACAACGTCCTCATAGAGTCGGCCCGCGGCCTTGGCCCGGGTGGCATGGGGCCGCGGTCCCACGATCGACATATCGCCTTTCAGAACGTTCAACAATTGCGGCAGTTCATCGAGGCTGGTGCGCCGGATGAAGCGGCCAACTTTGGTGACTCGTGGGTCGCTTCTGGTTGTCAGCATTTCGGCATGCTCGTCACGCTGCTCATGATACATCGACCGGAACTTGAGGACCTCGATCAGCTTATTGTTGAATCCATAGCGGCTTTGCCGGAACAGGATCGGCCCGGGACTCTCCAATCTGATAGCGATGGCAACGCCGATGATGACGGGCGACAGCACAAGCAAGGCGGCCACTGCAATCACCTTGTCTTCCAGCCATTTCATCACATAACTCCAGCCCTCGATCGGCTTTTTCGACACACGAAGCGCTGTAATGCCGAAATAGGGCACAAAGCTGGCCCTTTCGAGACGAGCGGAGACGATCTCCGGGCTCAAATGCACATTGGCGGGAATAGCCTGCAACTGATCGAAGATCTCGAACAGCCGCATTTCCGCGGTCCAGGGAAGGGCGACAAAAATATCGTCGATTCGCTCTTTCTGGGCGAATTGAAGCAGTTCCGTCATACCGCCTTGCACCGGGAGTCCCTCGATGCCGTCGCCAATGCGTCGGTGACGGTCGTCGAAAATACCGACGATGGTAACCCACGGGTTCCGCCTGCCGATCAGCGAGCGAATCAACATGATCGCGCTCTCGCCGGCACCAATGATGACGACATTACGGGAAATATATCCTCGGCGTGCGAGACGATAAATGACCCTGGCACAGCAAAAACGTTCGACCAACAGCATCAGAACTGCTGCCGCAAAGAAAGCGTAAGCCCAGACTCGGCTGAAAGCGGACTCGGTGTGACCAAGCGAAAAAGCGAGAAACAGCAAGACAAGAAACGTTGCCAGCAAAGATCCGACCAGCCCCCGCAGATGGGCTTGCGGTTGGGTTACCACATCGAATTCATACATCCGGCCATAGCCAAGCACGCTGACGGCCAGTGTGGCCGCGAGCAGCGTAGCGACGAAATAACGTTGAAAGGACTCGGGATCCTTTTGCCACAGCACAAAAAGCCAGCAGCAAAGACTGGCGGCAAGAATCGCGACAAAGTCGAACACCACCTGCAGGCCGCGCGGGATCTGCTCGGAAAATGATGCGCTGGTTGGCTGTCGCCCGTGCCTGACTTGCATAAGCCTATTCTCAAGTCACTGAAAATCATGATTTTCCGAAGGGAAAGCTTACCACCTTTGGGGACTCTGCTCTACATTTAGCGGCATTGTCTGGCCCGAACCCGATGCCACCCCACCGCTGCTCGCCATTTTTGCGATCGCACCATCAGCCCCGACAGGGATCGAGACAAATCCCGGCGTAACCGGTTGATGGAAAAAACCGGAAACCAAGCCGCGGCGCCGGCAATTGAACTTTGGCGGATACAGACGCCAGAATTCAATCAAGGGAGGCGTGGCTGGCGAATCTCCTTCATTCAATGCGAAAGCTTATTGCCATTGGCCCCCCAATGAGCGTAACGGTCCCTGCACTTTGACAGCGGAGAACCAGCTATGGAAAACGCCGCCTTTTCCCTCACGGGACGCAAGGTCTGGGTCGCGGGCCACCGCGGCATGGCGGGCTCGGCGATCGTACGCCGTTTGCAGAGCGAGGATTGCGCGATTCTGACAGTCGGCCGCGGCGAGGTCGATCTACGCCGCCAGGCCGATGTCGAAAACTGGATGCAGGTCAATCGGCCGGACGCGGTGTTCGTCGCCGCCGGCACGGTGGGCGGCATCCTGGCCAACAGCACGCGCCCGGCGGAATTCATCTACGACAATTTGCAGATCGAACTGAATATCATCAATGCCAGCCGTGAAATCGGGGTGGCGAAATTATTGTTTCTCGGCTCGTCCTGCATCTATCCGCGCGAGGCGGCACAGCCGATCGTCGAGGAAGCGCTGCTGACCGGGCCGCTGGAACCCACCAACGAGGCTTACGCGATCGCCAAGATCGCCGGTATCAAGTTGTGCGAAGCCTATCGACGGCAATATGGCTGCGATTTCATCTCGGCGATGCCAACCAATCTGTATGGCATTGGCGACAATTTCGATCTGCAACAAGGCCATGTCGCGGCGGCACTGATCGCCAAATTTCATCGCGCCAAAATCGAGAAAAAGCCCTCGGTGGAAATTTGGGGCAGCGGCCGGCCCTTGCGTGAATTCCTTTATGCCGATGATTTAGCCGACGCACTGGTGTTCCTGATGAAGCATTACTCGGACACCCCGCACATCAATGTCGGCACCGGCTCCGAGATCTCGATCGTCGATCTCGCCAAGCTGCTCGGCAAAATCACCGGTTATTCAGGCGAGATCGTGTTCGATCACACCAAACCGGACGGCATGATGCGCAAGGTGATGCAGGTCGATCGCCTGGCGGCGTTGGGGTGGCGCGCGACGACCCCGCTCGAGGAGGGGTTCCGGCAGGCCTATCACTGGTACGTCGAGAATATCGACCAGGCGCGGCATTGACACGGGACCTGTGCAAATTGGGCGTGGCACGCTTCGGTCCAAATTTGCTCCCCGATTCTCTTCAGGACAGAAGGCGTGCGGCACGCCCCAGCTGCGCCAGCAGATCGACCGCCCGCTTATCGAACGAAACAAAGGTTTCTCCGCCGAGCCAAGCCCCTTCATAGGCCATGATGCCGTCCGCGAAGTCGCCGCCGGCTTCCAGCAGCGCCAGACCGGCTTCGACGGCGGGGCGGTTCATGGCCACCTTCGCCGCATTGAGCAGGTCCCGGATGGTCAGGGCGACATCTTCCTTCGGCAGATTTGCCCCGCGGCGCAGAATCCACACCAGTTCGCAGAGACAAGGCAATGAAACCGCGATCAGCGCGGAATCCCTGAGGAGAGTGCTCGCCCTGCGGCCTTGTTCCGGATCGTCCTGCAGAACGGCGCGGGCGAGGATGTTGGTATCGACGGAAACCTTCATTGCTCGCCCGCCCAACCGGCTGCGGCTATATCGTTCATCTCTTCGATCGTCAGCGGTTTTTGCACTTTGCCGGCATGTCTGCCGATCAGGCTGTCGATCGTGCCGGCCGGCCGGCCGGCCCTCACCCGCAGCTCGCCGCCCGGCAGCTTGTCGAACTCAAGTCGCTCGCCCGGCTTGATGCCAAGATGCTGCAGCAGGTCCCGCTTGAGGGTAACCTGACCCTTCATGGTAACGGCAAGTGAGGTCATAGCGACTCCTTTCGTCGAACTCCCGAATGGTAATGAAAATCCTCATTACAATCAAGAGGTGCACCATTTCGGCCAATGATCGGCATGTCATGACCGGCAATGTCGGTTTCATTTTCCGGAAGGCAGTCGCCTCGCGCTACGCCGATAACTGACGCTATTGGTCAGGGGCCTTGGCAAATAGCAATGGTCGACCTAAGATTAGCTAATATGGCTAAGCACGAGGTGTCCGTGATGCGACAGGTGACGGTTCATGTTGCCAAGAGCACATTATCCAAACTGATCGAGGCGGCCCTTGCCGGTGAGGACGTTGTCATCGCCCGCGGCGACAAGCCGGTCGTTCGGCTGGTGGCGATCCCGCAAGGGCGATTCCAGATTGGCATTCTGAAGGGGCAGCTGATCGGCCCTGGACCCGACTTGCTTGCCCCGATGGAGGCCACAGAGTTGGCGGCCTGGGAATCGGAGTGATGGACGCCATTTTGCTCGACACCCATGCCTGGGCCTGGAGTCTGGCCGGCGATGATCGCTTGTCGGCCAACGCCGTCGCGGCGATGACGCGCGCCGACCATGTTTTTCTCAGTCCGATTTCTTTTTTCGAAATGGCACAAAAGGTTCGCTTGGGCAAATGGCCAGAACTGACAGCCTTCGTCGACCGGTTGCCGACACTGCTGGAACAGCAAGGCGGCAAAATCGCCGATCTGACTCCGGCAATTTGTGTCGACGCAGGTCTCATGAAGTGGGAGCACCGGGATCCGTTCGATCGGCTGTTGGCATCGACCGCGCTTCATTACCGGCTGCCGTTGGTGTCAGCCGATGCGGCATTTGACGGCTTGATTGCGAGACTTTGGTAGCGGACCCCGTCGGCAAAGCCACGCCTCGGTGCAACAGGTCAATGCCGGCTTCCATGGTGCTACCAGAGCCGTCGCACGCCATAGACATCGAATCGAAGTTCGTTGGACACCAGCACAAGGTCCTCGACCATCGCCTGGGCAATCAGCATCCGATCGAAGGGATCCTTGTGCAGGCCCGGCATGGCGCCCGCCGCTTGGCCGTGCCGGGCACTGATCGGCAGCGTTGAAAAGCCCTGACCGCTGATAACCGACTCCAGATCGGCGACGATGAGTCCGACGTCCGGCAGTTTGCCGATGCGATATTTGGTTGAAATCTCCCATGTCGAGGCTGCACTCACGAAGACTGGATTGCCGTCGTCTTCGATCGCGGTACGCGCCAACGGCGACAGCGCGCCGTCTCCGGCGAGCCACCACAGGAATGCATGGGTATCGAGCAGCAGTCGAGCCATTACTATTCCCAGAGGGCGATGTCGTCGTCCGGCAGGGGATCAAAGAATGAAGGGGCAACCGACACAACGCCGCGCAGCCCGCCAAATTGACGTTTGCGCGGCGACGGATGGAGCGGAACGAGCTTGGCGACCGGCTGCGTGCCACGCGCCAGGATGATCTCTTCACCAGACTCGGCGCGGGCAATCAGTTGCGACAAATTTGTCTTGGCCGCATGAATTGTGACCGTCACCATGGCAAACCCTTTCTATTAGCTAACCTATATTAGCTAATACGGTGGTTTTGTCAATTAGTGGGGAGCGCCAGTGCGGTCCGCGTGGACTTGGCGCTGTATGGCGGTTGATCTAGATTGTATGCTGTATCGCTGGGAGCATGAGTCGAACATGCCGCGTAAGGAAGCAAGTCCATGAGCAAAACTGCCTTGATCACCGGCATTACCGGACAGGACGGCGCCTATCTGGCGGAGCTGCTGTTGGGCAAGGGCTATATCGTGCATGGCATCAAGCGGCGCTCATCTTCCTTCAACACGGCCCGCATCGACCATCTATACCGTGACCGCCATAAATCGGGACCGCCTTTCACGCTGCATTACGGCGACATGACCGACGCCACCGGCCTGATCCGGCTGGTCCAGGAAACGCAACCCGACGAGATCTACAATCTGGCGGCGCAAAGCCATGTGCAGGTCAGTTTCGAGGAACCGGAATATACCGCCAATTCCGACGCGCTCGGCACGCTGCGCCTGCTGGAAGCAATGCGTATCCTCAATCTGAAAGACAAGACCCGCTTCTATCAGGCCTCCACCTCGGAACTGTTCGGCAAGGTCAGCGAGGTGCCGCAGCGGGAAACCACGCCTTTCTATCCGCGTAGCCCCTATGCCGCCGCCAAGCTCTATGCCTATTGGATCACCGTCAATTACCGCGAAGCTTACGGACTGCATGCGTCGAACGGCATTCTGTTCAATCACGAAGGCCCGACGCGGGGCGAGACCTTCGTCACCCGCAAAATCACCCGCGCCGTCGCCGCGATCCGCTACGGCACGGAGGAGACGCTTTACATCGGCAATCTTGACTCCATGCGCGATTGGGGCCACGCCAAGGACTTCGTCGAAGGCATGTGGCGCATTCTGCAGCAAGACCAGCCCGACGATTATGTGCTGGCGACCGGGGAAGCCCATTCGGTGCGCGAATTTATCGTTCTGGCTTTCGCCGAGGCCGGCCGCACCATCGTCTGGGAAAACAGCGGCGTCGACGAGATCGGTCGCGACGCCGACACTGGATCGGTGCTGGTGCGGGTCGACCCAAGCTATTTCCGTCCAACCGAGGTCGATCTGTTGCTGGGCGATGCCTCCAAGGCACACACCAAACTCGGCTGGACCCACCATACCACCTTCCGGCAGCTGGTCGCCGAGATGGTCGCCGCCGACCTGCGCGAAGCCGCGCAGCAGCAGGCCTTCCGCGCCGGCCGCTCCATCGACGAGGCGGGCAGCGCCAAGTATGTCGAGTAATTGCGCGCGGGTGCCGAGCGCTTGATCGATCTGCCGCTTGCCGTCCCCACGGCGATCAGCGGTCTGGGCGAAAGCGCCCTGCTGATCGTCACGGCGGCATTCCTGGCCGGCTGGTTCTGGGTGAGCCGGCAACATGCCATGGCGCTGGGCTGGCTGCTGGCGGTCGGCGGTTGCGCCGCCAGCATGTTTTTGGTCAAACTGGGGTTCCTGACTTGCGGCCATCTGATTCTGGCGGCCGGCATTCGCAGTCCGAGCGGCCATACGGCGATGGCGGAGGTATTCTACGGCGCGGCGGCGATCACGCTCAACAGCGCGCTGGCGGCGCACGCTCGGTCCCGCCTGGTCGGGCTGGCGCTGGCGGCCGCTGTGGTGGTGGCGGTCAGCCTGTCGCGGCTGATGGTGCATGCCCATTCGGCGCCGGAAGTGGTGACCGGTCTGGCGGTCGGCGCGGTTTGGCTGGTCGGATTCGTCCGGCTCAAGCGCAAGGTGCCGGTCATCGCCATTCCGCGGGCCGTCCTGATACTGGGACTGGTCGTGGTCTATGGCGGATTTCTGGCAGTGGTGGAAAGCGGCACGCATATCACCGCCGAAGGTTTGCTGTCACACATCGCGCTGGTCTTGCAGCAAAGCGCCCATGTCTGCACGCCGGATTGAGGGGGATCCTGCAGAATGCGCATTCTGGTCACCGGCGGCGCCGGCTTCATTGGATCGCACACCGTGCTGCTTCTGGCGCGTTTGGGGCATGACTGCGTCACGCTCGACAATCTGGTCAATGGACACGCCGACGCCGTCCTCCATGGCAGGCTCGAGATCGCCGATGTGCGCGACGGCGAGCGTCTGGCCCAGCTTTTGCGCTCCGAGCGGATCGAGGGAGTCATCCATTTTGCCGCCTTTATCGAAGCCGGCGCCTCGATGAAGGATCCCTTGCGCTTTTGGGACAACAATGTCGGCGGCCTGTGGTCGCTGCTGGCGGCGATGCGGGACGCAGGCGTCGGGCTGCTGGTCTATTCCTCGACCGCTGCCCTGTTTGGCGACCCGGCACGTCTGCCGATCGAGGAGGACGACCGGCAGGCGCCGACCAATCCCTATGGCGATACCAAACTGGCAGGCGAGCGGATGATCGCCGCGGCTAGCCGGGCGCAGGGTCTGCGCGCCGTATGCTTGCGCTATTTCAATGCCGCCGGCGCCGATCCGGACGGCTTGCTGGGCGAACGGCACTGGCCCGAAACTCATTTGATTCCGCTGGCACTGGCGGCTGCCGCCGGCGCCAGTGCCGGCCTGACTCTGCATGGCATCGACTATCCGACTGCCGACGGCACCTGCATCAGGGACTATATTCATGTCGCCGATCTGGCCGACGCGCATGTCAAGGCGATGGACTATCTGGCGGCAGGCGGTGAGTCGAGGGCTTTCAATCTCGGCTGCGGCAATGGCTGGTCGGTGCGGGAAGTGATCCATCGGGTAGAAAAAGTGACCGGACGGACGGTGCCGCTGACGATCGGCGCGCGACGCGCCGGCGACCCGGTGGCGCTGGTGGCCGCCAATCGCCGCGCTTTGGCCGAATTGAACTGGCGGCCGCGCTTTGTCGATCTGGGCGATATGGTGGCGCATGCCTGGGCGTTCTTTCAAAGTGAGCGGGGCAGCTTTTCCAGCGGCGATTGACCTGGATCAAGAAAAATTCGAGACACTTCGCTACTCTTTGCTGTCCGATGGAGGTACAGCATAGGGGGAGGCGTCGTGACAGATTGCAGGATTTTCCGTCCGCTCGCGGCGGCAGCCGCGCTGATACTGCTGGCAGCATCACAGCCGGTCGCGGCCTTGCCAAGTTTCGCGCGGCAGACCGGCCAGCAATGCGCCGCCTGCCACAATGGCTTTCCCGAACTCACCCCCTATGGCCGCCTGTTCAAGCTGAACGGTTATGTGTTCCCCGGTGCCACTTCGAACGCGCCGGCACTGGCGGCGATGATGGTGAATTCCTTCACCCACACCCAGGCGCCGCAGATCGGCGGTGCGGCACCGGATTTCGGCGCCAACAACAATCTGGCCTTCGAATTCGCCAGCGTCTTCTATGGCGGCGCCATCGATACCAGCCTCGGCATCGGCGCCTTCATCCAAACCACCTTCAACAATGTCTCGAAGCGCTATGCCTGGGACAATGCCGATATCCGCTGGGCGCATGCCGTCGTGTTGGATGACCGCGAACTGGTGTTCGGCCTGACGCTCAACAACAGCCCGACCGTCACCGATCTGTGGAACACCACGCCGGCCTGGCGCTATCCGTTCCAAAGCTCAGGGCTGGCGCCGACTCCCGATACCGCCACGGTGATCGAGGGCGGTTTGGCCGGCTCGTCGCTCGGGACGACCGGCTATCTGTTCTGGAATCGTCTGGTTTATGCCGAACTCGGCGCCTATCACACGCTGTCGGGGCGCGCCGATACCATGCTCGGGGTCGATCCCACCGGCAGCAATTCGACCAACGGTCCTGCTCTCTATTGGCGGCTGGCGGTCGAACCGACCTGGGCCCGGCACAGCTGGGAAATCGGCACCTTCGGTCTGAAAGGCGGGTTCTATCCCGGGCGGGTCGGTGATTTCGGCAGCGACGACGTTACCGATATCGGCGTCGACAGCCAGTACCAGTTCTTGGCCAACGATTTCAGTATATCGTTCCAGGCCAGCCGGATCTTCGAATCGACCACCTACAATTCCAGCTATGCCCAGGGCTTGACCAGCAATCTGCATGACAGTCTGGCCAGTACCCACATCAAGGCCAGTTACGCCATCGACCAGACCTACGCGGCCACGCTGAGCTATTTTCGCCTCGATGGCAGCGCCGATGCCGGCCTCTATGGCGGCATCTCGGCAAACAACAGCCCGAATTCGGCGGGCTGGATCGGCGAATTGGACTATACGCCCTTCAATCATGGCGGACCGGGATTCTGGCCGTGGGCCAATCTGCGGCTGGGCCTGCAATATGTCTATTACACCAAATATAATGGCGCCGCGAAAAACTATGACGGCAATGGCGCCAATGCCGGCGACAACAACACCATCTATCTGTTTTCCTGGCTGGCCTTTTGAGTGTTATGCGGAAGGATAAGGGGATGTCATTGAAAGCGATCCTGGCCGGAGCGGCGATGGCGGTGACTCTGGCGGCCTGCCAAAGCACCCCTCAGCAGACGGCGGTGCCGCAAACGATCGCCGGCACCTTGCATCTTTGTTCGTCCTGCCACGGCATGACCGGGCGCAGCGTGTCGCCCGACTTCCCGATCCTGGCCGGGCAGCAACAGGAATATATCGAGCAACAGCTGCACGCCTTTCGCGACCATAGCCGCGCCGACCCGCATGCCCACACCTATATGTGGGGCATGGCTCTTCATCTCGATGACGCGACCATCGCCGGTCTGGCCGCCTATTTCTCGGGCCAGCCTTTGGTGCCCGGTCGCGGGGATGGCGCCGCCAACACACTGGGTGCCCAGATCTTCACCGACGGCATCGAGGCTCGCGATGTGCCGGCCTGCGTCGGCTGTCACGGCGAACATGCCGAGGGCCAGGCCAACATCCCGCGCCTGGCCGGACAGCACCGCCCCTATCTGATCGAGCAATTGACCCAGTTCCGCAGCAATGGCCGCGCCAACGAAACCATGCATATGAACGCGCTCAATATGACCGACCAGGAAATCAACGCGATCGCCGATTATCTAAGCGCGCTGTGACGTCCGTCGATCGACCCGTATCGCCGCCGCCAGCGCTAGCGCCAGCAATGTCAGCGTGAACAGCACCACGGCAAGCCAGCCGCCCGCCGACCAGAACCAGCCGGCCACCGAGCCGATCACGCTCGACCCCATATAGAAGGCCAGCATATAAAGCGACGTAGCGTGGCCTTTGGCGCTGCCCGCCAAACGTCCGACCCAGCCGCTGGCGACCGCCGAGATTATGAAAAAGCCGGCGGTCACCACGACGATTCCGGCGATGATCGCGGTCAGGCCGGACCACAAAGTGAGGACGACGCCGAGCCCCATCAGCAGGATGCCGGTGGCTAACACGCGGCCGCGCCCGAGTTTGTCGACCAGCGCGCCAGCGGCGGCGGACGCCATAATGCCGAAGATATAGACCGAGAAGATCTCGCCGAGCTGGCCTTGATCCAGCCCATAAGGCGGCGCCATCAGGCGAAAGCCGGCATAGTTATAAATGGCGACGAAGGATCCCATCGCCAGAAAGGCAATGGCAAAGAGCGGCCAAAGGGCAGCATCAAGCACATGGCCACGCCACGCCGCCAGGTGAAAGGCGGGGTCGAAGCCGGGCCGGCGGCGGAACCGCCGCGACGGCGGCAGCAGCAGGATGAAGCCGGCCGCCGCCGCCAGGCCGCATCCGCCCAAAATCGCCAGCGCCGCGCGCCAGGACAGGCTTTGCGCCAGCATGCCGGTCAGCACGCGGCCGACCATGCCGCCAAATGCATTGCCGCCGACCAGCAGTCCCATCGCCAACCCCAGCCCGGCCGGAGCGATTTCTTCGGCGAGATAGGCCATCGCCACGGCTGGCACCCCGCCCAGCATAAATCCCTCGGCGGCGCGAATCAGCAACAGCGCCGGCCAGCTGGTTGCCAACGCCGCCAGCAGGTTCAGGCTGGCGGCAGCCAGCAGCGACACCAGCATCAACCCGCGCCGGCCCACCCCTTCCGACAGCGCAGCGGCGCACAGAATCGCCAAACCGAGAAAGCCGGTCGACAGCGACAAGGCGAGCGAACTCTCGGCGGCACCGACAGCAAAATCCCGTGCCAACAGCGGCAGGATCGGCTGCACGCAATAAAGCAGCGAAAAACTGGCAAATCCCGCCAGAAACAGCGCCCCGCTGACCCGTCGAAAAACCGCCGTCCCAGGCATCAAGCCGGCCGGCGCCGGACCCATCGCGCTATCCGGATTTGCGGCGGGCGGAAATTTCCCAATTACCGAGAAAAGGGCGGGTGGCGGCGGCCGCCTCGACGATCGCGGTCACTTCCGTGCGCCGGGCGCCCTGCAAGGGCAGGCGCGGCAGGCGCACGCGCTCGCTGCCGCGCCCCATGATCTGTTGGGCCAGCTTGATCGACTGCACCAGATCATGGTCGGCGTCGAGATGCAAAAGTGGCATGAACCAGCGGTAAATCCGCCGCGCACTGTCGAGATCGCCGGCCGCCAAGGCCGCCACCAGCGCCACCGATTCTTGCGGGAAGGCGCTGGTCAAGCCCGATACCCAGCCCTGCGCTCCCAGCAGCAGGGCTTCGAAGGCCACGTCATCGAGACCCGCCATCAACACGAAGCGATCGCCGAAGGCGTTGGCGATGTCGGTGAAGCGCCGTGTGTCGGGCGCGCTTTCCTTGATCGCCACGATGGTGGGCAAGGGCGCCAAGGCATGCAGCACCGCGAGGCTGATAATTGTGCGATAGGCGGGCGGATTGTTGTACAGCATGATCGGCAGTTCGGAGGCTTGCGCCACCGTCTGGAAATGCACCGTCAGCTCGGCTTCGGTAGGAACATAGACCATGGCCGGCAGCAGCATCAGCGCATCGGCGCCGATGCGCTCGGCGTCGCGGGCGAACTGCGCCGCACGCGGCGTGGTCAATTCCGACACGCCGGCGATGATGGGAACGCGGCCGCCCACCACCTCGACCGCCGCCTCCAGCACGCGGCGCTTTTCCTCAGGCTCCAACGAGTTGTTCTCGCCACAGGTGCCGAGCAGCACCAGCCCGTGCACGCCATCATCGACCAGGGCGGCGAGCCCGCGCCTTGTGGCTTCGAGATCGATCGTCAAATCGGCGGCGAACTGTGTGGTCGCCGCCGGGAACACGCCCTGCCAACTGGATGGGGTCATCGCTGTTGCACTCCCGCTGCTTCGCCGCCACTATAGGCAGGGTTTGGGATGGGGGAAAGCGCAATGGGGTTTTTGACCAGGCGGAAGCCTTTCGACGCGTTGGCACATGTCGAAAAGGACCGTCAGCTCAAAAAGACCCTGGGCTGGCCGCATCTGATATCATTGGGAATCGGCGCCATCATCGGCACCGGAATCTATACCCTGACCGGTATCGGCGCCGAACGCGCCGGACCCGCGGTGATTTTGTCGTTTGCCGCGGCCGGGCTGCTTTGCGCTTTCGCCGCGCTGGCCTATGCCGAGATGGCCACCCTGCTGCCGGCGGCGGGCAGCGCCTATACCTATACCTATACCGTGCTGGGCGAAGCGCTGGCCTGGATCGTCGGCTGGAGCCTGGTGCTGGAATATGCGGTGACATGCAGCGCCGTCGCGGTAGGCTGGTCGGGCTATGTCGTCGGTTTGCTGAACAGCGTCGGCGTGACGCTGCCGACCGCCGTGATCGCCGGTCCGCATGACGGCGGGCTGGTCAATCTGCCGGCGGTGCTGATCACGCTGGCCATCACCGCCCTGCTGCTGCGCGGCGCGCGTGAAAGCGCCACCGTCAATATCGTCCTGGTGGCAATCAAGATAGCGGCGCTGGCGGTGTTCGTGGCACTCACCGTCACCGTGCTGAAACCGGCCAATTTCTCGCCGTTCATGCCCTATGGCTTCGCCTCGCACAATATCGATGGCCATGTCAGAGGCGTGATGGCGGCGGCGGCGATCGTGTTCTTCGCCTTTTTCGGGTTCGATGCGGTATCCACCTCGGCCGAGGAAGTCAAGAATCCGGGCAAGGACCTGGTGATCGGTATCATCGGCTCGATGCTGGTATGCACATTGATTTATATGGCGGTGGCGGCCTGCGCGGTCGGCGCCTGGCCGTTCGGCGAGTTTGCCCGCAGCCACGAACCCTTGGCCTTCATCCTGCGCAGCATCGATCATCCGGCGGCGGCAGCCGGCATCGGCATCGCCGCGATTCTGGCTTTGCCCAGCGTCATTCTGGTGATGATGTTCGGCCAGACCCGGGTGTTCTTCGTCATGGCCCGCGACGGGCTGTTGCCGCGCAGTCTCAGCCTGTTAAGTCCGGTCAGCCGCTCGCCGGTCCGGTTGACTCTGATGGTCGGCTTTTTCGTCGCGATGGTCGGCGGCTTCTTTCGTCTCGACGAAATCGCCGAGCTGTCCAACACCGGCACTCTGACCGCCTTCATCGCCGTGGCGGTGTGCGTCATGGTGCTGCGCCTTACGCGTCCCAATCAGCCGCGCCTGTTCCGCTGCCCCTTGGTATGGCTGGTGGGGCCGGCGACGGTGGCCGGCTGCCTTTATTTTGTCGTCAGTTTGCCGATCGCGACGGTGCTGCGCTTTTTCGCCTGGAACGGGTTCGGACTGCTGCTGTATTTGTCCTATGGACGCCGGTTCAGCCAATTGGCGATCCTGCCCGCCCCGGCGGAATGACGGTTGGGGGCGGTCACGATTTGTATGGCATCGTCTTACCCCTTCCCCCAGCGCTAAGCAGCCGACTGGCGAAGATCGATCGCCGTTTTGATTTCATCAAAGGCCACGCGCAAACCGCCAGTTTCCGTGCGGACAATCAGCCCCGAAGTGGTCAGAATTTCGACATCCTCATGGACCCTTTTGTAGTCCCGGCCGAGAGCCCTTCCCAATTCAGCAATCGACGCGGCTGGTCGAGCGTGAAGGTGGCGAAGCAGTTCCAGCCGTTTGCCTGTCAAAATCTTCGACAGCCCTTCCCAACTCTCGAAGGTCAAGTGAGATTCGCTTGACAGATCGCCACCTTCCGCACGGCGGATTGCGGCCAGGAAGCGGGCCTTTGTTGCGGCCTGGTCGATCCCGACATGGACATTGACGTGTCCACCTTCGCGTTCATCTTCGATTCCGCTCATTTGCCACCTCGCAAGGCCGCGACATCGGCCAGAAAATCATCAATCAACTGTTCCCAGCCCCGGAACTCATAGAGGTATTCGGTCTCGTCCACATGGCGTTGATCACCCTTGCCGCGCTCATTGTCGTACCCGACCAGCCGGCCACCCGGCCCGCCATAAAAGAGGCGATATTTAAAATAATGCTCTGACGGCGGAACAGGATCAGGAACTCGCCAAATGACAATCTCCTGGATCAGTCCATCGTCAAAGATGTCCTTTTCGTAAAAGACCCGTACCGCCTTCATATGGCAAACTATGCCATAGCTACGCTAAGGCGTCAATTGCCATAGCATTACCATCCACCTCGGCGGCTGCGGCCCGATCTATCCGACCGATAATCTGCTTCGCGCGGGTCTCATTAATCCAATATTCGGCCGCGACTTCAGCCTTTTTTACCCTTCGGCTGCCGGGACGACAGCGGGGATTGAGCGGTTAGAGCAGGAATCCCTGCCAGAACGGATCGCGCTCGGGGTCGACGGTAATTTGGTTGACGCCGGTTTGCACCGCCCAGCCTTCGATCGAAGGCTTGATGCTGGGGAAGCCGCCGGTTTTGCCGGTTTCTTCGACCTTGCCTTTGAACAACGAGCCGATGATGCTTTCGTGGATGAAACTGTCGCCCGGTTTCAATCGACCGCGCGCCGCCAATTGCGCCATGCGGGCGCTGGTGCCGGTGCCGCAGGGCGAGCGGTCGATGGCGCGGTCGCCATAGAAGACGGCGTTGCGGGCGTCGGCCTCGGCGTGGCGCGGCCGGTCGGCCCACAGCACATGACCGATACCTCGGATGCTGGGGTCCAACGGATGCTCAGGCGTGATCTTGTCTTGCATGAGTTGGCGGATGATCGGACTGAAGCGCAGCAGGCCGTCGGCACCCAGCGCGTCGATGCCAGCATAGCCGGCTTGCGGTTCCAGGATCGCATAGAAATTGCCGCCATAGGCAACGTCGAGCACCAATCGGCCGAGCTCTGGGCAATCGATATCGATGCCGGTGGCGTAAAGGAAACTGTCGACATTGAACAGGCGCACCGCG
>Ga0302320_10010352_pt1 | contig 19877 bp, 15 predicted proteins | sample Bog_T0_3_FD_202130 | JGI IMG/M metagenome (GOLD analysis project Ga0302320, IMG submission 202130) | Peat permafrost microbial communities from Stordalen Mire near Abisko, Sweden - Bog_T0_3 | ecosystem: Environmental > Terrestrial > Soil > Wetlands > Peat | place: Sweden: Abisko, Stordalen Mire... | reverse complement strand
TTCGCCGCGGTGCCCTACGGCATCGAAGCGCTCGAGATCCTGCGTACCGAAAAGGGCTACATCCACATCGGCACCGACACGGACGGTACGACACTGCCGCAAGACCTGGGTTTCGCACGCGGCGTTGAGCGCAAGGCAGCGAATTTTGTCGGCCGGCGTTCTTTGCTGCGGCCCGCGGCACGCGATCCGGCGCGATTTCAATTGGTGGCGCTCGCGCCGCTCGATGGGCGCACGGTGCTGCCGGTGGGCGCGCAAATTGCGGCCGGCGCACCGCCGACCCTCACCGAGGGCCACGTGACGTCGAGCTATTGGAGCCCGACGCTTAAGGCGCCCGTGGCACTCGGGATGTTGTCGCGAGGCGCCGAGCGCCAGGGAGAAACATTGCGAGTGCATCATTTAGGATCGGTGATCGATGCGCGAGTGGTCAAGGCGCCCTTCATAGACCCGACGGGCGAGCGCCTCCGTGGATAAAGCGCCGGCGCTGCTCCCGCCGATCGAGGCCGACGGAATCTCAGTCGAGGGCATGCAATCGATCCAAGTGGCTGCTTTGCGTTACTTCGAGGCGACCGGCCCGTTCGCAGGAGCGGTGCAGGACTGCGTCGGCGCGCCGTTACCCCCGCCGTTGACCGCAGCAGCAACCCACGCGCCCGGCGGGGCGCAGTGCATACTCGCGTGGCGAAGCCCCACGGAAACTTGGCTGCTGTGCGATGACCCGGCGGCCTTTGCCGAGATGCAGGAGAGGCTGCTGAGTCCCGCCGGATGCATGGTGAATCAAACCGGCGGTCTATGCGCCTTGCGGCTGCGCGGCGCCAAGGTCCGCGACTTGTTGTTGCGCCTGGGTGCAAGCGCCTCCGTTCCCGGCGTGGGCGAGGCGCGCAGCAGCCGGGTCGCAGACTTGCACGTCTTGATCATCAGCCTTGAGGCCGACGATTGGATCCTGATGGTGGAGCGTGTCTACGTCGCGCATTTGCTCGAGTGGATCGGCAAGACGATCGCGGATTGAGCCTACAAATCGGCGCTCGCGACCAACGGCGGAAATCTCGCCATCGCTTCCAAGTCGCCTAACGCCTGGTCGTTGCGCACGTATTGGCGGCTGGCATCGCGCAGGGGTTGAAAGTCCCAGGGAGTGTAGCGTCCCAGGCGCAGTGCAGCGTAGACGAAATGGCGGCGCTGCTGACTACTGATGACCGCCTGGTGCAGCGCCGGCAAATCCCAGCGCAGCCCGACCTCTGCGCGCAATGCTTGCACGCGCGCCGACTGCGACGGGTCGGCGGCCAGATTGCGCAGCTCTTCCGGATCGTCCTGCAAGTCGTAGAGCTGATCGGGATCAACTGGGCAGTGCACGAATTTGTATCGTCCGCGCTTGATCATTACCAGCGGCGAAATGGCGCCTTCGGCGAGATACTCGCCAATCACCTCATCCCTGCCTTGCTTGCCGCCGAGCTGCGGCACGAGACTCACGCCATCGAGCGGGGTTGCATAGGCGTCGGATTTGCCGCCGGCTAATTCGCCCAAGGTGGGCAATATGTCGACCAACGAGGCGGACTGCGCCACGCGGTGGGCGGCGAAGCGCCCCGGCGCATACACGATCAGCGGAATCCGGCATGCCGGTTCGAAGAAATTCATTTTGTACCACAGACCCCGCTCGCCCAGCATGTCGCCGTGGTCGGCGAGCAGCATGACGACGGTATTGTCGGCAAAGCCCGAATCCTTGAGCGCCGCCAAAAGAACTCCCACCTGGTCGTCGACGTACGAGACTGCGCCGTAGTAGGCGCGGCGCGCGGCAAGGACCTGGGTGTCGTTGATCGCGGCCAAGTCGAGTCCGCAGACGTGGCGTAGGCGCCGCGAGTGAGGATCAAGCTTGTCAAACGCCCTGACGCGCGGCATATCGATGGCGACGCCCGCATAGCGATCCCAGTACGGGTGCGAAATGGTGTAGGGATCATGCGGATGGGTCATCGACGCGACCATGCAGAAAGGACGCCGATCGCGGCCGCGGGCCATGTCGAACAGTTTCTGCCGCGCCGTGAACACCACATCGTCGTCGAAGTCGATCTGATTGGTGCGAGTGCAGGGACCGGCTTGGGTCACCGAGTCCATGGTGTGATACCAGCTCGGCCGCTCTTCGAAGTGATTCCAATCGGGCGTCCAGCCGAAATCCGCAGGGTAAATGTCGGTGGTGAGCCGCTCCTCGAACCCGTGTAACTGATCGGCACCACAAAAATGCATTTTGCCGCTCAACACCGTTTGATAGCCGGCGCGCCTCAAGTAGTGCGCGAAGGTGGGCACCTGCGATGGAAATTCCGCGGCATTGTCGTAGGCGCCGATGGCGGAAATTTGGCGGCCCGAGAGCCAGGAGAAGCGCGATGGCGCGCACAGCGGACTGTTGCAATAGAAGGAATCGAACACCACGCCGCCGGCGGCGAGCGCATCGATGTGCGGGGTTTTCGCGACCCGACCGCCGTAGGCTGGCAGCGCGCGAGCCGTGAGCTGGTCGGCCATCAGGATCAGCAAATTTGGACGATCGGACAAGGCCATGCTCCCTTCGAATGGAAGGGGCAGATACTACCTCAATATTTCGTGGTCGCCGCCGTGAGCCACGCCGGCGAGTGATCGAGGATCCAGGCCTCGAATGGCTTGTCGGCTCCCGTGGCGATGAGTAATCCCAAAACGAGGACGACGCCTCCCAGCACCTGCTTTCCGAGTTGGCCGCCGCTCAACAGCCGGCCGCGGATTTTCATCATGCTGGCGCGCGACAGCGATCCGAGCAGCGCCAAGGGCGCGGCTGCACCCACGCCGAACACCAACATCAGCAAAGCAATCTGCGACAGGTGCTTGCCTTGGCTCGCCAAGGTGGTTGCCGCACCCAAGGTCGGGCCCACGCAGGGGCTCCACACCACGCCGAGCAATAGACCCACGCAGAGTTGCCCGGTCAGGCCGCCGAATGTCACACGCCCCAGCAGTTGATTGCCTGAATTGCTAAAGACGCTGGTGGCGTGAGCGAACAGTTCCTGCAGCTTGGGCACCAGCAACACCAAGCCGAACAGCGCCAGGATGATGGCGCCGATGGTGCGAAACGTGTCGGGATCCAATCCGAGCGATGCGCCCACAGTGGCAAGAAAGAGGCCGACGATCATGAAGGACAGCGCAAGTCCGATGGCGAGCGCGATGACTCCCCAACGATGGGCATTTACGGCGGAGGCGATCAACACCGGAACCAACGGCAAGACGCACGGTGACAGCGTCGACAGCGCGCCGGCAATCAGCCCCAGCCCGTACGTGGCAGGCCCGAAGTCCATCGCAGCGGTTCGTCAGGAAACGGCGTGGCGAAGCAGTGCGGCTAAGGGTTCTTTCTGGGTATCGCCGGTCGAACGCGCAGTTTCCTTGCCGTCTTTGAATACGACGATGGTGCTCTGCTGAGTGACCCCGAGGGATTTCTTCAAAGCCTTGTCCGTATCGAAATTGGCGACATACACGGTCACCGACTGAAGAGCGGGCGATTGCGACAGCTCCTTGAGCACCGGCGCTTGCGCGCGGCACGTCGGGCACCAATCAGCATGGAATACCACCGCGACCGGTTTACCCGCGCTGCGCGCGGCATCGAACTGCGCCTGGTTGTACGGAACCTCTGACGAGAAGGCGAGGCTGGCACAGAGAAACATCATGGAAAAAGCGGCTATCAAGGTTTTCATGCGCGGCTCCGAGGAATGAAGATACTTAAGTTGACCGTGAATCGGGATCCTTTATTGCAAGGCGAGGACCCGGTTCGGGGCGGCTTCGCGATGCTCGAGAAAGGGAATCGCCACCAAGCCGACCGCTGCCGCCAACATGACGTACCAGGCGGGCGAATAAATCGAGCCGCCCGATCGCTGAGTGAGCCAGGTGAGGATCATCGGCGCAAAGCCGCCGAACAGCGTGAACGCGCCGTTGTAGACGATGGACGTGCCGGTCGAGCGAACTCCGGTGGGAAAGATCTCCGACACGGCCGCTGGCGCGACTCCGACGAAGCTCGCGACCAGAATGCACACGATTGACTGCACCAGGATCAGGGTAGGAAGCGTGGGCGAGGCTTTGAGCCACAGGAACAAGGGCAGGACCAGGACCAGCAATAGGCTCGCACTGATCAACAAGCTGCGGCGACGGCCGATCCGATCCGAGAGCGAACCGAACCATACGCAGCCGACGACGAAAGGAATATTGGCGATCAGCGACGCACCGAACGCTTGGCTGGCGCTGAAATTGAACGTGTCCGGGTGCTGCACGTAGGTGGGAAAATAGATCATCAGCACATACACGGCGACCGCCCAGGGAATCGCCGCGCACAGGCCGACAAATAGGCTCCGTCCGTGCAAGCGAAATATCTCCAGCAACGGCGCCTTTCGCTCGGTGTGATCCCGCGCGCGCCGCGCAGTCTCTTCTTGAAACGCGTCGGTTTCATCCAAGGTGCGGCGCAAATACACACCCACCGGAGCGATGGCGAGGCCAACGACGAAGGGAATTCGCCATCCCCAGGCCTGCACCTGCGATGCGCTGAGACTCGCCGTCACCCCGAATGCCACCAACGCGCCCAAGATGTTTGCCATCCCCATGCTGGCTTCGAGCCAGGAAGCGGCCCGGCCGCCGTGGGCCGTGTCGGCGCTTTCGAGCAAGTAGGCGGTAGCGCCGCCGATTTCGCCGCCGGCTGAGAATCCCTGCAGCACGCGTCCGATCAGAAGCAGCACGGGAGCGCCGATGCCGAGCGTGGCGTAACCAGGAGCGAACGCAATGATGGCCGTGCCCGCCGCCATCAATAAAATGGTCAAGGTCAGCGCCGCCTTGCGCCCCGCGCGATCGCCAAAGTTGCCGATCAGCAGCGCACCCAAGGGCCGTACGACGAAGCCTAAGCCGAATACCAAGAATGTCTTGATCAGGCGGCTGTTGGCGTCATCGCCGGGGAAAAAATTGCCGGCGATATAGCCCGCGAATAGCGCGTAGACGGTGAAATCGTACCATTCCAGCATATTGCCAATGGAGGTGGCGACGATCGCGCGCGTTTTACTCGGCAAGGAATGGCTACAGCGTGGGATGAACGGGACTGAACACGGGGGTAAACAAAAAGCGCCGTGCCAGCAGCACGTAGCCTGAGTAAACAAATTCTCCGTTGCTCGCCAACAGCTGCTCGCGGTTTTGTCGATAGAACCCGGGAATCTCATACCACGGCATGGTGGGCTTCAAGTGATGTGCGACGTGCAAATTATTGTATAGATACAGTATGCCGAACAGGGCGTTCGATTCGACCGACGCGGTGCGCTCCTGCGAGTCCTCCGCAGCGCGGTGTTCGGTGAAGGCTCGCAACAGCCCGAGGCTCAATCCCGGGTAGGCGACCAACAGACAGTACTGCCACCAAGGAAAATGGCAGACACCGGAAATGAACCAGAAAAGCAGGCCGACGGCGACCGCATGCAAGGCCCAATGCGGCAGGTGACTGTAATCGCCTTGCACCACACGGCGAGTCTCCTTGATGACCAGCGTGTAAAGACGCAGCAGCGGACCGATCAACAATCGCCCGGCCATGGTCTGGTTAAATAGCAGCACCTGGCGATGCAAAGCGCCCATCTTGGCCCAATCGGCCTGACGCACATAGTAGGACTCCGTATCGACGCCCGGAATCGTGAGGTTCACGTCGCGATGATGGGTGCTATGGCTCTTGCGGTACAAAGGATAGGGAAACCACAGACCCAACGGTGGGAACACGACGGCGAATCGCAGCCACGCGGGCACGCCGCGAAAGGAATGGATGGCCTCATGCTGCAAGGAAAAATGCCAGGCGATGAGATAGGCGCCCACGGGCATGATGACCCACCAGGGCAGCCGGGCGTTGAACCAGATCAACAGGATCCAGGCGCCGTACAGCAGCAACGCGACCAGCCACGTGGGTCCATCGATCTGCAAGAAGGTGCGCCTCAGCAAACTCATAGTCTTAACCCAGTCTAACGGCTAAACCTGAGGGAGCAAAAGTCTGGTCGGCGGCGAATGCGGGATGCAGCTTCGCCGCCAGCCGGTGCTCACCCCAATATCGGCGGGCGGCCTCGAAATTCAAGCGCAATGCGTCATAAGACGCGGCGTCGGGGTTGTCGAAGCGCTCGAGCAAAAGGCCCGACATCAGGGGCGCGAGTGCTTGGACTCGGTGCGCGTTCAGAAAGGCATTCTGCAACGCACCAAGGCCCGGTGTCGATGCCACCAACGGCGGGATCGGTGTCGGGACGGTTTGCCCAATGACGCGAATCTTCGACAGCCACTGGCTGCGATATTTTTGTAACAGATAAAAGGCGTAGGAATCGATGGGCGCGACGTCGGCGTCGCCCTCAATGACCGCCGACAAGGCACCTTGCGGCGTGACTTGTGGGGCGATCACTTCGCTGTACAGCGGCGAACGCTCGGCAATGCTCATGAGATAGTAAAGCGCCGCCACGCAACCCGACTGTGAATCCGGCACTGTCAGGGCGATGCGATGGCCGAAGGTGTCCTCGACGCGGTGGAAGGCGCTGTCCTTACGCACCACGAGTTCGCTCCAATACTGCGGTAGGCTGCGAAATGCAGCCGGCGAGGGCACCGGCGCGGCAACTAACTGGGGACGCGGCTGCGACCGGGAAAACGGCAGCCCGCACATGAACACGCCCGCCAGATCCTGGCGCCGCCAAAGCTCATCGATGGGTTCGGGAGCGCCGTGTTCGAGGAGCCGGATGTCGAGCCCTGCCTGCTCGATGAGCGCGCCGAGCAGGCGGCGCCAGAGCTCGGCCACCTCTGGGATCACCGAGTACATGCGGGCATTGGCAATCATTCGATATGCCGGCGAGCGCTCGAATCGGGTTCGCGCGCGTTATCCTTGTAGAAATTGACGGCGGCGTTGTTGCGAATGAAGGTTGCAGCGATTTCATGGATGGGTTGTGTGGCCGTGGAGGGTCCCACGCCATTGAACGGCAGCGTGGCGCGAAACGCATTCCAGACGGCTGTCGGCGTCGCGCCGAAGCTGCGGGTCGAGCTTTGCGACTTGCGCAAATCCAACCAATACGTTCCGGTCAGAAGGTCTTCCGCGAGCAGCTCCACAGTATCCTCGACCGCCGCGCGGGCACGGGTGACCTTGAGGCGGGTTTGTGTTTGCATGTCCTCGACATTTTGAATGAGGGCAGTTCCCTCGGGCGGGACCGGGTTGATGAGACCTTGCACTTCTTGCATCAATGCCACCACATCGATTTCGCTGCCCTGCGTCAGGTGAAAGCGTCCCGGCTCGCCCGGCGACTCGTCGGACGCTGCGGCGACGGTGAAGAAGGGACTGGTGAAGCGGATGACGCGCTGCGCCACCGCCGTATCCATGTTGGCAAGCGCGATGGTAAAGGCCTCAATCTCGTTGGCCATCGGATACGGATCCCAGTTGGCGTTCGAGAAAATATAGCCGTGCTGACCGTGATTGCGCGCGCTGCCCTTGACGTAGAACTGCGCCAATTGCGGCGTACCCAACTCCCACGAATCGCCGGGCGAGGCGCCGACGCGAACCGCTGGATTGTGGTCGGAGGAGTTCATTTGAATCAGCGCCACGTCGCGCAATTGCGCCCACGCCTGCCATGCGGATCCCTGACGGATGGCGGAGGCGCGCAAGCTTTCCGGATCTTGGATGATGCGCTTGTCGTCGAGCTCGAACAGATAGCTGCCGCGCAGCATGTCGAGCACGCGCGCCGCATCCCAATTGAGCCACTTGAACGGGCGGTTGGCCTGCACCGGTTGCGACAGCGGCGAGATGCTGCTGTTCATGCCGTTGAGGTCGACCGCGTAGATGATGTCTGCCCAAGACAGGGCTTCGCGGGCATCGTACAGCAGCAACGCCGTCTGCCCCGTGGCATAGGAATTGGTGCTCTCCAATTCGCTGTCGTCGGCACCGAACGGCGCGAGCGGCGCCAAGCCTGCCGCTTTCAAGGCGTCGGCGGCCGACATGCGCACGCCCCGGAAATACGCGTTGCCGGCCCCGACCATCGTGGCACCGACGTTGGTAAATGGCCCGAGATCGCCTTCGCCCACCGTGCCTCGGGACTGAACCACCGGGGTGATGCGCTCGTTCAACAGGTCGAGCAAGCGCTGCGTGAGCTGCGGACTTGCGGCTTCGAAACTCATGGTGTTGGCGCGCACCACCAGCATGGCGCGAACGATTTCTTCGTCGGCAATTTCCGGACCCAATCCGGCGAGCGCCCCGCGCTTGAATATGGCGAGTTGGCGTTCTTCCAGGAATTTTCTATTCTCGGGCGTCAACGGATCGCCGGTGAATATGAAACGCTCTCGACCGGATCCTGAGCCGCGGTTGAACCAGTAGACCGAGACCCCCTCGGCGGCGGCCTCGAGCAGCAACGCATGCGCATCGGCCGAGCGTTGCCGCGCTTGCGGGCTCAAAGCCACTTTCGCGCCGAAGCGGGCCACTTGCGTCACTTGATCGATGGTCAAATCCCGCCCGGTCAGCACCACAGTCTTGTCCGCCATGAGGGGCACAATGGGACGGTAAGGGGCGGCAGACAGGGCGTTGGCATCCGAGAGAAAAGCGAGCGCGGCAATTGCGGCAACAGTGCCGAATAGGGCGCGTGATTCAAATGGCATCGTGACTACCTTGGTTGCGACTCGCACCCTCGGCCAGTGGGCCGAGGACTTCTTTTAATGGTCCAAGCCAGGGTTCGAAATGCCGCCACTGGTCGAGGCCTTCTTTAAATATGGGCCGGCGCACCTGCTCGGAGCTTGCAGTTCTGATACTGCGCTCGGTCTTGTAAAATTCCACGCACTGCGTCTCGAATTCGAGGCCGCAAAATTCAAGAATCCGTCGCACATTGGCTTCGAGATCCTCGACCACCTCTTCGTGCTCGACGCGCAGCACTTTGCCCGGCAGCACCGAGTCCCAATGAGCCATGAGCTCAACGTAGGTGCGGTAATAGCGGCCGATCTCCTCGAGCCCATAGGTGAAGTCCTGGCCGGCGGCGAACAATTGCTTGAAGTTGCTGAAACAACAGGCGAGCGGATTGCGGCGCGCGTCGATAATTTTCGCATTCGGCAAGATCAGATGAATCAAGCCGATATGGCGAAAATTGTTGGGCATCTTGTCGATGAAGTGCGGCTTGCCGCTGCGATACACCGCGGTCTCGGCAAGATACTTCTCGCCGAGCGCGCGAAAGTCTTGCCGCTTGAGCTGCTCGAGCACTTTCGGGTATCGCGGGTTCTCGTTGTCAGGACGAAGTCCCTGCAGCTCGACCACCAAGCGCGGGATATTGGCCAATTCCATGGTCCCCTCGACTTGCGAGTGCGAGGCGAGAATTTGCTCGAGCAGCGTCGATCCGGAACGCGGCAAACCCACAATGAAAATGGGCGCGGGATCCGGCGAGCCGCCGCCTTGCGCCGCGAATAGTGCCGGCGTGCAAATCGCTTTTTGCAGACGGGTATTTCGCTCGACGGGTTCCGGACGGTAGCGGGTCTCCGATCTTTTCAGCGCATTGCCCCGCTCGTAGCTCGCAAACGCGGCGGCGTACTCTTCGCGGTCCTCGAGTGCCTTGCCGAGCGCGAAACTGAGGTGATAACGGTCGACCTCGCTGGTCGACGCTGCGTCTTGTTGTGCGCGCATCCGCGCAATCTCGTCATCCGTGAAGCGATAAGTCTTGAGATTTGCAAGGCTCCAATAGGCATCGCCGAAGCTCGGGTGGACCTCCGCGGCCTTGCGGTACGCGGCAATTGCCTCCTGCTGCTGTCCTAGAGCCTTGAAGCAATGGCCCATCGACAAGTGCAGCTCCGCCGCCGGCAACGCTCCCGGCGCACCCATGACCAGGTCGCGGTAGACATCGAGTGCCTGTTGATGCTCGCCGAGGCCGACGCGGGCCGTCGCGTAGCTGGTGCGATACATGCGATTGTGCGGATCGTCGCGAAGCAGCGTGTTGAGTTCCGCGATGGCTTGAGTGTGCTTTTGGCGCCGCATCAGCGCTATGGCGTAATCGTAACGCGCCGCCTTGTAGTCTGGCGCGAGCGTCAGCACCGCCTCGAGCAGCAGATCGGCATCGTCCAATACGTCGTGAGCGAGACCGATTCGGGCAAGCAGGCGCATGGCCTCGACGTGGTTGCCATTTTTTAGTAAAAACGCGCGCACGATGGGTTCGGCCGCGGCAAGTTCGCCATCCGAGAATAACGCCGTCGCGATGACCACTTCCGGTGGTAGTTTCGCGAGCGCAGCCACGTGTCCGGCCGCCATGGCGGCGTTTTCCGTCTGCCCGGTCATCTGATAGAGCGAGTGCAGCGTGCGCCAGCTGGCCGGCAGGGCGGGGTTGATATTCACGGCATCCACAAATGCCCTGATCGCCTGCGGCGCATTGCGCAACGCGACATAGCAATGTCCACGTTCCTGGAAGCCGCGGCTGAAGCGCGGATACAACTTCAATAGCCGATCCAGGGTGCCGAGCGCCTGCGGGATTCTTCGCAGACCGCGCTGGCTGACAGCAATCATGTAGATGACGTCTCGGTTTTCCGGAGTCTTGATAGCCAATGTTTCTGCCGCGCTCAATGCCGCCGCGAATTGATTGCGCTCGAGCAGTGCGCGGATGCGCAGAACTTCCGCCTCGATGGGGGATGGGGTATTGGGGGTCGCGGTAGCGGCTGCTGGCATTACATCCATAGAAAAGGCGGGCCCGTGCCCGCCTTCGATTCTACCGCGTTTGGCTCGTCCTCAGAACTTGTAGCCGAACTTGACGCCAATGATTCGCGGACGCAGCGGCGTCTCGGCCAAAACGAACTGTGCAGTGTTCGTGAACAGGCTGGTTTCCTTATTGAACAGATTTTGCGAGTACGCGTGAACCGACCAGTTGTCTTTGGCGATGCCCAAGGACCCATCGAAGCTCGAATAGGCGGGGTTCTCGAAGCGCAACAGCGTCGTGTTGATGGCGCCACCAACCGCGAGCGACGGATCGTTGCCGGATTGGGTGTACGAGTGCCCGGTATGCTGGCCGCCAAATTGCACGAAGGCGTTGTACGAGTTGAAAGTCCAGTCGTAGCGCGCCCGCATGTTGAATTGGATGGGCGGGGAGTTGGCGCTCGGCGAGCCAGGCGGTCCGAACAGATTGTTGATCGGCGAACAGGTGCTCCCTTTGCAACTCTCGGTGATGGGTTTACCGAAGTTGATGCTATCGGGATTGGTGTCGATCAGCGCAGGGGAATTGGTCTGCACACTTTGGTTCCAAGATGCAGAACCTTGCAACGTCAAACCCGTAATGACGCGCGCTACGATGCTCGTTTCGACTCCGCGGACGCGGAAGTTCTGCCCGTTCGTACCGAATGCCAAGTTCCCGGTCTGACCCGGATCGAAAAAGCCAATCTGCACGTTGTCCCAGTTTTCTTGGTACACCGCGCCGTTCCACTGGAAGCGGTGATCGAAGAATTCGGTTTTCCAGCCGAGCTCATAGTTGGTCAGCTCATCGGATTTATACTCGTTCGGAATCGCGAACTGGTCCTTCCCGTCAGGCCCCGGGATGTAGGCCGCGGTCGTACTGCCCGAACGGTTGAAGCCACCTGGACGGAAGCCTTGTGAGAAGGTGAAGTACGTCATGATGTCCGGCGTGATGTGCCAGGTGATGTTGTCGCGGTTCTTGTTCCCCGATTCCGAGAACCGCAGATTCTTGGAATTAAGGTTGATGGAATCGTTCGAGCACCCCCCGGGGATTACACCCTGCTCGAAGCAGTAGAAGCCGTAAGTCACGCTGCCCGTAAATGAGTTGTCGAATTTGTAGTGACGTATGCCCGCGGTGAGCGTCAGCACTTTCGGAATGATGTCGACGTCGACCGACGCGAATTCGGCTGTCTGCTTCACTTCACGCTGCGTGTCCTCGAAGAAGGAAACGTTGTCGTTCTGCACACCGGGGTTCTCCGTTGTCGCTCCGGGGACCGTGCCTAAGTCCGACTCACACGCGGTGTTTCCGGGCGTACCCGACGGAGTATTTGACGTGCAATTGGGAATATTCTTGTACTGCCAGTCGGTCTGGTCGAATAGCTTGTTGGTTTCATAGAACACGCCGACGATGCCGCGAATGCGCCAGTCGTCTGGGGTGCTGAGGCGTACTTCGTTGGTCATGTGCTCGTTGCGCTCCTCCTCGCGCCACGTTGAGCTTGGCGAGAGGCAGGTCGACGTCAGGTTGGGATCGCCCTTGCCGCCGTTTACCGCATAACCCGTGCCGGGGCCGTAACACTGGTAGTAGTCGGCATATACGCCGCGCGCATAGTTGGTGTAATCGGCCACTTGGTCGACGTGCCGAACCAAATAACCTCCGGTGTAGACGAGCTTGAGGTCTGATAACTTGCCGTTCACTGTCCACGCAGTGTTCTCGAACTTATCCTTGTCATAGGAGTTGTTAAACAAAGTGACTTCGAGGGGCTGCAATGGCACCCCGTCCGACGAGTACGGCATCTGGTAGAACACGCCCTGGGAGTCCATGTTCTGGTAACTCTGCGACAGCAAAATATTCCAGTCGTCGTTGATCTGGTACAGCCCCTCGACGCGCGTGCCGGTATAGGTCACCGGGTTGATGTTGTTCGCGACCGTGGAGTCATTGTTTATGACAACGGAATTCGCTGGAACGCCACCGCCGGGGTTGTGCGCATAGTAAATTCCGAGGTCGGTGTTCTTGCGTGTAAATGTTCCCGGCACGTTATCGATGTAGCCGCCGCGCCGGTCGCTATAGATCACCGCACGTACCGCCAACGTGTCGGTGATGAGCGGCACATTCAGCACCGCCGTAAGATCGGAGTTTGGGTCACCGTGCGCGGTGACCGAGTAGCCGGCGTCGACGTTCCCTTCCGTGACGTTGAGTTTGGGCTTGTTGGTGATGTAGCGAATCACGCCCGCCTGCGCACCAGCACCGAACAGGGTGCCTTGCGGGCCCTCGAGGATCTCGATGCGCTCGAGATCGGCGGCATACACGTCGAGGTTGCGGGACGGTAACTGACCCGATTGATCGTCTAAGTAGATGGCGACGTTCGGGAACCCGCCGATTGAGCCGCTTGACTGACTGCCTCCGTTACCGACGCTGAGACCCCGCATATAAATGTCGCCTTGACCGGGGCCGTTGGAGGCCACCGTGACATTGGGCACATAGCGGACGTAGTCATCAAAAGTCGTAACACTCAAGTCCTTCAACGTCTCCGCGGTCAAGGCTTGGATGGTAATCGGAACGTTTTGGATGTTTTCCGTTCGGCGCTGGGCCGTTACGGTGATTTCCTGGATCGAATCGGAGGACGTGTCGGTGTCTGTCGCGGTCGCCGCGTAGACGAGGCCACCGGGGGCGCCACTCAAAATTGCGGCAATCGCATAAGACAACTTCTGATTTGAATTCATGCGTCGATCCCTTCCCTATGAATGATGACGTGACCGTCATTTGTAATGTTTCAGAGAATAGCATCGCCTCCGCAAAGCGAAAGCGCTATTTTGTTGTGGGCATGCATCGGGTGCATGCCGATTTTAGATTTGGGCATGCGAAAATTAGATTTCACGCGCCATCACCGCTTAGCTGAGCGGGAAATCCGGGAGCCCGCAGCGGGGTGCCGACCGCGTCCTCCAGCAATTTGACGATCATGGAGGACCAGGCGTGGCCGCCGTACTTGGCGCGCCCCTCGACAAAGGTTTGCTCCATCACCGCCGCGAGCCGCAAGGGAACACCAAAACGGCGCCCGAATTCGAGCGCAAATCCGGCGTCCTTACAGGCTAAATCCATTGTAAAACCAATATCATAGCTGCCATTTAAGATAACCTGACTTTCGGTCTCGTGGACGAAGCTATTGCCGGAACTGGCGGCAATCGCCGAGTAGGCGGCGCCGAGGTCAACGCCTGCTTTGGCGCACAGCATCAACGCCTCGCCGGCGGCGATCAAATGGATGAATGCCAGCATGTTGGTGACGACCTTGGTCACCGCCGCCTGCTCAATTCCGCCCAGGTGAATCACGCGACCACCCATCGCCTGAAGCGCCGGCTGGTGTTTCGCGAACACTTGTTGCGTGCCGCCAACCAAAACCGTGATGTCGCCGGCGGCCGCTCGATGTACCCCTCCGGTCACCGGGCAGGCGAGGGTGGCAACACCCAATTGCTCCGCCCGGACAGCAAGCTTTTCTACCTCGGCAAAGTCGTTGGTGCTCATCTCGATCCAGGTACTTCCCTGCCGCAGCGCCGGTAAGGCCAAATCCATCACCGTCGCGCTCGCCGCGGGCGAGGGTAGACAGGTGATCAAGGCGTCGCTGTCGCGGGCGAGCTCGGCGACGGATCCTACCCAGCGGGCACCGGCACGAAGTGCCGCATCGGCGCTCTCGCGTTTGAGGTCATAGACGCCGACATCGAATCCGCCGCGTGCCAAATTCGCGGCGAGGTGTTTACCGAGATTGCCGAGACCGATGAAGCCGTAGGTTAAGCTCATGGGCCGACCTTGGGGTTTCCCAATGGGTGATCGATCATCTCCAGGTGTAACGCACTGTCTTCGACATACGCGTGGGCGAGCGCTACTTTTTCGTTGAGTTCCACCCCGAGTCCCGGCGTCGTCGGCGGAATGACGTAGCCTTGCTCCCAGCGGATCGGTTGTTGCAAGAGCTCGGCATGGATCCCGCCCCACTGCTGGATGCTTTCGAGAATCAGAAAGTTGGGTGAACACGTCGCGATTTGGATATTGGCGGCGCCCACCACGGGTCCGCAATAAAGATGCGGCGCGATTTGCGCATAGTGAACTTCCGCCAGGGCGGCGACCTTTTTCGCTTCGAGCAATCCACCGACGCGGCCCAGGTTCATCTGCAGGATATTGGCCGCGCCGCAGGCGAGCACCCGCGCAAACTCGTACTTGGTGGTCAGGCGCTCGCCCGTGGCAATGGGGATGCTCGTTGCGCGCGCCACCAGTGCCATCTGTTCGGGCATTTCCGGCGGCACCGGTTCCTCGAACCATAAGGGATCGAAGGGCTCGAGCTGTCTGGCGAGGCGGATCGCGCCTGAAGTCGTGAATTGGCCGTGCGTGCCGAGCAAAAGATCGGCGCGGCGTCCCACCGCTTCGCGTACCAGTCGCGTCAGACGCACGGTGCGCTCAAGCGCCTCCTGCGTGGGCTGGCGAGGATCGTAGGCCGAGAAGCCACCGGTCGGATCGAACTTAAGTGCGGTGAATCCCTGCGCGACGTACTCGGCGGCGCGGCTCGCGGAGCGGTCCGCGTCGTGATAGAACTCATCGCCTTCGCCGGCGGCAGGATACAAATAGGTGTAGCTGCGCAGGCGCTCGTTAACCTTGCCGCCAAGCAGATTGTAAACGGGTTGCCCGACCGACTTGCCGATGATGTCCCAGCAGGCCATCTCCAATCCGCTCAAGACGCCGAGCAGTGAAATGTCGGGGCGCTGGGCAAACCCCGAGCCATAGCTCTCGCGCCACAACGATTCGATTTGCAACGGATCGCGCCCGGCAAAGCGCCGGGCAAACAAATCCTCGACCATCTTGCCCACCACGCGCGGGCCGAAGGTCGCGGCGTACACTTCGCCGACTCCCTCGATGCCGCATGCCGTCTTTAACTTCAAAAACACGAAATAGCGGCCGCCAAAACCGGGCGGCGGATTGCTGACGAGAAACACTTTGACACTGTCGAGCTTCATACATGGCCTCTTAGACTCGTTCCTTCAAGATCATATCGGCGCCTTTTTGCGCCACCATGACCGTCGGCGCGTTGGTGTTGGCAGACGTGACGGTTGGAAAAACAGACGCGTCCACGACGCGCAAGCGCTCGACGCCATGCACCTTGAGCGAGGCGTCGACCACGTTCCCGGCAAGGGTCGGGCCCATGCGGCAGGTACTGACCGGGTGATACACCGTGCTCGCGCGCGCGCGAAAATCGGCGATGAGTTCGGCGGCGCCCATGGTGTTAAGGTCCGGAGCGATGGGTTCGCGAATCAAGCTCTTGAATGCCTGCGTGCGCGCGATGGCCTGCAGCAACTTCCCGCCGTTCACCACATCGGCCAGGTCCTTTTCGGTGGATAAATAGTTGGCCGCAATCAGCGGTGGGTGTCGAAAATCCGGGCTTGCGATATCGATGCGCCCGACGCTGGTCGGCCGCGTCGGCTGAAAGCATAAATAAAATCCGGAAAAAGCATCCAGTTCGATGCGCGTGCGGGTGGCATCCCCGGTGCCATAGGTGACCGGATTGAAATAAAGCTGTACGTCAGGACGCGGGCTGTCGTGCCGGGCGCGCACGAAGCCGCCGAATTGATTTACGCTCAACGCCAGCGGCCCGCGCCTGGCAAAGAGATAGCGCAAACCGGCAAACAGCTTGGCCGCGGTGGAGTGCAGTTCATCGTTCAAGGTGCGTTGCGTGGCCTTGAACTGATACACGATGGCCAAGTGATCTTGCAGATTGGCACCGACGGCGGGGTTGTCGAGCAGCGGCGTGATCCCGGCAGCCGCCAGGGTCGCCGCCGGACCGATCCCCGAGAGTTGCAACAGCTGGGGCGAATTGACTGCCCCGCCGCACACGATCACTTCGCGATTCGCTGCCGCGACGTGCGTAGCGCCGTCGCGGACATATTCGATGCCCACGGCACGGCGTTGTTCGAGGCGAATCTTGCTCACCCAGGCACGAGTTTCAAGACGCACATTGCCGCGTCGCAGGGCGGGCCGTAGGAAAGCGTCGGCCGCGGAACGGCGAATGCCATTACGAATGGTGACCTGGTAGCAGCCAAAGCCTTCCGGATGCGGGCCGTTGAAATCATCGGTCCACGGCAAGCCGAGTTCAGAGGCGGCTTCAGACCAGTTGCGGCGGGTGGCGTGCAAGAAGGGCGTGACGTCCTTGACGTCGAGCGGCCCCGCGCCGCTGACGTGACCCTGCGCATCGACGCGCCGCTCGGATCGCTCAAAATAGGGACGCACATCGTCCCAGCCCCACCCGGGATTGCCGAGGTCGCGCCAATCGTCGAAATCCGCGGGCATGCCGCGGCAGTAGACCAGCGCGTTGATCGAGCTCGAACCGCCGATCACGCGGCCGCGAGGCCAGTAGATGCTGCGTCCGTTGAGGCCGGGATTGGGCGCGGTTTGATACTTCCAATTGACCGCGGCATCGGCGAAGGTTCTGCCGTAGCCGATGGGCGTCTTGATCCAGAATCGGCGATCGCTGCCACCCGCTTCCAACACCAGCACCCGGTCGCTCCCCATCGCCGACAGGCGATCCGCGAGGACACAGCCCGCCGTGCCGGCGCCCACGATGATGAAGTCGAAGCTCTCCACGCTCCGAGCTTAGCCTTTCGCTTCGCCGCCGCTATGCCATTTCGCGATTTACCCATGTCATTTTTCGACGCTTGCGGCCCCGTCGCGAAACGCGGTCGAACACTGTATGGTGCGAAAAGAATGAGTACAGCCGTCCTCGACCTATCGCGAACCCAGGCCCCCTCGTCGATCGAGCGCTGGTACGTCCTCATCCTGATGTGCCTGATCTACGCGATCAATATCGCCGATCGCTATGTGGTTTCAACGGTACTCGAGCCGATCCGTTTGGATCTGCATTTGAACGATGCCGGTGTCGCCATGCTCACCAGCTGGCCGCTGGCGCTATTTTATGTCACCTGTGGCATTCCGATTTCTTGGCTTGCCGACCGCTCGAACCGGCGCAACATCCTGTCGATTTCCTTGATTGTTTGGTCGGGTTTCACCGCTTTGTGCGGCGTGTCGCGCACGGCCGTGCAATTCGCTCTCGCCCGGATTGGAGCGGGCATCGGCGAGGCCGGCGGCACGCCGCCCTCGACAGCGATCGTCTCGGATTGCTTTGCCCCGGATCGCCGGCCGATGGCGATGACGGTGCTCGCCTTGGGCGCGCCGATCGGCGCATGGATCGCCGCTTCCGTGGCGGGCGCGATCGCGCGCGCCTATGACTGGCGACACGCTTTTCTGGCGCTGGGTGTTCCCGGCCTCATCGTCGGAATCATTGTCTATCTCACCGTCCGCGAGCCGCCCCGCGGCCGCCTGGATGCGCTCATGGAGGACCTTAAGCCGTCGCTCAAAGAGACTTGGGCTTTCTTTCGGCAGCAAAAGGCGGCGTTTCACGTGGTGATGGGCGGCGGCGTGTGCGCGTTGTGGGGCTGGGGCCTCATGTACTGGACGCCGCCGTTTTTGATGCGTACCTACAATCTGGACGTGGGCCAGGCGGGCGCCGTCACTGGGAACATCCATCTGTTCGGCGGATCACTGGCGACGGTGTTCACCGCTTGGTTGCTGTCGCGTCCGTCCATGGCAGATCCGCGACGCGTGGTCTGGTTGATGGCGGGAGTCGTGGCGGTGACCACGATTCCGTCGATCCTTGCGTATTGGACACACTCGCTCTTAGTGGCGCGAATGATGTTTTGGATTTTCATACCGGCCATTTATTTTTACATTGGCCCCTGCTTTGGATTGCTGAATAATCTTTCGCCGTGCCACATGCGCTCGATGTTCATCGCGGTATCGCTGCTGGTTGCCAATGTGTTCAACTTAATCGTCGCCCCGAAACTGGTCGGCGAGCTGAGCGACTGGTTCGCCCACGGGCATGCGACGGATGCGGCATCGCTGCGCACGGCCATGCTGATTTTGGCGCCCACGGGTTTTTGGGCCGCGTATCATTTATATGTGGCATCCAAAACCATCGTCGCCGATCAAAAGCGGGCGATCGCTTACACCCGTGACTGGTCGCCCTAGCGCATGGCCAATACATCGATCGATCGCCGCTGGCTGCCCTTAAACGCACTGCGTGCATTCGAAGGCGTCGCAAAACACTCGAGCTTCACCGCGGCGGCGAATGCGCTGCTCATTTCTCAGAGCGCGCTGTCGCGCCACGTGATTGCCCTCGAGAAACTCATCGGCACGCAATTGTTCGAGCGCAAGCCCCACGCGTTGGTGCTGACCAAGGCCGGGCAGCACCTGTTGCCCGCGGTCATGAAGTCATTCGATCGGCTGGAGTATGCGCTCGACGACATCCGTAACGATGGCTCGAGCAGCGTGCGCACCTTGCGTGTGCAGATGCCGCCGAGCTTTGCGGTGCACTTGGCTGTGCCCATCTTGCGCGATTTCAAACGTACCGCGGCCGAGGTCGAGATCGATCTCGTGAGCCCCGCGGGCGTCGGGCCGCCGCCGAGCGATGTCGACGTGGCGGTGGTGTATTCGAAACCGACGGTGACCGATTTGGTGACCGACTTGTTGTGGCCGGTGCGCCTGAGCTTGATGTGCCACCCGAATGTCGCGGCCCGGCACGCGGGCAAGAACCTGGCCGAGTTCATCGAGGACAATGAACTGGTGCACGTGCGAATTTCCGATCAACCGCGCCATTACCTCTGGACGCAATTCGCCCGCCATGCAAATTTGGGCACAATAAATGTCGAGCGGGGTCTGGTATTCGATACGGCCGTGCTCGCCGTGCAGTACGTGCTGAGCGGCGAGGGTGTGGCAGTGGTTGACGACTATCTGTTCGCCGATTACCTGCGCACCGGGCAGCTGGTGCAGCCCTTCAATGTCACGTTGGACGATGGCTACGGCTATTATTTGATCACGCATCCCGAAGCGTTGAGCGACACCGCCATCGCGCTGTTTCGCTCGTGGCTGATCGAGCGCTTCGGCACGAGCGCGACACAGGCGAATTTGCATCTCGCGGTTTCGAATGAGTAGGCACGGCGTTGGGGTGTGCCGTTGATGAATGGGGAGTTCGTATGAAGAGCCACGCGAAGGTAGTGGTTATCGGCGGCGGCGTGGTTGGCGCCAGCGTTTTGTATCATTTGACCAAGGCCGGCTGGAAAGATGTTCTGCTGATCGAGCGTGCCGAGCTCACCTCGGGCTCAACCTGGCACGCCGCGGGCGGCATGCATACGGTCA
>Ga0302320_10010351_pt1 | contig 19877 bp, 14 predicted proteins | sample Bog_T0_3_FD_202130 | JGI IMG/M metagenome (GOLD analysis project Ga0302320, IMG submission 202130) | Peat permafrost microbial communities from Stordalen Mire near Abisko, Sweden - Bog_T0_3 | ecosystem: Environmental > Terrestrial > Soil > Wetlands > Peat | place: Sweden: Abisko, Stordalen Mire... | reverse complement strand
TTACCAATGTTTGCGGGTTTGGCGGCAGCGCCCATCCCATCGGTGGGGTGGTGGTGTCCGGCAGCACGGTGTATGGTGTGACGGAAAATCCCGGCGTCGTGTTTTCCGTAGGCACCAACGGCACGGGACTGTTCACGGTTTATAATTTCGGCAATGGTGGCGGTCAAAATCCGAAGGCGACTCTGACGCTGGTCGGAAGCACGCTGTTTGGGACGACGGCGAACGGTGACAACCTGTTCAGGGTCAACACAGGCGGTTCAGCATTCACAAACCTTTACGACTTCACTTCCGCCAACAATGACCCGTCAACCGGAGCGGACACCAACAGTGACGGCGATGAACTTGATTCCACCGGAACTCATCCGACTTATGGCAGCCTGATATCGTCCGGCACATTATTATATGGCGTGGCAATAGCCGGCGGCAGCGGCGGCAATGGCACTGTATTCAAGTTTGACACCTTCAGCGGCAATTTCACCACTCTCTACAGTTTCAGCAACACCACCTTCAACTCCACATTGCAGGTGAACACAAACACCACCGGCGGCAATCCGGTCGGAACCATGGTCTTGTCGGGCAACACGCTTTACGGGACAACGTCATCCGGCGGAACTGCGGGGAGCGGCACGGTGTTCAAGGTGGATACTGACGGCGGCAATTTCAAAACCCTTTACAGCTTCTCCCAAACGGTGAATTTGACCAATGCCGACGGCGCAAATCCGTCTGGCGGTCTGGCATTGTCTGGCGGCACACTGTATGGGACGGCGTTGAACGGGGGCAGTGGCGGCGAAGGCACCGTCTTCGACATCACCACCAACGGCACGGGTTTTGCCACGCTTTACAGTTTCAGTGCCAGCACCGGGGAAAATCCAATCGGGGCGGTTGTTTTGGCGGGCAACTCGCTTTATGGGGCGACACTGAACGGTGGCACCCATGGGGACGGCACGGTGTATGCGTTGACTTTGCCTCCAGTTGCGCTGGACATTGCTTCTTCGGGAGGGCAGTTGACCCTCTCATGGCCGTCGTCCGCCACGGGTTTTGTCCTGCAATCCAATGCGACGTTGAACGCGCTGACGTGGTCAAACTTCACCGGCGGATACAATGACAACGGCACAAACGAAAGCGTCATCATTCTACCGACCGGTGGAAATGCGTTCTTCCGGCTGTTGAATACAAATGGTCCGTAGCGGCGCGGGAAAATGGAAGCCAACTACGAAGACACCAAGTTTGGCCACAGATTGACACAGATGAAAACAGATTCAGTCCGATCAGGACAACTCTGCTTTGTGCCTTGGAGCCTTGGTGGTAAAAATATTCCGCGTAGGAGACGACGTGAGGAGTCTCTGACTAAAAATCTGAAACCGGGGATTTGATTTGAGTCTCGTCACCTCGACTCCTACAAATGTTGGTAGGGCGGTCGCTGCTGCGCCGCCGTGATATTTGGGCTGAGCGGCAACGCAGCCCTGCCGGGAAATGTTTTTTGACAATAATTTCACGAATTTACGCCAATTCAATTCGTGTTGATTCGTGCAATTCGTGTCTGAAACTTCTCGACTCGGTATGGAAATGGGTGTATTCACCTGATTGAAAACACATGAATCCAATCCTTGAAATCTTGATTATCGCGGGGGCGGTGCTGGTTGTTTTTTGGGCTGCCGGTTGCCGGCGGTGTTCGCGCAAAAAGGATTCGTCATCCAATGGTGGCGGGGTCTGGTTTTTGGGCGGCAACGATTCCGGCGCAGAACAGCCTCATCACCACGATCACGGACACCAACACGATTCCGGTTCAGGCGGGCATCACGGCGGCGGTTTTGATGGTGGTGGCGGCGGCCACGGCGGGCATTGAACCGCGAACCACGCGAACCACGCGAACGCGGATTGACGCTGCCGGATTTCCGGCGCAGACTTCGCCGTCTGGCAAATCATTGTGTCAATAGCTGGGAGTGACCCCTCTAATATTTTTGCGGCTGGAAAAGCTCCATTCCAAACACGAAATGCTCCATTTCCAAGAGGAGATGCCCCGTATCAAACAAGAAACGCCCCATTTCTTGCTTGGAATCCGCGTCAGCCACCGAGACACAGAGACACCGAGCTTGGCCACAGATGAACACAGATTCAGTTCAATCAGGACAACTCTGCTTTGTGTCTTGGAGCCTCCCGCCGTGATCGCGACCGTCGCGGCAGGTGGCGGGAAACATGGGATTAGGCAAAGGTGAAGTCGGGGATCAGACTCGATACCGTAGCTTTTGCATAGGTCTCGATTGGTCAATAAGCCTTAAAAACCGCTAAAAGCTGGGCAGAGACCATTGTCAGTCAGCAAGAGACTAATGCCTGTCGTCGAGCGACTAAAGACGGTTGACGAGCGACTAAAGACGGTAGGCGGGTGACTAAAGACGGTCGACGGGTGACTAAAGACGGTTGACGGGTGACTAAAGACGGTTGACGGGTGACTAAAGACGGTAGGCGGGTGACTAAAGACGGTCGGCGGGTGACTAAAGACGGTTGACGGGTGACTAAAGACGGTTGACGGGCGACTAAAGACGGTCACGGAGGAATTAATGATGGTCGCTAGGTAAATTTTGCCGGTTTCGGCAAAAATTACCCGGCAAATTTTACCATTCATGGACGAAATCAGCTTATTCTGGCATTTCCCCTGTGAGCCACAGATGCACACAGATATTTAACCACCAAGACGCCGGGGACACGGGGTGGCGACTGAGCTAATCCGGCACGGACCCGTCGCGGAGCGACGTGATGACAATAGCCCGGCATTTTAATGCCGGGTCAAATCCGCAAACATCCAAGTCCCGTCAGGGACGACCGAGGTTTGCGGAACGAAATGGCTGGCATGGCAGAAACCATGCGCCAGCCGTTCAGCCGTCCCGATGGGACTGGTGGCCGTGCGCAAGCACCCCGGCGTTGAAACGCCGGGCTATTTTCGGGTTGTCCCTTCTGGGACGGCAGACTGTGTGCAAGTGATGGCCGTCTGCAAAGACCTTTGACACGAATTCCACTGATTAACACCGATTGAATCCGTGACAATTCGTGCAATCCGTGTGCAAAATTTCTCGACACGGTGCGGAAATGGGCGGATTCTGCGGCAAATCATGGAAGCCATCGGGATAACTCTGGTGTGTGTCGCGGTGCTTGTGCCGGCTCTGCTGCTCTCGCGCCGGCAACGGCACGGATTACGGCGGCATCGCCGTCGTTCCGTGCAGGATGGCGGGGTCTGGTTTTTGGGCGGCAACGATTCCAGCGCAGAACAGCCGCATCACCACGATCACGGACACCATCACGATTCCGGTTCAGGCGGACATCATGGCATGGATTTGACATGGAGGCCATCTCGGTGGCGGTTTTGATGGCGGTGGCGGTGGCGGACATGGCGGGCATTAAAATGTAGGAGACGACGTGAGGAGGCTCATTTCAAATTCGGAATTCGGAGTTTTGAATGCGGAATTAAAATAATGAGTCTCGTCACCTCGACTCCTACAAATCAGGGTGGCGGCCTTGGGAAGCCAAAAACTTCTCGACTCGGTTCGGAAATGGGCGTATTCAGCATACAGTTGGAAAAACCCCCGAATCAAACGAGACATGAAACCACACATTCAAAAACTGTTCATCGCGCTGTTCTTGCTATCCATCCTCGACATTCAATTCTCCGCCGCGCTCGCGCAGGACAGCGTCACGCCGCCCCCGGGGCTTGTGGCGTGGTGGCCGGGCAACGGGAATGCAGTGGACATTGTTGGCGGAAACAACGGCACGCTTTCCAACGGCGTGACGTATGTGCCGGGCGAGGTGCAGCAGGCTTTTAATTTCAACGCGGACTCCGCCATGGTTTTGCTGACCAATTCCCCGGCGCTGCAGTTGCAGAATTTCACGGTTGAAACGTGGATCAAACGGGGCAGCCTCACCGCCGTCTCCTCGGATGCAAATGCCGTGGCCGGCAACGCCCTCATGTTTGGCTATGGCAACTCAGGGTATTCCTTCGCCATGGGATCCAATGGAAACCTGATTCTGACCTGGGTTGACCACGACGACGTGGTATCCTCGGCCGCCGTGACCGACACCACATGGCATCACATCGCCGTCACCACCACCAACGGCACCGTCGTGTTCTATCTGGATGGCACGGCTTATCCGGCAGCCAGTTACTTACGCACCTACACGTTTGCCACGGCACCCGCCATCGGCGGCCGGGCGGACAATCTCAACCAGAATAACAATGACTCGTTCCTGGGCTCCATTGATGAAATTTCCGTCTACAACCGCGCGCTCACGGCGACGGAGATTCAATCCGTCTATCAGGCCGGTGCCGCAGGCAAATATGCCGCCTATTACACAAACCCGCCTGCGTCGTTCACGAATTATCACTTTGATGCCGTAGCCGACTTTGGCACCAACGCCAACCCCAACGGGTCCTGGAGTTACGGCACTTTGAGCGCTTTTACGAGCGGCACCTTCAGGCTGTTCACCACGGCGTTGCCCCTGCCGGGTTTCACTGGAAGCGGAGTGGCTTGGTATAATGGCGGAGCCCCGGCAGGCGTGGTGATCAAGAACACGACGAACATCACGATCGACGGCGCCTCTTCGGTTTTCATTCCCACCAACTATCTGGATGTTGACGGACAAGGCAACATTGCTTCGGTGCGGTGGATCGCCCCCGCCACCTCGCATTACAGGATTGCGGGGTCTTTTGAACGCTCAGACGACCAGCCGATGGCCGTTGATGCCGAGATTCTTGAGAATGGAACGAACCAGCTCTTCTCCACAAACAATTTCACGGGCTTCACCCAAGTGGCGGCGTTCAACCTCACCAATGTATTGTTCGCAGCCGGAACCGTGCTGGATTTCGCGCAATCCTGCCCTTTCAGCCCCAACCATGACGGAACCGGTCTCGCCGCCACCATCGTGACCCTGTTGCCGCAGGTTACGGGCGTCGGCACGTCCGGAGGCAACCTGATCATCACAGGCAACAACGGTGTGCCGGGGGCGACGTTCGAAGTATTGACAAGCACCAGCCTGACCGTGCCGTTGGCTCACTGGATGCCGCTGACCTCCCAGGCTTTTGACGCCAATGGCAATTTCAGCCTGACCAATCTCATCAGTCCGGCCACGGCCCAGCAATACTTCGTGATAATTTTTTAGGGCGTATTTTTGGGATTATAAATCTGTCAGTCCTTGGCTTTGAAATTAATCCGTTTCCGCCTTCGTCAGACTTCGGCGAGACAAGCGCGTTGTTCGTGACCATGATTCGCGTCAGCGAACAGCAAGATTTTGGGACTCTATCTTTTGGCGGGCTTGGGAAGCCAAAAACTTCTCGACAGGGTTTGGAAATGGGCGGATTCTGGCGCAAATCATGGAAGCCATCGGGATAACTCTGGCCTGTGTCGCGGTGCTGGTTGTGCCGGCTCTTCTGCTCTCGCGCCGGCAACGGCACGGATTCCGGGGGCTTCGCCGTCGTTCCATGCAGGATGGCGGGGTCTGGTTTATGGGCGGCAACGATTCCAGCGCGGAACAGCCGCATCACCACGATCACGGACACCATCACGATTCCGGTTCAGGCGGACATCATGGCGGGGGATTTGAAGGCCATCACGGTGGCGGTTTTGATGGCGGTGGCGGCGGCGGACATGGCGGGCATTGAACCGCGAACCACGCCAAACACGCGAACGGTTTCAACGCCAAAATCTGTTCAGCCTTGCATAAACCTTCAAAAATTGCGATAAACAAGAATTATGACATTACGGGAAATCAACATTTCAGGTCTCTACGGTTATATTGACAAAAAAATTGAATTTCACAGTGACATCAACTTGCTCGTAGGGATAAATGGTTCTGGAAAAACAAGCGTGTTGAATATTATTAGCTGGATGTTGAACCCCGCATCTCTGCCGCAACTCTGCATAACTCAATTCCGCAAGATTTCGCTCAAAATAACGTATAAATCAGTCAGCTATGAATTGATCTGTCAACAAACTGGCAAGTTGATGACATATGATGTAGTTCGCGTCGGTGCAAAGCGAAAATCGTTTCATCCTTTGGAAATTCTTTTGCTTCCATTCCCAGAGGGTTTCACTGAAAGACCCGATTTCAAAAAAGCAGCATTGGACCGTTACAGCGGCATGAAGCCAAACAAACGGGAGCTTAAGACTTATACTTTCTTACAGCAGATTCCGAAACCATTTATTTTGGGGTTAGATAGGACTGTGACACGAGAGTCCAAAGACCCAAGGCAAAATATTCCCATGTCTGCCGTTGAGCAGATCCAAGAGATAGCAAATACAAATTACAGCAGATACTTGAGTCGGATTAACTCGCTTAACAACAAATTGCGAAATCAATTCATGCTTTCTGCGTTCAATGTAACTCACCTCAAACAATCGAGTAAACCTTTGTTAGTTGAGCTTTCTCAAATTCAAAAGTGGCGTGAAAGATTCGGTAAATACCTGAGCCAAAGCCCTGCGTCAAATACTGCCATAAGCCCCGATATTCAAAAAGCCGCGAAACTTTACTTCGACAAACTTGAGAAACTACTTGTTAAAAAGCACGATCAAGCTGACCTTGTTCTAATCTCGACAGAATCTCAAAAGCTAAGGCGTTTAATTACCTACTTAGAAAAGTTTGAAACTGAATCCGAAGAGTCATATAAACCAATTAAGTCCTATCTTCTAACGCTTAACAATTTCTTCAAGGATTCATCCAAATCACTTTTATTCAAACCTGATACATATCAGATTTGTTTTCAGGTGTTGGATAAGCGGGAAAACGTCGTCGGAAAATTAAAGAATGTCGAACTCCTGTCGTCCGGTGAAAAACAACTTCTCACACTGTTTACATTCATCAAATTCAGCACTGGCGGAATTTATATCATTGACGAACCCGAGTTGTCGTTACACCCGAAGTGGCAGGATGGTTTTCTTGATGCAATAAAAAATCTTATGCCTGCTGACACTCAATTGATTCTTGCGACGCATTCCCCATCAATTGTTGGAAAAAATCGAACGTATTGCACAACGCTTCTTCCATATAACGCATAATCATGGTAACTACCGAGGAAAGCATTCCTAGTATCTCGGACGCGTATCAGTCTGCTAAAAGTGTATTTTATCAGCAGTTTAACGCCGTAGATTTTTATGTTGAAGATGAGGATTCGGAAAATTTTTATCACTGCATTCTAGCAAAACTATTCCCTAATATCCGACTAGAAAACATCTTCCCATTGCGCGGCAAGCAGAAACTAATCCAACATGCGACCACTGCACAACCCAAACGCAAGTCTGTTTATCTTTTGGACAAAGATTTTGATGACCTGCTTGGAAGAACACACAAGCAAACGAATGTTTTCTATCTCGAAAAATATTGCATCGAAAATTTCCTTCTGGAGGAGAAGGCTCTTATCAGATTTATCGTTAGTGAAAAGCCTCGACTTAAGCTAGTCGATGTAAAACGTGACCTCAAATTTCAATCTACTTGGGATGAGATAGTAAAACTGCTTTCAAAGCCTTTTGCTATGTTCTATGTCGTTCAGAAATACAATATCGCCTCACTTAAGAATACAAGTCACGAGCCTGACTGTTTTTGTTTGCCGACAGACAAGTGTAGTATTGATGAACAAAAGGTTTCTGATTATGCAAAGCAAGTAAAAAGAAAGGCATCAATCCAAGGAGTTCAAATCGATATGGTCGAAGAACTTAAAACGTGCTCTGGAATCTTTGAATTTAACTCTAAGTCAAAACTTCAAGGAATAAATGTTTCCGGTGAGTTTATTCTTTGTCTATTTGCTCATCGAATCTTTCAAGCTTTCAAGTTAAGCCATGTTCCAGATCTAAAATCTTTTGCGTTTCGCCTAGCTCAAGAGTGTGATTTGAATTCTCTGCATACTCTCAGGGCACAAGTAAACTCTTTCCTAAAAGATGGCTGACAATACTTTGATTTGTGTTTCGCGGTTCACCTCATCCGGCCTGCGGCCACCTTCTCCCCATCGGATGCAGAGAAGGAATTATTTTGTGGGACGATTTCCTAGGGTAGGTGCTTGCGCACGGCGCACCAACCCTAGGCTAATTTCCGTAGCGCCTTCAGCGCAGCAGAAGCTCGGCCTGCCAAGCAGGCGTGGTTCAATTCATAGCCTTTGAGTTCGACACCTCACCCCGACCCTCTCCCCGTTCGAGGCGGAGAGGGAGAAAGTGTTCGCGGTCAAAAACTTCTCGACCCGGTTTGGGAATGCATTTATTTTGTCTTCAGCAGGAGAGTTGTCATGAGTGATACAATGTTGTGTCATTCAGGGCTTGCAGGAATTTGAGAAGATTGTTCACCATGAAGAGATTCTTTTTTATGTCGCTGTTTTGGGGATGCGCCTTCTCCAGTTTTGCCGGCCCAGCGACGTTGCCCTCCGGTGCGGTGGCGTGTAAATGGGTCAGTCCTCGGCATTGAAACAAATCCGTTTCCGCCTTCGTCAGACTTCGGCGCGGCAAGAGCGGTCAAAAACTTCTCGACTCGGTTCGGAAATGGGCGTGTTAAGGATTGGGAATAACCGGAACGGACCGGAAGAAAGTTCTTGCAAACCCGTGGAACAGGAAGAGAATGATGAAAGAGGCTCATGCGGTTCTTGGGCTACAGCCCAAATTGGAAATCCCGGTTCAGAACAACTTGACCAAAGACAATGAACAAAACACTGGCATCCCTTTTCTTTGCGCTTTCTTTAATCACGGTTGGACGTTCTCAAAACCTGATTATCAACGGCGATTTCAGCGCAACCAATTCAGGCTTCTCCAGCGGTTACAGCTACGTCGCATCCGGTTCAGGCGCAAATGTCGGACTATATGGGGTTCGGACAAACTCATTAAGTTTTAACTCCGGCTACACCTCGTTCAAAGACCATACAAGCGGAAACGGTCTGATGATGCTGCTGGATGGATCCACGACAACCACGGTTGCATGGTCCGAGACAATCAACATTTCCACCAACACAGACTACACCTTCTCCGGCTGGGCAACATCTTCAGACCCGCTCAATCCCGCCACTTTACAGTTCAAAGTCAATGGCATTCAGCTCGGCGGCGGCTTTCCGCTCACCACAAATGTCGTCTGGACCAATTTTTCTAACGTCTGGTTTTCCGGCACAAACCAGCAGGCCACGCTGGCGATTTATGACATCAATGCCAATTACATCAACGCCCAAGGTGGAGGAGGCGACGACTTTGCCCTGGACGATTTGTCTTTCGGAGTTCTCTACCCCACGTTGCTGATCAATTCAGCGAACACCAATGTCGTCCTGACTTGGCCGACGAATGCCATCGGCTTCACATTGCAATCCACTACGAACCTTGCCCCCGCAGTTTGGAACCCCGTATCACCCGCACCCGTCATAGTAAACACGAACAATGTGGTTACAAATGCAATCTCTGGCACACAAATGTTTTATCAGTTAAGCCACTAAAAGGGTTAGTCCAAGTATTCCACATCCACTTTTCAAACCTTCGGTAAGGGTTCAGTCCTCGGCTTTGAAACAAATCCGTTCGCGTGTTTCGTGTATTTCGCGGTTCACCTCATCTGGCCTTCCGCTGAATTGTTTTTCCCGTTTAACACTCACCTGTCCTGCGGACATCCTCTCCCGCTCCCGCGAGCGAGGAATCTTGCGGAGAAGGAATTATTCTCGACCCGGTTTGGGAATGCATTTATTTTGTATTTAGCAGGAGAGTTGTCATGAGTGATACAATGTTGTGCCATTCAGGGCTTGCAGGAATTTGAAAAAATTGTTCACCATGAAGAGATTCTTTTTTATGTCGCTGTTTTGGGGATGCGCCTTCTCCAGTTTTGCCGGCCCGGCGACGCTGCCCTCCGGGGCGGTGGCGTGGTTGAAGGCCGAAAACAATGCCAATGATTCCAGTGGAAACACCAACAACGGGGTTGTGGATGGCCTGGTGACCTACGCGGCGGGCGAAGTGTATCCGTCTGACGGAGCACGTCTGGACTCACAAGTTCAAAATGGCTAAAGCGTAAAAGAGCAAAAACTAAGGCCGCCTCACACAACGGAACCCCCAGCTATCGTAGTTGTTGCCCGGGCTCTCCCACCCGCGATAGGCACAGCGCGCGTGGCTGGCGAGGTCGCCCCAATCGCCGCCGCGCACCACACGATCACTTCCTCCTTCAAAACCAACCCCGCGTGGATCAGTGCCTCCCAAATAAGCGCTGCCAGACGGATACGGCGGCCACGCATACAAATCCCAACACCACTCCCCTACATTCCCAGCCATGTCGTAAAGACCATAACCGTTCGCCGGGAAGGTTCCCACCGGACTCGTGTAGGGATATCCAGTGTTGAAGTTTGTGTCGAAGCCAGTATATGGCCCCAAATCGTATGTATAACCGCCAGAATTGGGAGGTTTAGGATAGGCATCATAATTGGCCTGACTTTCCGAAATGGTGTTCCCCGACGGAAACCGTTGCCCGCTCAATCCGCCCCGCGCTGCTTTCTCCCACTCCGCTTCGGTCGGCAGTCGATATCCGCTCGCAGACCAATTCGGATAAACCGCATCCGTATTCCCGTTGGTATAAACCTGTGTCAATCCGACATCCGTATAATATACCGGAGTTAAACCCGCCTGCGCCGACCGCGCATTGCTCCACTTCACCACATCATACCACAAGACTGTCTGCACCGGTTGATTCGCCGCGTTGCCCGCTCCCGTGTCAAAAAACGTATACCCATTACTCGTGGCGTAGCTGTATACCAACTGCCATTGGCCGTAGCTCACCAGATTCGTATCCATGTAAAAAGCTGAGACATAGACGTTCGTGGGAATCGCATCGCTCTCCCCATCTAGCGTGTCACCAATCGTGAACGAACCGGTGGGAATGAAAGCCATGCCGTCGGCTGTGGTGGTCGGAACTTGCATCAAACGAAAGAACCTCGCTGTCAAGGTATTGGTGACGGTCACGGCGGTCTGCGAACCGTAAGTCGCCGGGACGTCATCGGTGGCAAAAACCCAGTTCGTCGAGGCCAGATTGGTGCTGCTTTGCAAAACGTAGTCCGTAGCGGTTGCTGGCCAATAAAGCAGGGATTGATTGTTCGTCGGCACAATTCCTAACGCCGGTTGCGCCAGCACAGGATGAACGACGGCCAGCAAGGCCAGCCCGATGAAAAAACACTGGAGTTTGGTTTTCATAAGAATTTAGATTGCCTCATTTGTATGAGGCTCTGTTCTGACAGTGCGTTTTTACATCTCGGCCAATAAAAATACAACTGAAATTGGCGGCAGTGTCGGCGGGAGTTCAAAAGGAGAATGTTGCGCGAGTTCAAAAGGAGACAGATTTAGAGGGAGTAATTTCCGAGGATTTCCGGCCAAGTGTTAATCGGAGGTGCTGGGGCATGGGTGACGGCCCAGAACTGGCGCAGGGGATGATGGATGAGGGTGATGCTCGATCGTTTGGTTGGGGCAATGTGCCAGCTTTGACCCAGAAAGTCGATCTGGTGGTCGGCGTTGACGCGTCGTTTCAAATGGAGTGCCAGATGCAGGTTTAGCAGCGTTGCCGGCGGACAGGGACGAGTGGCCGTGCGTCTTTCGGCCAAGGCTTGCTCCCAGGCGGCATTGGGGCTGAGGCTGGTGGTGCGGCAGAGGGTGGCATTTTGTCGTTCAAGCTCCCGGTTTAGCACGATCTGTGCGGCGGCATAATGGGTGACTTTTTCATAAGCCAGAAGTGCTACCAATCGCTGTTGGAGGGTTCCTAAAGGGGTCAGTCCCCGGAATTGTAAAAGGGTCATCCCCGGGGATTGAAACCAATCCGTTCTCGCGGTTCGCGTAGTTCGTGTATTTCGCGGTTCACCTCATCCGGCCTGCGGCTGAATTGTTTTTCCCGTTTAACCCTCACCTGTCCTGCATTTTTAAGAATCGCACTTACCTCACCCAGCCTCACCCCCAGCCCCTCTCCAATCCGATTAGAGAGGGTGGCGTCGGACTCTCCCTTCCCATCCGGGAACGGAGAGGGAATAGGTTTCCGCTTTCGCGAGCGAGGAATCTGTGCGGAGCGGAGAGGGGACAGATTTTGTGCGGATTTTTAATGGGGACCGTAATTAGAGTGGGTGGGTATGCATACTCAAAAAAAAGAATTGGCACGTGCTCGGAGGGGCGTGCAAACGGCTCCAAACCCCTGAAAATAAAAGTTTGACTGATTTTTGAACCGAGCTAAAAATGGAGACATGAACCAGAAAAATTCAACTTCCGTCAGGAGCTTGGACTTTTGTTAATGATACTGTCAGGCGATTATTTGCCATGAACATTCACATAGACTTCATCAGCGATATGCTAGGCCTGTTGTTTTACCTAGCTACAGCAATCATTGGTTACACGCGACATGGCAGTCTGCCGTGGGCTATATTAGATTTCTTTTTTGCACCAATTGTTTGGTGCAAATGGCTCATATGTAAGCAAGTAAATTTGACGCTTATCAAGAAGAGCTTTGCTTTCTTTCTTGAGTAGCTTTCATCACCCCACAAGTATTGTGAAGCCGCCAGCTGGAAGCCGGGGTTGGAATGCGGAATTAAAACAGGCTTTCTGAATGCGGCGGTGGCAGAAAATTAAAAATGGAGTATATTGAACCGGCTCTGATGGCCGACAGATCTGTGCAAAAGGTTCCTCCGATGTTCAGGTTTTGCTGTTATCAGGGCCATGGTGTTATCTGCGGTTTGGCAAATTCCTTTCGCCTTTTCCAAATAGATCAAGTCTCCCCAGCGCGGAGAAGAAATTATTCAGAGACGGAGACGAGCGTGTTCTTCCGGGTTTCCTCATTGACGCCATCCAGAATTCCTGCCGCCGCCGGCAGGATTGGACGCAAAATTTCCACGCGTGAATTCAAGCCGATGACGGTGTTGCGCGCTCCGACGGAAACCAACCGCCGATACCAGTCCATAAACGCCCGGCTCACGACGATCTCCTCATCCCGGCCGCTAAGTCCCACAACCGGCTGCGAAGACGCCGTTGCGCAGAGAATCTGCGCGGCCACGGCGCGGGGCGGTCGTTCGCCGTTGATGGTGCGATTCCAAAATGGCAGCGCCGCCACTATTTCCTGGCTCAAAAGCAGCACCTCGGCACGTTGCGCGACGATGCAACCGTCGTCCGGCAACTGGCGGATAGCTTCGCCCGTCCAGTCACGCGCAAATTCCAAAAATTCAGGTTTGCTCAATGCAACTTCGCCGCCGAGCCGCCACGCAACAGCATTGTGGGCGTCGGCCTGCACCAACTCGTTCAATTGTTGCAGCGCTTCTATCGGCCTGTTTTGTGCCGCAAGAAATTTTGCATAGTCCACTTTCAGTTCCGACAACCTTCCATTTTCCGTCAACCCGGCCTGGAAGGCTTTTTCTGCCCCGTCAGAGTCACCCAGTTTGAGCAGACTCATGGCCAGGCAATGATGCGGCGCGGCGGTATGGATTTCCTTGTTGATTGGGGCGAGGCTGCGCTGGTGGCGTTTCGCAAGGCAATGCCGCATCTGGTCGGCACCTTCACTGAACCGGCTGAGTTCAAGATACGACAGCCCAAGCGAGAAATGCAATGTGGCCGTCAATCCACCATGCATCCCGGCCAGCGGCGAGGTGAGAACGCGCACAACTTCGTCAAACCGCTTCGCCGCTGTCAGCCGCGCACAAAATTGCATCAGGAATGTCTCGCGAAGCTCAGGAACGATTTCGGTTGCAGGTTTCGTTAAGAGAGTATCGAAAGCCTCCTCGTAGCGCATCAACGCCCCGGCTTCTTGTCCCGACCGGGCCAGTTCCAGGCCCAGGTTCATCAACAAGTGTGGTTCGTCCGGCAATTCCTCAACGGCGCGTTTCAGGAGATTGAGGTTGCGTTCGATTTTGTTCCGGTCGCGGGTCACTTCGGCCGTGTATCCATGGTGAATGAGAGTTGCGTCGCCAATACGGTTTTCCAGTCCCCATTCTGCGCGCTGCACTTCGATGCTGCTGAAAACCTGCTCGTGGACCCGCCCGACATAAAACAGGCCCGGCGCGTTGCGAAAAAATCGCGGCACATAGGAACAACCATCCGCCTCGCGGCCCACGTCCACGATGGGAAGACGCCATGCCATTACAGCCGGATTGATCATGGCCAGTTTTAATTTATCGAGGCCATCGGCGGATAATTCCTCGTCCGCATCCAGCACCAGCACCCAGTCGCCGGTGGCATGTTCCAAGGCCGCGTTGCGGGCGGCGCTGAAATCGTCGCACCAGGCAAAGGCATGGATTTTAGCGCCGAATTCCTTTGCAATTTCTACCGTGCGGTCCGTGGAGCCCGTGTCCACAACCACAATTTGTGATGCAATCTCGCGGATGGATTTCAAACACTGTCCGAGAAATTTCTCTTCGTTTTTAACAATCAAGCAGACTGACAAGTTGAGGGTTGAGGGTTGAGAGTTGAGGGACTCCGGCAGTTTGAGCCACTCCGGTCTGGCACCGCCTTTGAGGCGCTGGTTCAAGAATTTTCTTGCCGGTTTCCAGCCCGGGGCGATGCGGCGGGCGTGGTCGGCGCAAAGTTTGGCGGACTGGCCGTCGCCGACGGATTGCGCGATTTCTGCAAGCAACAAGAAGGCTTCCGGATGGAAAGGCCGACTGGCTAATGCAGACAGTGCGGCTTCCCATGCAGCCCGGAATTTTTTTTGGCGGACCAGTTCCCGGGCCTCGGCCAGATGGCCGGACAGGGCGCACGGTGGCAGGGTGATTTTAGCCTTTGTGACCGTGCTGGTTTTTGTGGAAGACACTTGCTGCTGTGCAAGCTGGCCGGCACTCATACCAGCGCCGGCGAGTTCGTGGATGCGCCGTGCCATGATCGGGGCGGAATTTTGCCAGGAACAAAATTGTTTTGCATGTTGGGCGGCTAGTTGTCCGCGCTGGCGTGTTTCGGCGGGTTTGGCAAATGCCTCGCGCAAGAACCGTCCGAGTGCGGCAACATCCGGTTCCAGCAGCCAGCCCGCACCGGCCAGCTTCATGCCGCTGATTTCGTGTCCGAATATCTTCCGGTCGGCAGGAATGCGCCACGCAAAAGTGTCGCGCACAAAATCGTCCGTCGCACCACCGGCGGTGACTATGACGGGCAGACCGGCGGCCATGGCTTCGAGCGCGGGCAAACCAAATCCTTCACCACGATATGGCAGCACCAGGCAGTCGCACGCCGTGTAAAGACCGGGCAGGGTATCCGGTGGAAGCTCCTGGTTCAGATATAGAATTTCCGGCGCATTCGGCTGCAATTGCGCGGCGCGGATCTGCGATTCGAAGGTTTGCCCGGCATAAACCGTCTTGCCGCCAAAATCCTTGATGACGAGGCAGATGTCGTCTGCATCCGTGAAATTTTCCAGATAAGCTTTGAGCAGCAGGTCCGGCCCTTTGCGGAAGATTGTTCCGCCGACGAAGAGAAATTTGAATTTCTTTTGCGTGGCCAGTTTCATCGGCGCGACCTGCGGATGAAATTTTTTCAGGTCCACGCCATTGGGCACGACAACCACCTTTTCATCCGGCACACCGGATTCGACATAAACCCGGCGGACGTATTCGGAAGGCACCCAGAATTGATCAACGCTGGCAGAATCCTTCAACCATTGTTCCGGCAGCGATCCGAATTCCCAAGGCTGGATGACGACCAGTTTGCCGGTTTGCGGGCGCTTCCAATCCGGCGGCCAGGCGTGGCGGATGGTGACTGCGGCATCCTTTGAAGCGATTGCAGAGATTTCGCCGGCCAGATGTTTGAAATCAGGCGACGCCGATGCGCCGTTTGAAATTCGCTTTAAACAGATTTCGGGAGAAGATTGAAGCACACTGGTAAATTCACGATTGACGTGCGACAGGCTGCCATGGTCGAGAAAGGATCCGATCCAGTCCACAATTGTGCTGCTAATTTTCAATGATGCGGTGTTGGAGGAACCCGTCTTTGCAATCGTGGCGGCCCGTTCGACATAATCAGGCCAGCAGTGTTTCAGGAATTTGGCATCCGCCGCCGGAAGCCGGCCGGCCGCTGCTGGATTTATTTCGGTCAAAGCTTCACTGCAAAATGCAATCTTCCATTCCAAGTCTTGCATTTGAAACAGAAGGTTCCATGTCGCAGCAGCCGGATTGAGCTTTTGATGCAAACCCAGTCCTTCGATGAAAGCGGAACGCCGGACGAGGAAGCTCTGCGGAATTGCGTCCAAGATGTTTTCGCGCGCCGGCATCGTCAGTTTTTCCTGCCACTGGCGCGGCGACGGAAAAACGATGCCCACCTTGGATGACGAACGGATGATGTCCAGCATCGCCACGTCCCAGCCTGTTGACAACGGCGTGTTCCCATCAAAGAACATGACAAATGGTGAGGGGGAATTATCCACGGTCAAATTCAACTGCTCATTCCAGGTTTGCTGCGGGTGGCGTTCCATTACGTGAAGCCGTTTGATTTCATGACCGAATTCTTGCGCAATGGCCATCGTTTTCTTGTCATCATTCGCCGCCAGCAGAAAGATTTCACAATTCTTGTTGCGGATTGAAACCGGTTTCAACTGGTTCAAGCATTTGCGCAGGGAAACAGTATCGCGCTGGGGTGGAACCACGATCACCAATTCAGGCTGTACTCCATCTTTGTCGCCGCTTGAGTTGCACAACAACATTGCCTTGCCGCACGAAAAGAATTCGGAAGCGGCCCGTGGATTTTCCATCTGAAAAACGCCTTGCGGCCAGTGAATGCCGGCTTCGCCGAGAATGCGCGCGTAGCCCTGTTTGCGGAGTTTCTCCCGGTCGCTCGCACCGCACATCGGCTTGAAGGAATCGGCGAAGTAATAATCGTCCAGAGGCAATGACCCAAAAATCGCCAGTTCGGCCTGCGTAGGAAATGCGGCGGCCCGGCCAAGGATGGGAGTGAAACCGCAATCCACATCCTCCAGGATTCGCTGCGACAATTCCGTCTTGCCATCGAGCAGGCCTGGTTTGGTGGCGCGGAACCAGTGCCAAAGATTTTGGAACAATGCCACACCTTCCTTGAACCGGCGTTGGCGGCGCATGGTCGCCTCGTCGAAACGAACCTCATCCAATACAGGGGTCACTTTGCCGTCTGGCTGACGGGTATAACCCAAGGTGGTGCCGACGGGCGCGACGAACGATTGTTCAACAAATGCCGGCGAACGCAGGAAGGCGTGGTAAAGATGTTCCGGTCGCCCGAATGATCCCAGATAATGCCGCACATCCAGCGATTCAAGAATTCGCGCCGCGGAACCTTCGCCCGTGAGCAAATAGCATCCAACCATGTGGGTACGGTTTGATTCCAAATCGAAGATGCGTTTCAACTGCGTCTGCGCGGAGGCGTTGTAACCGATGTCGCACAACCCGATGGCATCGCCCGATTCAAGCCATGGACGGAGGTAGTCGAGAACCTTTCGACGTTCTTCTGCGCTCCGGGCCTCGATGCGGCTGGCGATCTCGGGGGAAAAAAGAAATTTGGCCAGCTGGAGCACCCGTTCCCGGGAATCGGTTTTTTCTTCGAGCGAAAAGGGCAGATGCCGCGCGCTTTCCGGCGCAATTCCGAAATGGGCGAGAATGGTTTTGACCGGCAGGGTGGAGCGGCGCACGAGCCAGTCAATCACGCCGTCAGCCGTTAATCCTCCCAGAGCCGCCAGGGCCGTGGCCTTACGGTTTATGTAGAGCGGTTTTATTTCCAGATCCAAACCCCGCACGTCCGACTCGCATTGTAGAATTTGTGCAAACAATTCTCCTTCGCGCATAAATGCGCCGACCTTCCTCACGCCGCTTGCAAGATACTGGTCGCACGCCCAGGTGGCGAAGCGGGTCAGCACCGGACCGAGCAAAAGGGCGCCCAAGCGTCCAAAACTTCCCTCGTCCGTATTTTCCGGAAAAGCACGCGCCGCCAACATGCGTAATGAATTTGCATTGAATACGGGATTTTGCCCGCCGAGCAGAAATTTTTCGCGCTCAAGGATTGTGTTGGTTTCCTGGGTGGCCTGCTGGTAATGGCATCCGCGCACGCCGGCTTTGCGGGCACCGACAACGTCCGGCGCTGGATTGTCACCGATGTGGAGCATTTGATCAGCTTCAAGATTCAACGTTTTAAGTGCGTGCCGGAAAAGGTTGCCAGTGCCCTTGCACACGTCGGCGTCGCAAGAGGTCAACATTGCATCGAAAATTGACGGATCGAATTGATTGGCTAGCAGGATTCGGCGCAGATGGTCGCCCGAAAAATAAATGTCGGAGACAACCAAGACGCGCAAGCCGCGTTGCCGGAGATGGTGGATGAAGCCGGCCATGACCGGATTCAACATGCAAAGATCACTTTCCACACCGTGCTCGATTTCAACTCCTGCAGCCGGGTCTGTGACGATCGAATCCATTTGCTGGTAGATTTCGCGGATGTGAATGTCTTCCAAGGTCGCATCCTTGAGCGCCTGACGTTCACGGGTCTTGTATTCCGCGAGACGTCGCAATGTTTCAAAATCATCGGCTGAAATCGTTGAGCGCAGCATCTCCTTTTGCCGCAGGCGGCGGCCCACTTCACGAAAGGCATCTACGGGTTTTGCGACCAGCCGCCAGACAAGTGTGTCAAAGAAATCGAAGGAAACGGCACGCACGCGACCGGAGCTCAACTCGATTAATTTGTCGGCTCGGCACAGCGACTCGTCGTACTGCCACGATGACATCTGGTTCAAAGTGCAAATTTTGTTGTCGGTCGTCATGCTTGTCGGGTTTGGATGGTGAGTTGATTGAAAATGGCAGGACGTTGCAACACCGGGTTTGGTTTTGGCCTGGACTGGAGTCGATCCTGCAGTTCAATAATTTTCAGGTAGAGTTCCAGACGGTTGCGCTCAAGCATTTCCAAAAGCGGACTGGAAGTGAAAGGACGCAGCAGCTCTGTCAGCCGGTCGACCCATGGCGCCGTGCGGCTGTAAATGATGCCAAGACCCAACACAACGGGGATGACTTCAAAACGGAGATCGGGACGGTGGGCAAGAAAATCCTCAATGGCCGTGCGAACGCCGTTGGCGGGACCGCCTTCGCGCAAGGCGAAAGAGATGCCGCCGCCCCGCAGACCTCCATTAATCATCCCGGGATTGTCAAGGGTGAGGCCAGTTTCACATGAGTAAGGTTGACGAAATGGCAATGGGACCGCGCCGGGATTGTAATACATGTCGCGCCGGCCGCACGGCCAGCAGACATCGTGTTCAAACACCAGCAGCGGTTTGTCCCCGCGGGCCGCGGCGATCAAATCCAGTTCCGCACGCACCGTGAAATAATTATGGTCGCCATCAATGACATAGGCGTCGGCACCGGCCAGTGCCGGCAGGGCGCTGATGCTGGCATCCTGAATGAACTGGAAATGCGGATTGTCCCGGTTGGCGGCGATGAATTTGAATGCGTCGGGTTTCGGCGTGGGATCAATACTGATGAGCTTGCCGGCTGCTTGGATGGCAAAGGCGTGGAGTTCCCGTGTAAAGCCGCCGTATTCCGAGCCAATCTCAACGATCTGGCGCGCGCCAGCCAGCGCCAGTGCCGGAAGAATGATTTCGCCAAATAAAGTCAGGGAGTAGAGATAAGGGCTGGTTTTCATGCAATCAATCTGCATTTTTGAATGACCGTGGAGAGATCTGCGGATACGAGCGTGATTCATGATAAAAAGTTTCGCCGGAACCAAAACCAGCGGCTGGCAGCGCGGGAACGCGTGGGGATCCCGCCGACTTTTTGAGCACAAACGCCATGAACCGATTTTCAAAATCAAAATCAACATCCACAACTTCAAAATGATCGTCGCAGGACGCGCAGCCGATGGCCAGCTCGTTCAAAAAACTCAAGTGTGCCTTGCTGGAATGATTTAGATACGGCAGCGGCAGCAGGGCAATAAGCAAACCCTTTTCGTTTAGAA
>Ga0302320_10010350_pt1 | contig 19879 bp, 14 predicted proteins | sample Bog_T0_3_FD_202130 | JGI IMG/M metagenome (GOLD analysis project Ga0302320, IMG submission 202130) | Peat permafrost microbial communities from Stordalen Mire near Abisko, Sweden - Bog_T0_3 | ecosystem: Environmental > Terrestrial > Soil > Wetlands > Peat | place: Sweden: Abisko, Stordalen Mire... | reverse complement strand
CGCTTCTAACAACCCACCCCGGGTTCAGTTCGGAAGCCAGTCCGCCAGCCGCAGTCCCCTGACACCTGACACCTGAAACCTGAAACCTGTTTTCGGCGGCTCCGCCGCCGAAAAGGGGGCTGTGAGACTGTGGAGCCGATGTTCCTCAACAACATCAATCACTTACGCAAAGAAATCTCACAGTCTCACAGTTTCTGTGAGCCTGTGAGGCTGCGAAGCATCGCCTAGTAAAATCTCCCAATGACCAAGCGAATCGGCGTGCATTTAGGAACGGCTGGAGGCGCGTCGAATGCCGTCGAGCGCGCGCAAGAAATCGGCGCCAACACCTTCCAGATTTTTTCTTCAAGTCCGAGAATGTGGCATGCGCCGAAAGTTGATCCGAAGCAAGCAGAGTGCATGCGCGAGTTGCGCGCCAAACTCGACGTTTCGCCGCTCGTCATCCACACAAGTTATCTGGTCAACGTTTGCAGTCAGACGCATGAAGTGCGCGAGAAGAGCATTGCAGCATTTCGCGGTGAGATCGAACGCGCGCTCGAACTCGGCGCTGAGTATCTTGTCCTTCATCCAGGTTCATGGAAAGGTCTCACGCGCGATGAAGGCCTCAAGCTCGCTGCCGAATCCATCGAACGCGCGATCGACGGACTCGCTTGGCAAGGAACGCCGTTTCACATCCTCATCGAGAACACAGCAGGAGCAGAGTTCTCGCTCGGCGGAAGCTTCGAGCAGGTAGCAGAATTAGTAGCGCGACTCAAGCATCACGCTCCAGTTGCAGTCTGTCTCGACACGTGTCACACATGGGTTTCTGGCTACGATCTCGTAAGCGCTGAAGGCTACGAAGAGACGATCAAGCAGGCAGCAACGACAGTGACCTGCGAAGCGGTTCGCGTCTGGCATTGCAACGACGCCAAAGCCGCTCGCGCGTCGAAGCTCGATCGCCACGAACACATCGGTCAGGGAACGATGGGACTTGAGCCCTTTCGCCGCCTGCTGAACGATCGCCGCTTCGCTCACTGCGCCTTCATCGCCGAGACTCCAGTAGACGAGGAAGGCGACGAAGAGCGCAACGTCCGCATGCTCAAGAGCGTGCTGAAGGACTGAACTGCGCGATATTTCCCCTTGCGCAATAGCTCGCGAAGCATAATAAGATGGTCTGCATCCCCGAGATTGTCTGGAGGTCAATGATGCACAGAAATGCCGTTGCCATTCTGCTGTCTGCCATGTGCGCGTTTTGCGCCCTTTCGGTTATCGGCCAAGTGGCCAAAACCGCTCCAGTGCAAGTGCCGCTTCAGCCTTACACAGCTCGCTACAGTGTGACCGAAACACGAACGCCAGCAACTGGCGCGACAGTCACGAGCGCATCGACAGAGTTGGTCGCGCGCGATACGCAAGGCAGACGAGTAATCGCAACGACTCCCGCAACAGTTCCGGGAAAGCCAAGCCCGATAACGCATGTAAGCATGTCCGATCCCGTAGCGCGAACCAACAGCACGTGGACAATTCCTGGCAAGCAGGTGACCGTGACAGCGATGGCGCAACCTGGAACTCGCACGAGTTGCCCTCCAACGCAACAGCCCTCGCAGCCTCAACCGCAGCGCATTCCCAGCCCAAAACCCACAGTAGAGGATCTCGGAAACCAGACGATCATGGGCCTTGCAGTGCATGGCCGACGCATGACAACCATCATTCCTGCGAGTGCCGACGGAAAGCGGCCAGCAATCACGCGCATCACGGAAGATTGGCTGCCAACAGATCCTGGATTGAGGGGATCTTTTGCGCGCGAGATCACCACTGAACCGCCGATGTTAACCCTGACAAGGGATTTGCTGAGCTTCCAGGAAGGCGAGCCGAATCCGGTATTCTTCCAGATTCCAGCAGGATTCGAGGTCGTGAACAAACCAGCGCCTGGATCGAACTGTCCGGCCAATCAGGCATCGCCGTCGCAGTTTGCGCCGATTGCTGCGCCTCCGCCTGCATAAACGCCGCTCCATTTACACTTGAAAGTTATGGCGGACGATAAAGAACTACGTTACGACCCTTCGACCATTGAGCAGAAATGGCAGGAACGCTGGGCTGCTGACCCAAAGCTCTACGCCGCGGAATCAGCCACAAGCAACAAGCCGAAATACTACGTGCTGGAAATGCTGCCTTATCCCAGCGGCCAACTGCACATGGGACACGTGCGCAACTACGCGATCGGCGATGCGCTGGCGCGACAGATGTGGATGCGCGGCTACAACGTGCTGCATCCAATGGGTTGGGACGCATTCGGACTCCCTGCCGAAAACGCCGCGCTCAAGAACAATACTCCGCCGCGCGAGTGGACGCTCGCCAACGTCGCTGCCATGAAGCGGCAGATGCTGCGCCTCGGATTGAGCTACGACTGGGCAACTGAAGTCACAACCTGCTTGCCTGAGTACTATCGCTGGAACCAGTGGTTCTTCCTGCGCATGCATGAGAAGGGTCTCGTCTACCGCAAGAAGAGCAAGGTGAACTGGTGCCCAGAATGCGCCACCGTTCTGGCCAACGAGCAAGTAGTCGATGGCTGCTGTTGGCGGCACGAAGACACCAAGGTGGAGCAGCGCGATCTCGAACAGTGGTTCTTCCGCATCACTTCTTATGCGCAGGAGTTGCTCGACGGCTTGGACAAGCTCGACGGTTGGCCCGAGAAAGTGCGCACCATGCAGCGCAACTGGATTGGGCGCAGCGAAGGCACAGAGGTCGATTTCGGCCTCGAAGGCGGCACTGAGAAGATCCGCGTATTTACGACGCGCGTGGACACGATCTTTGGCGCGACGAGCGTGCAACTCGCGCCGGAGCATCCATTAGTTGCGGCATTCTCTGCGGCCGATGCGAATTTGAGTGCGCAGGTTGCGGAGTTGCTGGGCGAGCAGAAGAAGGCCAAAGAAGCCGGCGATTTGGGCGCTATCGAGAAACACGGCGTTGCGACCGGACGATTCGCCATCAATCCCTACAGCGGCGAGCGCGTTCCGATATGGGTGGCGAATTACATCTTGATGGACTACGGAACTGGCGCGATCATGAGCGTGCCTGCGCACGACGAGCGCGACTTCGAATTCGCGACCAAGTACGGCATCGAGATCAGGCAGGTGATCAAGCCTCTCGAGGATGAGGACGGAGCGAAGCTCCCATTCATCTCAGAAGACGGCGTGCTCGTGAATTCCGGCGAATACGATGGATTGACTTGTTCGCAGGCCCAAAACCAACTCCAGGAAGTTGCCGTGCGCAGCGCCTTCGGGGAAGGCAAGGTGATCTTCCGTCTGAAGGATTGGGGTGTCAGCAGGCAGCGCTACTGGGGCACGCCGATTCCCATGATTCATTGTGAGCGTGACGGATTGGTTCCTGTGCCCGACGACCAGCTGCCGGTGATTCTGCCGGAGAAGATCGAGATTACGCAGCAGGGCGGATCGCCACTGGGTCGCGTGCCATCGTTTGTGAATACCACTTGTCCGAAGTGTGGCGGACCGGCGCGCCGCGAGACCGACACAATGGATACCTTCGTCGATTCGAGCTGGTATTTCTATCGCTACACGGACGCAAAGAATGACAAAGCGCCGTTCGACCCGGCGACGGTGCAGTATTGGTTCCCCATCGATCAGTACATCGGAGGCGTGGAGCACGCGATTCTGCACCTGATCTACTCGCGCTTCTGGACCAAAGTAATGCGCGACCTGGGAATGGTGAAGAACGATGAGCCGGCGCGACGGCTGTTCACGCAGGGCATGGTCATCAAAGACGGCGCCAAAATGTCGAAGTCGAAGGGCAATGTGGTTTCGCCAGACGACATGGTGGCTCGCTACGGCGCCGATGCCACGCGCATGTACGCGCTGTTTGCGGCTCCGCCCGATCGCGACCTGGACTGGCAGGAAGACGGCGTGGCCGGAGTGAGCCGGTTCCTTGGGCGCGTGTGGCGGCTAGTATCAAAGCATGCGGCGATGGCTAAGAACGACAAGAATGGATCGGCCACTGCGCCAAACGCCGGCGGTACGCAGCAGAGGTTGATCCGCAAAATGCATAAGACGGTTGCCAAAATCACGCAGGACTTCGAAGGTCGGTGGCACTTCAACACCTGTGTAGCGGCCATCATGGAACTCGTGAATGAGCTGCAAGACGCTGATGCGCAGTTGTCTGCGGGCGAGATTCCCGCGCCGGCGGTGCGGGAGCTTTTGCAGACGCTGGTTCTGCTTCTCGCGCCATTCGCTCCGTTCATCTCTGCCGAATTGTGGGAAGAACTCGGCGGTGAGGGATCCGTCCTCCGCGCGCCGTGGCCGAAGAGCGATCCGGCATTGGCCAAAGAAGACGAGACCGAGATTCCGGTGCAGATCAACGGCAAGTTGGTGGCCGTTGTGCGCGTGGCTGCGGGTTCGGACGCGAAGACGATCGAAGCTGCGGCGCTGGCCGACGAAAAGGTGCGCGCGCGTACAGCAGGCAAGAATATCGCCAAGGTGATTGTTGTGCCTGGCAGAGCGGTCAACCTGGTTGTGAAGTGAGGTCCGGCGCTATGGCGGAGCCTGACGCGACGCGGCCGGTTCGCGGAACGCAACTCCTCGTGGAGCACATGGGCCAGGTTTTCCGCCGCCCCTCGCTCATCGCAATCGAGGTTGGTTGGCGCTGGCTCTTCGGCATTCCATTTCTATTTGTCTGCTGGCGACAAGCGCACCAAATCCTCGCCGCGTATCCGCTCGAGTCTTCGGCGTTCAATTCTCTTGATACGCAGAATCCGTGGGTGGCAGCGGCACAGATTTCGAATGGGCTGTCGTTTTACGAACCGCATGTGCTGGCTGTATTGCGTTGGCTGCTGCCGACGGCCGCGGTGATCTGGATTGTGCTTTCGGGCTTGGGGCGCGGGCTTCTGCTTTGGCGCATGAATGTCCGCATGCGGTTTCGCCCCTTCACGATGATGGTGATGCAAGGTGCGTGGCTCAGCCTGTTCGCTCTTGTTGTATGGGGATGGCTTTGCTCAATGCAATGGGTCGCGGCAACGCATATCAATGTGACCGGAGAGCCCGATCTGGTCGGCTACTTCATCTGGACGATCTTTCTCGCGCTCGGGTTCTTCACAGCGTTTGCGCTAACCAGTTGGACGTTTTCGATTGCGCCGCTTCTGGTTGAGATCGAGAGGCGTTCCATTGGTTCCGCGTTACGAGAAAGCCTCAGGCTGGGCAAGCCATTCACAGGTAAGCTCGTCGAAATTAACCTGGTGCTGGGCATCGTCAAGCTTGCCCTGATTGTGCTTGCTATGGTCTTCTCGGCAGCGCCGCTGCCGTTCAGCGAGGAGCTGGGCAGCGGTTCGATGAAGATCGTGTCGATCGCTTCGATCGTCTTTTATCTTATTGCCAACGATCTCTTCCAGGTAGTGCGCATTGAGGCGTTTCTTGCATTCTGGAAAGTATTTCGCGGTCCGGCTTCAACTTAACTTATTTCGCCTGCGCCGACTCTGCCTCATCCTTCAGATATGCGGGGCTTAACGTCTTCTTCGTCTGGGCAATTGGCAGCAGCGTGGGATAAAACTGCACGAAGGTCGTGTCGACCGCCGCATGTGCTGCGTGGCAGCTATAGCAGGGCGCTCCTTGCGGAATTAATGTACCGTTTTTGTCGGGCGCGTCGAAATCGAAGAACGCCCACTTGCCCGGGAATCGTGTCTCATCCTTCACATGCACTTCAAAGCCCATCACTTGCGTTCCCTGAAAATGGCCATGTTGGTTGATTGAACCCTTGCTCTTGGCTTCGCGAACCTCCAGCACAAGGATTGTCTTATCAGGCCACGTCCCGGTCGCCAGAAAGCTTCGATAAGCCTCTGGATTGACGAACACGTTGTCAAACATCGTCATGCCCGCCGGATTCGGGTTATAGCTCATGTCGATGCCTGAGGTCAGATAAATCCACTCGCGATAATTTCCAACAGGCAGCAGATCGCCGTTGGCCGTGTAGGACGGCGCTTGCTCAGCGGCCGCCTTGGCCGGCGCAAAATGCATTAGAAACGGCAGGGATGCGGCGAAGAGAGCCGCGATGAGTGCAATCGTCGTATTCGAGTGCATTAAACCCCCAACCCTTGCAGATACGCGATGGATAGGCCGGAAGTTCACTTATTCTCCAGATCACATCGATGAGAGGGGTCTAGAACACCTTCATTCGAATGACGAGATATTTCTTGGGATCTTCGCGAATGCTCTTGATGAGTTGTTGCGCCTGATCCATGGTCTGATCCGCGTGGTCGTAGAACGTCCTGTTCTTGACAAACTGACCGGCCGAACCTTCACCGGCATTCACGCTCTTCAAAATGCCGTCGAGGTTCGTAATTGCATCGTTCAGCCTTTTGGCCTCATCCGGGTCCTTCACAAGTTGCCCCATGGCGCCTTTGCCTGAATTGATCGAAGCCAGCACGTCATTCAGGTTCTTCACGGCGGAGTTGAAGTTGTTGTACGCGGTCTCGTCTTTGAGAAGTTTGCCTGCTGTACCCTTGCCGGCATTGATATCGGAAACAATGGAATTCAATTGATCCACGGTTGAATTGAGTTTGGTATAGAGCGAATCGTCGTTGATGAATTTCCCCAGTGAACCTTTGCCATCGACCATCGCCTGGGTGACGGTTTGTAGATTCGCTGCGATGGAACTGACGTTCTTTTTCATGACCGGGTCATTGATAATCTCGCCGAAGGTACCGCGGCTGGAATTAATCGCGTCGATCAGCGTGCCAATCTTTTTCATCAATTGGTCGATGTCCTCAATGGAGACCTGGCTGCTGTTGACGACGTCCTCGATCGTGGGTGAACTGGAGACTTTGAGCTCGGAGTTGTCAAGGGGAGGCGGCCCAGTGGCGCGCCGGGAGTCGATATCGACAAAGCTGTCGCCCAGGACGCCCGCCGGGGCAATGCGCGCCGTGGAATCCGTGTGGATGAACTGCCAGTATTTCTTTCCCACCTGCATTGTGACTTCGACAGGAAAGGGGTTTCGCTCGGGGACCACGCGGGTTTTCTTCACGTTGCCAATGGTCACGCCGTCGAGCGACACCACGGCGCCGTCCTTGAGGCCGGCGGCATTAGCAAAGTAGGCGCGGACATATAGCTTCTGCCCGAACAGGCCACCAGAAGTGCCATTCATGAGGAAAATGAGCCCGATGAGCACTACCATGGCGGCCAGCACCAGCGATCCGACCTTCAGTTGTGACCACTGAATCTCTTTGTGGCTAGGCACGTTACCCCTCGTACGGAAAACAGCCGGTCAACGACTAGAGGATAGCAGAATTGGCGAAGCTACTGTCCGTTTTCCAACATCACGCTGGCGACGGCGAGGTCGGTCGTGTGCGTCAGCGAAAGATTAGAGTGGACGACGCCCAGGCGTGCGGCAATTTCCGCAGCGCGGCCATGAAAACGGAGCGCCGGCCGTCCGCTCGGCTCTCTGACTACTTCAATTTCGAGCCAGCTGACACCAAAGCTGATGCCGGTGCCCAATGCTTTGGCGGCGGCTTCTTTTGCGGCAAAGCGGGCGGCAAAGCTCTCGGCGGACTTGCGCTTGCGCAGGCAATAGGCCTGCTCCGCAGAGAGGTACACGCGGTTGAGAAAACGCCGGCCATAACGATCCATGGCGTGCTGGATGCGCCCGATCTCAACCACGTCGATGCCTGAGCCTGTAATCACGTTACCTTCCACGCTACAACAAGAGGCATCTGGCGCGCGTAGATCCAGAAGTCGCAGAGGGCGCGACGGGCGATCTCCTGGACCAGAGGCCGCGGGCGCATCCAATTACCCCAGCGCGCGGTGCAGGTGAGTGGAACCGCAAGAGTTGTGCCAAAGGCGGTCAAGCGCGTTCGACTCCGCGACAGCTTTGAAGCTACCCCGTCCGTCTCCGATAAAAGCACTGTGAGAAACCAGATGCCAGACCAGTGCGGTAGCCAGGCGAGCAGCATCCCCTGGGCCATGCAGATGAAGGCGGTTAGCACCGAGGAGCCGTCGCGCCTAGTGCAGTTTCTTACGGGCGCCATTCTTGGCTGTGGTGGCTGGGTGCTAAGCCGAGGCGCCAATGACACCGGCATGGTAAACATGCTTTTCGAGTTCGAGCGCCAGGCGTGTGTCGACATTTACAGCGTATTGATTGCGGCGGGCCTGGAACTGAGCCCGAACGGCCACTTGCGTTTTACAGAGCTTTGCCAGTGTACGCGCAGCCATCACCGCGATTGCGGTGCCGAGATCGCCAGCATAGATCTCGAGGTGCAGACGTATCCGGCGGAGATAATCAGCACCTTGCCGAACGCAGGTCCGATGTAAGCCGGCATTCTTGGCATGCCGAAACCGTTTATCGCGCGTCAACCCGCTTCAACCAGCCCGTAGCGCCTTTGCCAAGTCTGTTTTAATTGAGTCCGCACACGGGCACGTTCGTCCGATGTTACATCCGGGCCAGGGTCGACGGCAAAACGTGCGGCTTCCTGCTTGGCAAGGTCCAGCAGTTGGCGGTCGCGCAGGAGATTGGCCACGCGAAAGTCAGGAAGGCCCGCCTGGCGGGTGCCGAAGAATTCGCCGGGGCCGCGCTGGGCAAGATCCAGTTCTGCCAGCTCGAACCCATCCTGCGTGCGCACCATGGCATTCAGGCGCTCCTCACCGAGCGGAGAGATTCGGTCGCCGGTCATCAGGATGCAGTAGCTCTTGGCCGCTCCGCGCCCCACGCGCCCACGCAACTGATGCAACTGCGCCAGCCCGAAACGCTCGGCGTGCTCTACCACCATCACAGCGGCGTTGGGTACATCGACGCCAACCTCGATGACGGTGGTGGAAACGAGAACATCGATCTCGCCGCGCTGGAAGCGACGCATGATGATTTCTTTTTCGTCCGCGTCGAGCCGTCCATGGAGCAGGCCCAAACGCAGCCCGGCAAGAGGCCCAGTACGCAGTTTCTCGTGCATCTCCACTGCCGAACGAAGACCAGATCGTGAGCTGGGATTTGCTTCTTGCACGATTTTTGAGAACAGCTCCGCCGCTTTACCTTTTGGACGAGATTGTCGATTGGCCGGTTGAATCCCTGCATCCGGCGCGTCGTGAGAAAAGTCCAATTCCGGCTGGTCGTCCTTGCTGCCTTCAATCACGGGGTAAACGATGTAGGTCTGGCGGCCCTGAGCCACTTGCTTGCGCACGAAATCCCAGACCTTTGCGGCGCTCTCGCCGGGGACGCGGCGCGTTTCGATGGGCATGCGGCCCGGTGGCAGTTCGTCGAGAACGCTGAGATCGAGATCACCGTAGAGGGAGAGAGCGAGCGTGCGCGGGATCGGCGTGGCTGTCATCACCAGCACGTCGGGCTCGGGCTGATTGGGCTTCTTCATCAGCTTGAAGCGCTGCAGGACGCCGAAGCGGTGCTGCTCGTCGACCACGACGAGACCCAGGCGATCGAACTCTACTTTTTCTTCGATGAGCGCGTGGGTTCCGATGATGAGATTGGCTTCGCCGCGATTAATGAGGCCGCGATTGTGGCGCTTGCGGTCTTCGTCGAGCGAGCCGGTGAGAAGCACGATGCGCGGTTTGCGCGAAGATCGCTCGAGCAGCTTCCGCGCAGCCAGAAAGTGCTGCGTGGCGAGAATCTCCGTTGGCGCCATGAGGGCGGCCTGATAGCCGTTTTCCATGGCGACGAGCATGGCCTGAAACGCGACAATCGTCTTGCCTGAGCCCACATCGCCCTGCAGCAACCGGCGCATCGGGCTGGGCTCGCGCATGTCGGTAACAATCTCGCCGAGCGCCCGCTTTTGTGCGGTTGTGGGATGGAAGGGAAGCACCTCGCGGATAGCTTCGCGCACCTTGTCGTTGGCGGCGAAGGCGATGCCCTGACGCTCCCTCATGCGCCGGCGCTTGAGCTCGAGGCCTAATTCGAGGAAGAACAGCTCTTCAAAGATGAGCCGGCGATGAGCTGGGGTCGTGGAACTCTGCAACTGAGCGAACGGGGTACCTTCCAGCGGGAAGTGAACTTCCGAGAGCGCGGTTTCGCGGCCTGGCAGGCTAAGGCGGTTAAGCATCGACTGCGGTAGGCAATCGGGCACGGCTCCGTGCAAGCTCTCCAGCAGATTGAAGATCACTTTGCGCTGCCAGCGGGAAGCCAGGCGGCTGCCACCCAGCGATTCGTAGACGGGCGTGATGCGGCCCACTTCAAGGAGTCGGGTCTCCGCGTCCGCACTCGCATCGGGCAGGATTTCAAACTGCGGCTGGATCATCTTGAAGTTACTGGTAGAGCGCGAGGGCTCAACCTTGCCGTAGACAGCAACGGTTTGCCCGGCCTGGAACTTGCCGTCCAGATAGGCCGCGTGGAACCACAGACACTTCATCGCGAACCGGCCCTGACCGAGAGTGATTTCGTACATCGGGCCGCGCCGCGTCCGCATCAGCATCGCCCCGCGCACTTCGCCAATAACACTGGCGACTTCGCCGGGCTGCAATTCATCAAGACTGCGGGGGTTCTGCCGGTCTTCGTAGCGGAAGGGCAGGTGGTAAAGCAGGTCCTCCGCAGTCAGGATGGCCTTTTCGGCGAGCATCTCTGACACGCGCGGACCGACGCCGCGCACAAACTTCACCGGAGTATCGAGGCCTGGCACAGTTCGGATGCTAAATGGCGCGTACGCGAGGGGACAATGGCGGCACTCCTGACATTGCGCGTACCAAAAAGGATGTGTCCTTGCTCGAGAGTGATATGCGCACTTTCTCGAGGTCGGCAGGAGCCGTAGAATGCCGGAGACACGGAAGATGGGAGCGATATGTGCGCGGACCATTCTGCCGCGCGCCACGTCGCGCCGGTAACCGCCGGGAAGTGAGAAGAAATGCCATGAAGACAGACCACTCTTTGGTACTTTCAAGCGCCGCAAACAGCATCGGATTGATCACTCTCAATCATCCTCAGAAGCACAATGCATTGAGTAGCGATCTGATTCGCGAACTCTGTGTGTCGCTTGAGGCGATGCGGAGCGAGGAGATTCGCGTCGTTATTTTGAAGGCGCCTGCGGGCTCCAAGGTTTTCTCTGCGGGGCACGATATTCGGGAGCTGCCTACAAATGGACGCGATCCGCTGACGTATAACGACCCCCTGCGCATCCTGGTGCGAACGATCGAGCATTTCCCGGCGCCCGTGATTGCCATGGTGGAAGGCAGCGTTTGGGGCGGCGCATGCGAGTTGGTGATGAGCTGCGATTTGATCATTGCCGGCGAGGACAGCACGTTTGCCATTACGACGGCGAAGTTAGGAGTGCCCTACAACATCTCGGGGATCCAGAATTTCCTGAACACTGGCGGAATGCCGTTGTGCAAGGAGATGCTGTTTACCGCGCAGCCATTGAGCGTGAAGCGCCTGCAGGAGTGCGGCATTGTGAGCCACGTGGTTTCGCGAGAAAAGCTGGAGGCTGTGACGCTGGAGATTGCCGGCAAGATCGCGATGAATTCGCCTCTTGTTATCAGCCTTCTGAAGGAAGAGTTGCGGCTGTTGTCTATTTCGCACAACCTTGGTCCAGAAACGTTCGAGAGGGTGCAGGCCATGCGGCGCGAGGTGTACGACAGCGCCGATTATCAGGAAGGAATTCGTTCGTTCTTCGAGCGGCGCACGCCGAATTTTCAAGGGCGATAAACAGTGCCGGGCAATATGCGCGATGGGCGGCGCTGCTCGGCAATCTGAGTTTGGATCGCGGAGCAATCGTGAACTGGGATCCGGATGCGCTAAAGCTGATGTAGCCAAGTCGCCGCTTTGCGGGCCGATTCGTCCCAGCGTATACCTGAAGAGGGGATTGCGGCCAGAAAGGCGTCCAGCGGCTTGAGCCAAAAGACGGAAACATTGACAAAACGGCGAAGGCGCATCTCAAGCTGTATGGCTGGGCGAAGCAAGGCCCCCCGGTTGAGGCACGGGGTGAGTTACGTTCTGGCAAAGGTAATGTTGCCGACGCTCTTTGTCCTGGCTGGTTGTGGGGGCGAGGTAGTAGGAGTTTCTTCAAACGGCGCCCTCAACGTCTCCCCAGGCACGCTGACCATTGACACCAATTGCACGGGCTGCAATGCCAGCGGCGCCTCTGGCAGAGCCGTTGAGCAATTTTCTGCGACTTTGGGCGGCGGCGCGGCCAACGTGAACTGGTCGCTCTCAGGCGGCGACGCGAGGTCCGGCGCCGGAACAATTAGTTCGAGCGGGCAATACGTTCCCCCGGCCTATCTCACCGCGGATAGCGTAGAGGTGACGGTGACGGCATCCTTGGCCGCGAATCCGTCGATCAAGGCAGTCACGGAATTCACCCTGAGACCGGGCTTCCTGCAGCCGCTGACGCCTGAAAATGTCGCTCTGGGCGCAGGAGGAAATGTCACGATCACGGGCTACATTACCGAGTTTGGTGGCACAGCGGGTGTCCGTTATGCGCTGGCAAGCACACCCACGGGATTGAGCGGCGGTCGGGGGTCTGTCAGCAAATCAAGTTGCATCCGCAGCAGCAAAGCATACACCTATTGCAGGGTAACTTATACGGCTCCGGCTTCCCTTGCGACCACCGGAAGCACCTATGTCGTAGCAACGATCGACAATTCGAGCTCGAAAGAAGCGACGGAAGTGCTGTTGAACACCGCAGGGATTACGAGCAATCCAGCCGGGCATCAAGAGGCATTGGCAACGCCCATTTCTTTGGGCAGTTCCGGCGGTAACAATTTCGATTACGACACCAAGGGCAGCCATATCGTGGATTGTTGCGGAGGTACGCTTGGATCTCTGATCCAAAACAGTAGCGGAAGGCAGTATTTGCTGAGCTGCAACCACGTGTTTGCGCGCAGCGACCAGGCCAGTGTGGGAGAGACGATTGTCCAGCCGGGACTGATCGACAACAACTGCGTTCCCAAGGGCGAAGGTTCCGTAACCTTGCCAGTGGGGATCTTAACTGCATGGCTTCCGTTGAACTCCGGTTCAACCAATGCCGACGCTGCGATCGCTCAAGTGGATGCGGAAGTGGTGAACCCGAACGGCGAGATTCTGGAGTTGGGTGCGTTGCAGGGAAACGGGACACTGGCCGCAGCGCCACCCGGGATTTCGTCAACTGGTGGCAGAGGTGAGCCTGCATCGCTCAATCTGACAGTGGCAAAAAGCGGGCGGACCACGGGTTTGACATGCGCCAGCATCGCAGTGCTCGACCTCACGGTAAAAGTGGACTATTTCAAGAACTGCGCGGAGACAGTTTCCTACCTGACCAAGAGATATTCCGACCAAATTGCAATTGAAGGCAACGAGTTCAGCGACGCGGGCGACTCAGGATCGCTGATCGTCGACGCGAGTAACGCCGAGCCCGTGGGGCTATTTTTTGCCGGCGGTGTGACGAATACAGGCGTGAGCGAAGGTGTCGCCAATCCCGCGCCCACAGTGTTGGCCGAACTGGGACAGCAAGAGCGCACGGCCTATACGTTCGTGGGTACAACGGACCATCCCGTCAGTTGCCTGAACTACGGCGTTGCGACAGAGGCGGCGGCTCAAGCGAGTCTTCTCCCCCAAACGCAGCTTGAACTGGCGCAGCAGGCCCAGAAGCAAGCGCAAATGTGGATCAATCCCTCGATGGGCATCCTGGGCGTGGCCACGGGTAAAAGCAGCGATCATGCGGGAGAAGCGACTGTCATCTTCTACGTCGACGGTGGCATGAATGTTGCCGTGCCGCAAACCGTGAATGGCGTGCGCACGGAAGTGATCCCTACCTCGGCACATGCAGTTGCCTTAGGGATTGCGCCACGGTCCGCGGCGAGGCCCAATGCGCCTACGCCTTTGCCGAGTGCGGAGTTCAGCAAGGCCGTTGCGGCCAAGGAGCAGGTGGCACCGAGCCTGATGCAGCAGAATCCCGCATATTTTGGCGTAGGCGTGGGCCAAAGCCTCGACAATCCACGAGAGGCATCGCTTGTCATTTACGTCGACCGCAATCAGGTTCCGGCAACTTTGCCACCGATCATTAACGGGCTGCGCACGCGATATGTGATTATGGACCGGCTGCACGTCACGCGCTCTTATCTAGAGGGACCGGTGCGCTCCATCACGCACTGCGTGGCGCATTCAGCCATAGACCCGACGAAGGGTATTGACGCTTCGAGTTTCCGCAAACAGCTGGGCCGGCAGCCGTAAAAGAATATGTTCGCAAAGAGAGCTTGACCGGGTCCGCCGGGGGATTGCGAACTTATGCCGTTGCGGGCGAGGAAGCTTGCGCATTTGCAGGCGCGGAGGCTTCATTTACAAAGGCTGGATCGTCGGGGATGAAGACTTCAAAGACGGTGCCAAGGGTGGATTGCGCTGCATCTCCTCCTTGGGAGGCGGCGCGGCTGCGCACGCGCACAAGTCCGTGATGCTTGAGGATGATCTCGTGACTCACCCAAAGCCCAAGGCCAGTTCCTGTCACTTCTTTGGTAGTGAAAAACGCTTCGAAGATATGCTCGCGAATCTCCGGTTCCATGCCCGCGCCGGTGTCGGCAACGGCAAAGCGGATTCCGGTTTGAGCGGGATTCCTCCAGTCGCATGAGCGGCGGGCGCGCACCATTAGCCGGCCACCGGGTGAGCTGGCGTCAATGGCATTGCCAACCAGGTTTGCGAACACCTGGCGGATCTCTCCAGCAAAGCAGAAGAGGGTCAGCTCCGAATCGTAGTCGCGCTCTACGCGGAGGTCGAGCCCGTTAATTCGCCCTTGGTAAAGAGTTAAGACGGAGTCAAGAAGTTCAGAGAGCGTTGCCCTCGCCGGTTGCGTGGGCTGGCGGTAAAAGCGCAGTGTCTGTTGCGTAATTTCGGCGATGCGATGAACTTCATACTCGGCCATTGAAACGTATTGCTGAGCTGCCTGGGGCAGATCGCTGAAGTTTCGCAAGAGAAAGAGCAGGTTGGTGATGGCTTCGAGGGGATTATTGATTTCGTGGGCGATAGAGGCGGCCAGACGGCCGGTAACGGCGAGTTTTTCGCTGCGGCGTAGAGCCTCTTCGCTGCGTTTGCGTTCACTGGCGTCCAATGCGATGACGCCGACCCAGCGCACCTGAGTCGGAGTTGTTCGCACGGGATAGGCGCTGATGAGCCAGGTCCAAAGACGGCGCGGTTTGCTTCCCACGCCGTTCAACTCGAGATTGCGTACCGGTTCTTCACTCGAGAAAACATGCTGCACCGCGGTTTCCACCTCTTGAGCCACGCTTGCCGGCAGCAAATCTGTAAGGGTTCGGCCAAGATGCCGGCTCACGGCAACCCCGGTGAGATCCGCAAAAATCTGATTCACCCGCACAAACCTGCTATTGCGATCGACAAAAGCCAGACCAATGGGCGCATTCGCCAGCATTGAATCGAGCAGGGAGAGGGTGTCGTTGAGTCCGGCCCGCTGCTCAGCAAGCGAGGCAACCATGAGGTTGAAGGTCTCAATCAAGTCGCCAATTTCGTTTTGAACAAAGACGGGCAGAGGGAAATGGCTGACGTCTTCCGGCGAATGCATGAGTGCGGCGGCGCCACGGTGCAGCAAGGCCAGCGGTTGTGCGATGGAGCGGCCCATGAGCAGCACAAGGATCGCGGAAGCGATAATCCAAATTGCGCCGAATAACAGCGTGTCACGCTGGATGCCCAAAAGCTGATCGCTCGCGGAGCTCTTGTCGAAATCGACCCAAGCAAAACCGCGTAGCTGACCGTCCGTATAGATTCCGCGCACTGCCTCCCAATGATTTCCTGGCAAGGTAAACACCCTGGGGGAATCGCGGGTTACGAGCGGAATCTGTGCACGCTCCACCCAATCGAGCACGGCCTCCTCTGCGTCGCCATTGCTAATGAAAAGAACATTTCCAGCGGGGTCGGTAACTTTGGCGACACCGATGTTGGGAGCTTCGCCTGCCGACTTGACCGAGGCACTGATCCATCCTGGCCGTTGCTGCTCGAGGGCTTTCGCCACCTGGGACGCCAGCGATTCCGACTGATAGGTCAGAAAGTATTGGGATCGCACCTGCACCCGGTGCGTTTGCTGCTGTGTAAGGAGTCCAGCAAAGAGGCCAATGGATAGAATTTCCAGGAGCACAAGGCCAGCCAGCATCTGCCAGCGAATGGAACGAGGCCACCAGCGTATGCGCAATGTCGTACCCCCGGAAAAATCTTAAGGTCTTAGTCTACCGGATCGCTTGCAGCAACCGGCTGGCGCGACTCGTCGCGCAAATTCAGTTTTGCGAGGAGCGACACCGCGATCTGCCGACCGTGAAAACGTCCATTCTCAATGAAGATCTCGTTGGTGCGCGAGCCAGCCACGATCACGCCCGCCAGATAGATTCCGGGAACGTTGCTTTCGAGCGTTTTCGGGTTGCAAACAGGCAGCCGGTCGGGCCCCTCGAAGCGGACACCGATTCGCTCGAGAAAGGTGAAGTCAGGGTGATATCCCGTCATGGCAAAGACAAAATTGTTGGCCAGGGTTTCCGGTCCCGCAGGCGTTTCCACCGCGAGGGTATCGGGGCCAATTTCGGTCACGCGCGACCTAAAATAGGCTTTGATCTCGCCATTCCTGATGCGATTTTCGATATCCGGCTTGATCCAGTACTTCACGTGGGGCTGGATGCCCTCGCCGCGGTAAATGAGCGTAACACGTGCGCCATGACGCCACAGCTCCAGAGCCGCAATCGCTGCCGAGTTTTTGCCACCTATGACGGCAACATCCATGCCGTAGTAAGGATGAGGATCGTGATAGTAGTGGTGAACCTTGCTCAGGGTTTCGCCGGGAACCCCCATCCAGTTGGGCAGATCGTAGTAGCCGATGGAAAGCGTGAGCTTGCGCGCCCGCAATGCTCCGTGGCGCCCGAACCGGTCGGTGGTGTGCACCGTAAAATCGCCATCGGCGCCGGTCACGCTCTCCACGCGGTGATATTGGCGTATTTCGAGCTGGTAGTAGGCCGCCACTTGGCGATAGTATTCGAGCGCCTCGTTTCGCGTCGGTTTGGCGTTGGGGCTGGGGAAGGGAATGCCGCCAATTTCCAACAGTTCCGAGGTCGTGAAGAACGCCATGTGCGCGGGATAGTGAAAGATCGAGTTGCAGACACAGCCCTTGTCGACCAGAACCACGCGAAAGCCAGCCTTTTTTGCTTCGATTGCGGTGGCCAGGCCGGTGGGTCCCGCTCCAACGACCAGGAGGTCGAAGACAGACTCCTGCATCGTGCTTGCCGTTAGATTGCTCATGATTCTAGATTAGGGCATGCGCGGGCTTGTGAAGCGGTTCTCCCTTTTCCCCGCCAGGCCAATGCGGAAACGAAAAAGCTCCAGCATGGCTGGAGCTTTTTCGCGATTGTAGCAGAAGGAAGGTTTAGACGAATGCGGGAGCCGGCTCCAGTAGGCCGATCACCGGAGCTTCAGTTGACGTCGAAGCCGGGACAGGTGCAGCTGCGGCAACCTGCGTCTGAGAGTGCGCCGGGCGCGTGAGACGGTGCACGAAATGGTACGGAGGCCACGGCCCTGAAAGCTGCATCTGGCACTCTCGCATGATGGCGCTGGTGGTGGTGAATTTGTTCTGGTAGCGCTCCACGCACTTGCGGTCGATGAGATGAGCAATATCGAGCAGCATCTTGCCGCTATCCATCAAGCGGCAGCTAACCTCTTCGTCAAGCGGCTGGAAGAGCCGGTGCATCTGGAAACTGACGGCACGCGCCCGTGTTTGCCGCTCTCTCGCGCGAGACGCGCTTTCTCTAAGATTGGTGAGGTAGGCTCGGCCGACGTTTTCGCTGGCCAAATGCTTCTCAATCTCGCGGCCGCAGCAGTCGTCAACAAATATCTTCAGGTGCATCTCGGTCTTGCCGCGCAATTTATCAATATTGCCGAGGAATTGACGCTGGTTGGAACGGACGGACTTGCGAAGTGTCTCGTCGTCGTGAAAGACCGTGCCAAATCGGAAGGGAAGGACGGTGGAATGCCGGAAACAGTCCGCGATCACTCGCGCGTGATCCACACCGGACTTCTGGTTGAGGGACTCCTGAGGATTGTGCTCACTCACAACCACCGCAAGGTCGCTGGCCGGGTAAAGAAAAACCTGATTGCCACTGACTCCAAAGACCGTTTCCATTGGAACTGGCTTACGATGACGCGCTAAAGCAGGAAAAGCTTGTTTTTCACCGATGCAGTAGGCATACCATGCCATGACGAGACACTCCGTCCGCGTACGCCACAATAGTCAGACGCCGCTGGTTGATGAAGCTCTGTGAACTTGAGAACAACTGCATGCATAGTGGTACGAAGGCGGGACCATTGTCACGGCTTCCTGAGACTAACCGGAATATAGTCTTCTGAAAATACGACTGGCAACACCTCAGTGGAAAAAGTTAGCTGGAGTGTGCAAACTGTGCCAAAAGTGTGTTGATTAAATGGAAAATAACATTCAGTTCATGAAGTTTGCGCTTAAGCGCACCCCTTTTCGGCCTCAATATGGCCGGAATGACTGGGTTGGACGGGAAGGACGCCAAGCTGGACTATCGCTCTTGCTTGGCGCTATCGCATTTCGGCTGTCCCCTCAGGAACCGCCCAACGCGGCAATCTCTAGTAGACTCAACGGAAGAATGTTTCGCGCCTCCCGGTCACTCTACCGCCCTTTCTCCGTCGTCGCTTTCGTCGCGCTCGCCGCTCTTTGTGCCTTGGGATTGACCTCTGGCTCATCGTCGGCTGCCGCACAGGGAACACACTTGTGGACGCAGTCGCAGATGGAAGAGTTTGAGAAAGGCACACCTGACGGGGTAGCGATTGAGAGCGATGGGCATCTTCGCCAGGGCCCGGGACTGACCGAACTCCTAACCACGCCCTCCACCTTCGTATGGGCATTAGCCTTTGAGAAGCCTGGCACGATCTATGCCGGCACCGGTACGCCAGCCACTGTGCTGCGGTTGGCCGGGCAGAAGGGCGAAAAGGCATTCACCCTCTTTGAGACCAGGGACCTCAGTGTTCAGGCACTATGCATCGGACCGGATGGCGCACTCTATGCGGCCACGCTACCAAGTGGCAAGGTTTACAAGCTCAATCCCAGCGCCACAGTGAAGCAGGATGAATCAAGCGCCACGGTGGTCTTCGATGTATCCAAAGCAGAGTTGCCTGCAAGCAGCGAGAGCAAAACGTCTGCGCCGCAGCCGAGCGCTCAATCCCGCTACGTGTGGGCCCTGACCTTCGACGCCACTGGACGGCTCTATATCGCAACCGGCAATCCTGGCGCGATCTACCGTGTCGATCCGGCGAAGCCGAGCGCGCCCGCGGTGTTATTTTTCAAGAGCGATGAAGCGCATATCCGCGCTCTTGCCTGGGATGCAAAAGGGAATCTGATTGCCGGTTCAGATGGCTCAGGGCTGGTCTACCGCATTGATCCGCAGGGCAAAGGATACGTGTTGTTTGAGGCGCCGAGACGCGAGATTACGTCGATTGCGGTCGGAGCCAACGGAACGATCTATGCAGCAAGCGTGGGCGACAAGAGCCGCAACCCATTGCCTCCACTGCCGGTGCAGGGAGTTGGTTCCGTAACGGTCACCATTGTTCAGCCAGGTTCGCTGCAGGCGGCCAACACCAGCGCCTCCTTACCCGAGGGGACGGAAATCTACACTCTGAGCGAAGGCCAGGCTCCACGCAAGCTCTGGGTTAGCAAGGATGAAATCATTTATGCGCTGTCTGCACAGGCCGATGGTCTGTTGGCGCTGAGCGGCAATCGCGGACGCGTCTTTCGCATTCGTGACGACGGCAGCTACGCCGATGTCGCACACGTGCAGGCGCAGCAGGGCCTGAGCCTTGCTTCCGTTCGGGACGCGGAAGGAATGGGTGGAATTCTCATCGGCACTGGAAACACCGGCACGGTGTTCTTGTTGGGCGCATCGGAGAGGCACGAATACGCAAGCGACGTTCTGGATGCCAGCGCATTTGCCCGGTTTGGCCGCGTTGA
>Ga0302320_10010349_pt1 | contig 19880 bp, 16 predicted proteins | sample Bog_T0_3_FD_202130 | JGI IMG/M metagenome (GOLD analysis project Ga0302320, IMG submission 202130) | Peat permafrost microbial communities from Stordalen Mire near Abisko, Sweden - Bog_T0_3 | ecosystem: Environmental > Terrestrial > Soil > Wetlands > Peat | place: Sweden: Abisko, Stordalen Mire... | reverse complement strand
TTTGCCGCTTCCGTAAAGGGGTCGGTCCCGCATATTGAATATTCCTTATTTTGTTTCATTGCACCATTAGTTTTGATACGAGGGGCTGACATCTGCTGCGGCCAGCGTCTGCGGCGGGTCGCCAATGGTGTCCTTCAGAATCATATCGCTTCGTCGTTATCATCAGCGTCGTGCTGCTTTGCTGATAGCTAACCCCGCCCGCAACGGTTTGTCAATTAATCCAACCGCCATCAAACAAGAAATGTCATTTTTCTTGGACCCTTTCAGGTCCGACCTTTTCATGTGCGCCAAAAACAACGATGAATAATATTCGATATGTGGGACTGACCCCAAGGTTTAGCTGACGAGCTGCAATTATTTATGACGCTATATTTAGAAAGCCTCCGTTTAATTATCATTCCTTAATTCTAAGGGAGTCGCCCACTTGATGCGGTACTTCTGTTCCAATATTCGCTGGACCTCCCGGTCCAAAGGGATTCCAATATCAGAATGGACTTTGCGTTCTGCGATTATCTGCAATGCTTCTTTTGTCGCAGTTTCAAATTGGGCGCTATAGGTGCGATCATACTCGATGGCGTCCCTCCGCTCGGAGCAAGGCAAACCAAAATCCATCCAATATATCCACGCAAATTGTCCATCCTTTACCATCCACAAATGATTCATCTTGATCAGCCCTTTGTCCTGCGGGATGCCATTGTCAATGCGGTCCAAATCGAGTGTATCTTCAGCAACCCATCGAGATGGAATCCAGTACTTTTGCTTGAGCTCAGGCGAAAATCCAAACGGCAATTCAATGTTCGTCACCCCGGCCTCAGCCTCCTCCTGAATCGCCTGAGTCGCAAAGTCGGCCGTATGCCCGTCAAAGCGCGCTGTGAGATAAAACTCCAAACGCTTCACCCAAGGCGGAGCACCGTCTGACCTCATGGGACAATTGGCACGAATTTCAAAGCCCATTTCCGCACCCGCCGGCGCTTCGGGATTGTTTCCACTAAAAATCGCAACCGCGAATTGGGTACTGTCGTCATCTGTTTGCGGACCAGTGCGGGGCTGCATTATCAGCGCATGGAATCCCGAACTGGTTATCTCGTTTGAAAGACCATGAATAAAATTAGTCGGGAGAAATAAAAGTGAGTCCCCCTCATAGCTCATATCCATACCGTTGGTTAACGAATTCATTTCCGACATTTCCCATTTGACTAGTTCTCGAAAACCCTGCAGAAAAAAACAATTTGTGCTGCCAGCGCATGCGCCCTTTTCACAACTCGTGAAAATACACGCCATAGCCGTCGCAATTGAGGGCACAAAACGCACGATTAGATTAAAGCTGCAAGGTTTCATTTGGCACTTTCCCCGGCAATCTGCCAATAATTTTCCACGGCCCATTTGAATCTTTGTTCCGGGTCGCCGGGAGGACGGGTGGGGCGGTTCATTGGATTGTAATAAGGGGGCCGCGGCATTCCCCCGGGCTGGATTCGGGGCTCCGCACGGCGTTTTTGCAGGTGTGCCAGTTCATCAATGTCCACATGGTTATCGTGATTTTCATCCACGTGAAAAAACTGCAGGTCGTACGTTGAATTGGCGTTGAGGTGCAGGCTGGAGTCGATCATGGCGTCATATCCCGGCTGATCCAGGAACCCGTTTCCGGTGTCGAACTGGTTGATTTGCCGTTCCGCGAGCAGCCGAACGGCGATATTGATCCCCGCCTGCTCTTTTGGGTCCAGAATTCCATTTTGATTTGCATCGAAGCAGGCGAGTTCCGGCGTATCGAGCCAGCCGTTGTGGTTTGCGTCGATCTTATCCAATTCTGACCGGATGAAATTGGCATCATCCAGCGCTTCCTCCCTTTCATCCGGATCAATCACCCCGTTGTGATTACGATCAGCTCTGGCCAAGAGATCCTTCCAGCCTTGGTCCTTCGCGACAGCCGTTTGCCGGGTGGCGGTCACCTGCGCGTTTTCCTGGGCGGCGAGGATGGGCGCGACACGAGCCAAGGGCAGCAACCATACGCCGGCCTGATATCCCGCCGGAAATTTTTTGAAATTGGCGGATAGCATGCCGATGGGATTTTCTGACGCCGTCAACAAATTGTCGCCCGCATGGACGAGAAAGGCCAGCGGCAAGGGAGAACTCAAAGAATGCCGTTCACAATTGACCCCACCGAGAGGCGGGCATCCGCCGGGTGCGTCGAAATTCAAGAACACTTTTTGCGGCGCCGACGAATCCCGCAGATAACACAAGAGAAAGGCGTTGTAGTTCCCGATCCCGACGACTTTCTCCGATACAATCACGTGATTGGTGTCCGCAACATCCTGAATTTCGGAGTGGCCGCCCAGAAGGAATAGATTCGACTGGACAAGCTCGGCCGGAAGATTCTCCAGGTACATTCGCGGAGGCAGCTTCCAAAACGGTTCGATTGAACCGGCAGACGTTGAGCCGGCTGCGAGATTCGCCGAAGGAAAGCGTTTTGGAGTCGTCTTATAATGGAGCACGACTTCCGGCAATACCGATTCAGTCAGGAGAAAGGACAGACAAGTTGGCAACGGCGAATCATCGCCCGGATAACGAAACAAAACTCCTTCCCGCAATACCATCGGCGGAGATGCGGATTCCGCCAAGGCGGCGTCCTCATGCCAGTCACTGCCAGTCCAGGTCAACAATTTGTCTTTCGTGCTCACGCGCAGCGACTGATTCGGGCCAGCAAACAGGGTTGGCGCGCCCAATTCCTCGGTATCCAGCAGGGAAACCGGAGGTTGGCGGCGCGCGCTGGCGAGCAGGTGAGTTGACTTTCCGCCATCCAAGATTTCAAGAATCACGCTTTCGTTCGCGGCATAAAGGCGGTCATTCACCGAAAATAACTCGAAATTCTCATCGCCAGAAACCGGCAACTTCTGCCAGGCGCGTTGTTTAAAATCGTACTTTCGGATCTGGCCGCCATCGCTGCTAATCAATTCGCCGTTTAATAGGGTGGTGTGATGGTAAAAGTGATTCGGAGCCGCCGAGCCAGCGGAGGGACAACCAATCACCTCCCAATTTTCCGTTGCCGGATCGAGGACGGCAATGCCGGGAAGGGCGGAATGACGGATGGTTTGCCGGTTGGTTTTGCTAACCATCGCGTACGTGGAGGCATCATATTGGAAATCCAATAACAATCTCCCATCAACCCAGTGATGCGCCACAATCGTTACAGCGGAAATGTTGTCGCCGGACAGGCCCTCCAACGGCATGGCTAGAAATTTCCCGACCGTTACAACATGGCTGCCATTTTCCGGCAGATCACTGGGAGATGAACCCGGCATCCGGCGGTTAACCTCCGAGGCGGAAGCGAAAACTGGCGCCGGAACTGGATTTGGCGAAGGCTGGAGGGTGGGCCGCGAAGTTTGCGGCAGTGGATCAAGCGCCGCTTTGATCCGGCCGCCAAGATAAGTATCCATCCATACCAGCTCACCCTGAGCTTTCATCTTATTCATGGGCGAGGTCGCTTGCGCCAGCCAGTTTGATTCGTAAGCCGCGAGCAGCGGCCGAAGTTCCGCAGCCTGATCACGAGTGAAATCCCGCAAGTTGAACATTTCATTAAAAGAGTTGAAATCGTACGGGGTAAAACTCGTCAAAAACTGTTTCTGTTTTGCAAAGGCCTCCAAAGCTTGTTTTGCGGCATTTTCCTGAAGGATCGCCGCATTCTGCCGGAGAACGTTTTGTTGATGTTCTTCATTCAGCGCCATCAGATCGCCACCATCCAATCCCCAACCCCGGGATAAGAATCCATCGTCGTTTGTCCACAGCTCCCAATGGGCGCGGAGGATATCCAGCATGCCGGCCTGCGCCGCCTTGATCGGTTCGTCCGAACGGGAATCACTGATTAGCGAAGCTTTGGCTTCCATTTGCCAAAGAGTATTGGTGGAACCGCCCAATTCGCGGACAAAATCATTCCATACCATGGGGAGGCGCGCCCGGTCTGGCCAGTTCCACGCCACTAATCGCTGGGAAAGCGGTTTGACCTGCCAGAATTCATTATTGAAATAATCGAAGACCGGACTGGCCAAAAGTTCCCGATACAGGGCAATCGCGTCCTCCGGCCTTTCCTGCCAAAAACACCCCCAATCAATTTCGCAGAGGAAAATGTTGTCATTTCCTTGCAGTACACGGGCAAGATCGGCCGCCGGCGCTACCCGGCCATCGACGAAGTAACCATCATGCACGGAAGGTGCGGAGGCAATTCGTGCCGCCACGGACCGGGTCAAAGCCCGCAATTCGGCGAGCTTCTCGGGCACCGGCTTGTGGACCTGCCAGGCAAAATTGAACCCTTGCAATATCCGGGAGGCGGCGGTCACCTCATCCAAACCCAACTGGTACCAATCGGAATTCACCGGGACATCAGGTCCCTTGCCCCGCGGAAAGATTTTCGGCTCTCCCTCGGGCGAAGTCCGGCTAAACGAATCGTAGAGACGCAGGACCTGAATCGCGCGGTCGATGTTGGCCGGCTCGGCGGGCTTTTCCGGATAGCTATAATAGTCTTTGCGACCGCCCGTTTTACCGGTGACATGAGCCATTGCCCCCATCAGTTCCTGCATCTGGCTGAACCGCGTCTGATCAACGAAGTTTGGCTTCACTGGCACTCCATTCGTGTTGAGGCCGAAAAATCTACTAGTTTCCGCGTTCCGGTAGCCGCCCATTGCGGCGGACAATTCTGACAGATAGGCTCGATTTTGCAGCAACGCGCAGTCCAAATCCTTCTTTCCCAATGCCCACGCGGAATCGGCGGCGGCCTGCGCTTCAGCAAAAATTCTCCAGCGCAACGCCCACGCGGCCTCCTGATAAAACTGCGCCGCTTCGCCGGCCGAATTCCATTCCTTGACGGTGGAATTTACCTTTAACAATCCGGTTACCCTGAGCGCAAGTTGATTGACGACTTCGGCTAGATTCGTCCGGCTTCCGCTCACTTCAAACACCATTGGCGCACCGCCTTTGGGCGGAGTCAGGCGGGCATCGATGGTAATCACTTCCGCGGAATAGCCATTTTGATCGGCCACACCTTCCAGCAGGTAGCTGCCATTCCAAAACGCCGATTCGTCCGCATTCAAAGTTTTCTCTTCAGCCAACCGCTGCATTTTCTGACGTTCCAACACAAAGAACCGCCGCTCTTGGCTCAATCGCTGGATGGTCAGCAATTTCAATTGCCGCTCCATTTCTTGTCCTTCCGGTGACGCGACGGCCGAACGAACATTTACGACGGAAAGACGAACCGCGTCAGGCATGGACAAGGATAACTTAGGGAGAAAGGCATTCAGGTAGTCGCTGATGGAATCGGCCCATGGCCCGGCTTCGGCCAAAGGCCAGGAAAAACTTCCCTCCGTCAAGATAACGCCCGGCTTAACCGCAATCAATTGCACCATCAAATTCGTGACTTGGCCGGTCCCGACCAGCTCAAAGGTCAACAGACCGTCGGCACCCAGGATTTGGCCCAGTTTCAAATCATCCCGATTCCCCGCCGACTGGCCTTGCTCGTGCCAGGCTTTTTCAATCTCGTCCCGTTCGAGCAAACTCAAATGGTCATTGCCGGAAAGCTTGGTGGTCATCAAATCCACAGCTAACCGGGCCTCATCAGACCCGGCGATCAGGGCCAGCTTGACCGGCAGATTGGTCTGGGCGCGCAAGGAGATTCCCAGGCAAAATAGCAGTAAAAACGAGGAAATGCTTTTCATTTAGATGTCACGATCAGGCCGCCGAGCCACTGTTTAATGTTGTCTGAAATAGTTTCTTCATCCGCGCCGCCAATTGCTCATGGCTGATGATAAGACTTAGGGAAACCAACCATCCTTTGATTTTTTACATGGCTTTTTCGATCCGGACTAGAAAAAACATGCTTTGAACGATGGGAAAGGAGAAATATTCAGCGGCATGCGGCGGTTTACCGGATCTTCCACCAGCAGTCGCTCACACCTTAATGCGCAATGGCTCTTTTTATGTTCACCCGCTGCGTTTTGGGGTGAGGACTGTCTTTATTTTGCAATGTCGGCGCCAGTTTTTCGCCTTCAATCGCATGTTTGACCAATATTGACAGGCATCGGAGGCACTTCCGCTCGTTTTTCATTTCGTGTTTCCCGCTAACGTGCGTTTTGGGGAAACGGGGTCATGATCGTGATGCATGGACACTGTGTCACAGCAAACAGGCCAGCCCGGCCGCAAGGGCCCGGGCGGGCGGAGACCGAGAGCGGCGCACAACGCTGGCGCCCTCCCGCTATGGACTTCGGCCGTGACATCACATGGCGCTTCCATGAGCGCGACGCCGCTCCTCCCGTTCGCGCCCAACGACAAACCACTACCGCCGCCGCCGGCGGCGCAACCATCATGAATCATTCGGGTCTCTCTCATTTTAACCAGTCGCGCATAGAATGGGCCATCCGCCTGAAATATTCGCCCATGCCCGCCCTGGACATGGATATTCTCGCCACGCAGCTCAACGCCTTCCGCATCGGCGACCTTCGCCAGATCGGCAAGACGTGGGAAGTGATGATGGAACGCGACGGCGAGCTGGCGGTCAATTCGGACAAGCGGAAGAGCGAGGCGGGCAATCTGGAGTGGCGCATCGTGAGTGACGGGTCGCCCGACGGTGATCGGCACGCGGCCGCGCTGCAATATTTTTACGAAAATCTCACCGCCACGGAAGCGTTGGAGCAGGATGTCTCAGGCGGCGTTGATGAATTGATTTACCAGGTGATGTCCGCGCTCGACTACCGGTATTCGATTCATGAGATGCTGCTGCGCGTGGACAACGCCGCGGCGCGCGAAGTGACGGCGGAGTTTCGTCACACGCCGATCTGGTTCATGGAATGCCGGCGCGGCTATCTCGCCTTCATGCCGCATATCTTTGATGTTTACGGCCAGCCGTGCGCGCAGGGGGAATGGCTGACGGCGGTCAATACCGGCTGGATGCGGCCGCTCTCGATGGCTTACGCCATGAAAATGTTTCCGCTCCGTGACTGGCTGCTGTACTGCACCCGGTATGGCAGCGGGTTCCTGGAAGGGATGACCGACGCACCCTTTGATTCGACGGAATGGCAGCATGCGCTGGAAGCGCTGCAGACCTTGGCCAATGACGGGGTGGTGCTGCACAACTCCGGGGTCAATTTCAAATTCCTGGAGCAGTCCGCGCGGAACGCGTTGCCGTTCCAGCCCATTGTCGAAATGGTGAACGGCCTCTACGCCAAATGTTATCGGGGCGTGGACCTCGCCACGAGTTCGCGCTTGTCGCCCAACAGTCCGGCTGGACACGTTGGCGGCTTTGGCAAGAATCCGGTCGGCGCCTCGGTGCAAAAGGAGGAGTCGGGGATTTTTATCAATCGCGACGCCCGCTGGGTGACGGGCGTCATGAACGACCGCGTGGATCGACCGATGATTCGCTATCTTTTCAATCAGGAGCCGCGCGCCTGGTTTGTCCTGTTGCCGCCGTTGACCAACGAAAGCGCCGAGGATCTGGCGAGCTTGCAGGCACTGGTTCCGATGGGTTTGAAAGTGGCATTGAAGGAGGTCTATCAGCGCTTCCATTGGAGTCCGCCGGAAGAGGGAGAAGCCTGCCTTTTTGCTCCGATCAGCGGCGCCAACGCCACGGACCGCCCAACCGACCTTCGAACCGGCGGGAATAAACCCCAGACGCCAGACGCCAAATCCCAGAAACAAGCTCCCAGCCCCGAGAACCAAATTGCCGGTGGTGGCACACCACCGATTGCTCCCGGAGCCGACCCCGCGAAATGGCAGGTGGCCAGCACCGATCTGCCTGATCCGCAAGTCGACGGTGCGGCGGGCTGGTCGCATGCCGGCCAGACGGAGTCCGGACGCAATCATAAAAAGAGGCTGCCCATCGACGCGCCGATAGTCAGTCCATTGCCAAAACCGTCGCTCGGGTACGTGCTGCCGGCGCTCGCGGTTGGACTGCCCAATGAAGCGGAGCTTCAATCCAACATTGCGCGGCTGGCCAAGGTTGGCCTCGGAAATTCAAGGGCGGCCAACGCGATTCGCCTTCAGCTCAAGCAATCCTCCTTCGCCTCGCGGGGCGGGACGACGGAGGACAGGTCCGCCGCCTTCGCTAACAACCAACGTGACGTTGGATCCAAATAAAAATTATGTACTCATTTGTTTTATCCAATTCATTTCCTCATTTCAGCATTGCGGGTGGCGCAATGAGTGAAGTCCACATCGGGAATTCCTCCCCCGCCACAGCCAGTAATTCCGGCGAGTCGCCGGAATTGACGGGCGGGTCGCCCGTTCCACCACTTGCCAGCCAAGCGCCCGTTCCACCGCTCGGAACCAATACTGAACTCTTTCTGGATAACTCCGCTGAGTTGGATGAAGACGGCTGGGCTCTGATTGCGCCGTATGGTGAGCATCCCAAGACCCGGGTTTATACCGAAGGCGGCCGGGTTAAGGAGCAAAAATTTATTCAGGTGCTCGATAACGAATCCGCCGACCAGATGATGGCCGTCGAGAATTCCTTTTTCCGCAAACTGAAACGCGCCGTGATTGGCATTCCCGTATACAAGGGTCACGGCGATTTGAAGGACATCGATCCCCAGGCGCTCAGTAATGACGCGAAGATCAAGATCGGCGTGGTGGATAAGATTCGCAAAGGTGACCGCGGCATCGAGGCTCACTTCGCCTTGGACCATGAAGGCGCTGACGCCGTGGCCGAAGGTTGCAAACTGCCCTCCGCGCTCTGGCTGGTGATGCCGATTAGCAATGCGTCAGTTATTCCCGGCGGGTCGCCCGTTCCACCCATCCGGTGCCGGCCGTTCAAACTGATTTCTGTGGCGCTCACGCGCCATCCCAACATTTCCGGCGTGGAATCGCTCGCCAACCAGCGTGACGCTGGACCCAATGAACAGGATCCCGCCGAGAAGCAAAGCAACGTGACGTTGCCTCCCCTAGAGAAGAAAAATGAAATCCAAATACCAGACGACACCATGAAACAAATCCTCATCGGATGGCTCGCGGCACAGGGCGTAGCCCTGGCGAATGACGCCACAGACCAGCAAGTATTCGAAGCCTTCAAGACGGAGATGTCCGCGCGTAATGCGAACATTGCCGCCCTGGGCAATGAAAAATCCACCATTGCCGCCACCGTGACGGCGCTGGAAAATGAAAAAACCGCGCTGACCGCGCGCATGACCGAACTCACCACCGCCCTCAGCCATGAGCAGGCGATCTTGAAGACCGAGCGCAAAGCCGCCGCCACCGCGGTGGCGGATCTCGCCATCCAGCGCGGCCGCAAGACCGTCGCCGAACGCGAGGCCACCATCACGGCGCTCGAAAACTCCCGGGACTTCGCCGCCGACAGCAAAACTTTGCTGGAGGGAAGAACCGTCGTGAAAATTGCCGGCCAAAGCACGGAATCCGGCAAGGTGCTCGCGAACGACGAAGCGGTGGTGTTGCAAAACGAATACCACCAGGCGCTGCAAATGGAGATGATTGCCACCGGCCAGGACATCGTCAAAGCGCACCGCAATGTGATGACCAAGCCGGAATATTCCGGGCTGGCCCTGAAACTGCAACCCAAGCCGCCGGGCTCCGCCGCGGGCAGCGGCTACCCCACGAAGTAACCAGACGGTGTCTGGACTCCATATCAAAAAACCAAATCTAAATCAAAATTATGGCAAAAGAAACTTCACCGGAGGCGATTGACCGGCTGACTGCCGAGCTCGCCACCGCCAAGCAAACGATCGCCAGTTTCCAGGCGGAAAAAAAAGAGCTGGATAAGATCGAGCAGATGATCGCCGAAAAGATGAAGGTCGGCCTCACGCGCGGCCAGGCCATGTCCGTCCTCGCCCAGCAGGAAGCCTTCGACAAATACGAGCAAGCGAAGCTTGCATCCGATGCGCCTTCCGGCGCGAAGAAACCAGCGTGACGCTGGACCCAACCAAGCGGTGCTTGGAACCAACACAAAACCAAACCCACAAAAATAATCAATTAAGAATTAAATGAAACTGAAACTCCAGATAGCGATTTTGCTCGGCACGCTCGTCGCTTGGAAAGATCGCCTTACCGCGCCCCGCGGCTCCGTGGCCCTGGCCAATAACCTGGCTTTGGATAATGAGCACGGCATTGAATCGCTGTTGGTGGATCCCGCATCCGTGAATCTGCCATTCTCCAGCCGTTACTTGGTCATTCAGCGCGGCGCCAGCGGTTACCAATATGGCGATGTCTGCGCCGGCGGCCCGGGCGGGGCCTATCCGCTCGGGGTCAGCTCAGATTCCCCGTATGCGACTGGCGACGTTTTGAACGTGCGGCGGTTCAGCGCCCGTCCCGGTCTCGAGATCGCCATCGGCGTTGCGGGCAAAACCGTCACCATCGATAAGCTGCTCGTTTCCGCCGCCGGCGGCACGGTGCAGGATGTCGCCACGCTCTCGGTGAACGGCACCTATTGGGTGGTCGGCCGTAGCGCCGCCAACCTGGCCACGACGGGCTCCACGCAGGAAGTGCAGTTTGTTCCCTGCGAGCCTTACCAGATCATTAACACGGGCGGCACGCTCACCTTCCCCGCCAACCCGCTCTAGCCAAGGAAACGTGACGTTTCATCCAATCATCCGAAACCGAATCAAACCAAATATTTAATCGAAAATGAAAAATCAATCCCTTGCCCTGTCCAACGCCCGCCAGGCTGCTTTCACGAGCAACCGCGTGTCGCTGGGCCTGGCCAATGCCGATCTGCCCTCGGGCACGGTCTGCCTGGCCAACGATTCCTTGCTCCGCACCTCGGAGGTGATCGAGGAACTCACCCTGTTCGCCGCCAGCTATGATTCCATGGTTGGCAACGGCCTGGCCCGCCTGCGCGATTTCCTCGCGCCGCCCCGCCCCAGCTCCAGCCGTATCGTTCGTTTAACCACGATGAACGAGCTCGAGCCGTGGGAAACCGTCGATTACAACAAGGTCAAACGCGGCATCCTCGGTGACTTTGCGCAGATCCGCCAGCGGACCGCCAGCAAGTCGGATTTCCAGATCAATAATCGCGGTTTGTCCGTGATTCTGGATCGCGATGAACTGCGCGATAAACCGGAATGGCAGCAGATCCACACGAAGTGGCTCATTGACCTGCTCAATCGCGCCACGGTTCAGGAAGCGCTGGCCATTTACACGGCCGCGGCTTCCACCGGCGCCAAGACCTGGTCCACCGGCTCGCCCAATCCGGATATTGATATTCGCAATTATTTGCTGTCCAGCGCGAATGTCACCGGCTTCTATCCGCAAAACGCGGCTTACGGTGATGCCGCGTTCCTCCTGCGCGCAACCGCCTATGAATCCGAGCTGACTGCCGGTTCCATGGCCCGCGCCTCGGTTTACACTGAAGAGCAGCTCGCCACGGCCTTGGGCGTCAGCCAGGCGTTGATCAACATGGAACGTTATCAGAACACCTCGACCGCCAAGGTCGAACTCATTGGTTCGAACGTGCTCCTGTTCACCGGCGTGAAAGATGCCGGCCCGAACGATCCGTCAAACATCGTCCGCCACGTGGTCACCGGGTCCGGTGCCAGCGGCGAATACGCGGTCTATGTCACCGATCTGGGCGTCAAGAAAATCGCGCTCACCGTCGAGAACTACGAGTTGCTGCATGTGCAGCACACGACCGGCATCTACAAAATCGCCATCAGCTAACCAGCGTGACGGTGGACCCAATTGCAACCGCCCGGCTGCCGCACCGGCGCACGCCGGGCGGTCTTGGTCCGAAATTCATAATTTAGCATTCATACTTTTTTTTCATGAGCTGGAACACCATAGCGACCGATGACGTGTTGAACGAGTTCACCCCCGCCGAGCAGGCGCAGTTGCAAAATATTCAGGGGGGCACCGGCCAGTTGCCCGCCATCATTGATAAAACCGTCCGGCGCGTCCGCGGCATGATCAAGGCGGGCGGAAATATGCTGGATCAATCGGCCGCCACCATTCCCGATCAACTCGCGGAGGAAACGATTGCCCTGGCGCGCTGGCAATGGCTCTCGGCCTTTCCCGGCTTGAAAGCGCTGAAAACGGATGAGCGCAAGCAGGCGAGCGTCGAGGCGCAGAAAATCCTGCGGGCGATCGCCAGCAACCAACCGCACCGTCCGCGCGTGGAGCTTCCGGCAACCGTGGATATGACCAGTGCGCCGACGAATGCGGTGGCCCTCGTCCGGCCGGGCCGCCGGGTGCATACGCACACTTTTGACCATCTGGCGGAAACCTGACCTGATATGATTGATTTGATCCAGATTCAGGAGGACGTCTTCGAACTGCTGATGTCGGCGCCGCAACTGCAAACGGTGAACATCGTTCCGGAACGAAAGTTTATCAGCGCCCAAGACGTCAAACGGGAAGCGATCTGGCAGACGGTGCGCAATGGCAAATCCGGCTGCGGCATTTTGATCGAGGAACCGGACGTGATTTGCGATGCGCCCAACCTGACCGGTCCGCCACAATCCGTACAGCTTTCGTTTGTCTGCTGCCAGAACGGCGACGCCGCGTTGGGCAGTCTGGGCGCGGGTTTTTATGCCGCGCAATTGGAGCAATTGATCGTTGATGCGTTGCACCTGCAGAATATTGGCGGACTCGGTTCGTTGCTGGTGAAGGGAAATTTCAGTTCACCGGCTTGCGACTTTCCCGGCGTCAATTCCCGGCGGATGCGGGTCTCCATGACCGCTTTCAATACCGCGCAGACGCCGCGGACCGCCCCCGTGATCGCCGCGATCCTCAATGATGTGTGCACCCTATCGTGCGCGACCACCAACGCCCTCATTTACTACACGCTCGACGGCAGTTTTCCTTCGAACCCGGCCGTCGCCGTGGAACCTTTAAGCGTTTCCGACGCGACGCCGAATGGCACGCCGATCAATTCCAACTCCAATCTTTATGCCGCTCCGTTCGCCGTCGTCCCCGGCCAGACCCTGCGCGCCGCCGCCTACGCCCCCGGCCTGAATCCCGGCCAGATCCTGTTCCAATCAATCACCTAGCCCGCAAGATCCGAGATCCTAGATCCAACTTTTCTTATGAGCTCCCCCTACTATTCCGGTCCCGGCAAAGTTTATCTCAACTCCGTTTCCTTGCAGGCGCAGGGTGAGAACGGCCAGATCACCGCCATCATCAATGAGCCAACCACCCCCGTGGCGGCCGCCATGTTTGGCCGCATTGGCGAAACCTTCGATGACCAAACGGCAAAGATCAGCGTCACGCCGTTTGATAACTGGGGTCTGCTCGCGACGTTGTACCCGGCGTTCCTCGGGATATCCGTGGGGTCGACTGCCGGGGCGCTGGTCATCGGCACACGTCCGCACGGCACGACAAATCTGCCGACGAAGATTTATGCGCCGGACGGACGCCTCTATAGCTTCGTGCGGACCGCCGTCACCAGGCATCCCGATCTCAAGCTCGGCGTGGGCGAGCCGCTCTTCGGCCCTTGTGAAATCACCGCGCTGGGCGATCCGACGTTAAATCCTGGTGCGGCCAGTTTTCTCCTGACGGGCAATGCCATCACCGAGACGGCCGGGGCTGATCCCGGCGGCGCAATGACGACGGCAGATTTTATCCGCGGCGCCTGGACGGGCGCCTGGGGCACCTTGGCCGGCTTTGGCGGGGACGGCGGCGCGGCGCTGCAGGCGGAGGATTTCTGGACGATTCAAATCCATGCAAAGTATTCACCGCTTAAAGTCCAGAAACTCACGCGGCACTTGAAGCTGGATTCGGTCGAGATCATGGCAAAAGCCCGGTTGGTCGGGCCGACGCACTCGCAACTGGTGGCGCAACTCGGCACCCATACGCTGGGATCGCTCGCCGGTTCCGGCGCCAATGCCGCCGATCTGATTCTGACGGGGCCGGGCAGCAAGACGATCACCGTCAAACAAACGGAACTGCGCGGCGCCGGATTTGAATTTGGCGGCGCCAAACTCGGCACGGGCGAAGTTGGCTTCGTGACGCAAATGAAGTTCAACGCCGGCGCTCCGGGACCCTTGCTGACCTTTAGTGTGTGACCCTATGAACTTGATTGATGCGGCTCCGGTCCGGCCTCCGAAATGTGCTGGGATATGCCAACGCGGTGCCCTCTCCTCTCAACGAGGAGAGGGGCAGGGGTGAGGAGTGAGGCCACGCCAGTCTGAGGCCGCCTTTTAGGTTCCCGCAACACGCAATTGAGCCAAGCCACCATCTTGTATGCAGATTAATTATCAACCCGCCGGAAGCTCTTCCACAACCTTCGCCAATCTGCTGGTGGATGAAGCGGCCGGGGGCGTGGTGTTGGATTTTAAGCCGAAAGGTGTGATTTCCGTCCAGCGGGATCCGCTCGCGGTGACAACCGGGGCCACGAATTCGACCTTTCGGCAGCCGATGGGAAATGTGACGCAAATTATTCCCCTGGTCGTGCAACAATTTTATCCAACGAGGGCGGCGGCATTAGCGGCGATCAACACAGTTATCTCCGCCTTGTTGACCGTCAAAAATGATTTCCAAATCTGTGAACCCAGCGGTTCTCCAGTTCTTTATTACAAAAACGCCGTTTGCGCGTCGCTGGATGCCGATCTGACCGGTTCCACCGTGCAATTCCGTCTGACTCTCGAAACCGATCTCGTTAAAACCTCCTATCCCTAACGAGCGTGACGCTCGACCCAATATGAAACCAGCGTGACGCTGGACCCATTTATGAAAAGCAGCGTGACGCTGCACCCAATATGAAAACCAACTCCTTTAAACGGCCGGTGCGGATCGCACTTTTATTAATCCTGTTAATGCTGTCGATTCGGTCATTTGCCACCGTGGTCACATTCTCGGTCTTGGACATGACCGGCGGCACCAACGACGTGACGATCAATCTCAAGCCGGTCAACAATCCGGTGATCTGGAATGGTGGTTTCTACTGGCTGCCCACCGGCGGCACCAATATCACCACGACCAATGGTCTCGGCCAAATCAACCTTATCCCCGGAAAATATAACGCGGTGATCGTGGGGCAGCCCGTCAGTTGGGCTTTGAATGTGACCAATAGCGCCCAGGCGTTGCCGGCCATCGGGCTCAGTTCCGGCATCACCTATTTTTCCGGAGTGCAGGGACTTCAGGGTTCGGGCGGAATCCACGTGACGCAAATTTCGCCGGGAATTTTTGAAATTGACGGCTCCCAAATCTCCCGCCAGACCGGATCCGGATCCGCTGCGCCAACGGGCGCACTCATCTATGACGAACCCGGCCTCACAATCACCGGCTATCTGCTCTTCAATTAACGCTAAATTCAAAAATGAAAGACCAAGGCTAAAATGAAAACATTCTCGAACTTTTGCGCAACCGTGACCTGCGCCGCTGTGGTGGCGGCATTGGTTCCAAACCCCGCTTGGGCCCAAACCAATCGTTATACCAGTCAATTACCGCAAACGGCCGTCATGGCCGGCTCCGATTTTTTCATGGTCGTCACGGGCACCCCTGGCGCGTATGGCACGCGATTGATTCAGACGACCAATGTCCAGAACTTGCCGGGTTGGCCGGCCGGCGCCGCCACCAACGGTTTTGTGGACGCCCGCGTGACCAACGGGCTTTCAACGATTCCCTACGTGCAGGCGCAAATTCAAGCGGCCACCAACAGTTTGGCGATGGGCGGTGTGCCCGGCGGATTGGTGACCAACAATTCCCCAGCCTCCGTGGTCGTCGCTGGTGCGGGGGTGCTTTCGGTGCTGGCCACCAATTCGGTGTCCTCGCCCAACGTCATCGCTGCCACGGTGAGCGTGACCAGTTCGCTCACCGGGCCGGGGTCCTTGTCCTTAACCAATCCCGTTGCCCTGAACATTTTCGGGGGACAGGTCGTTGCCGCACTCCTGAATTCCTCCAACGTGGCTGGAACCAATAATTTGGCCGGGAACGTGAACATCGGCGGTAATCTGACCGCCGCCAATGTGGTGCCACTGCAAAGCGGTTATGTGCCCTACACCAATTTGAATCCGATCGTATTTGCCAACTGGGTGCAGTTTACCAACGCCATCAATGGCAACACGAATGCAGTGGCCCCCGCCAATACCAGCACGATCCGCGCGTGGGTGAACTTCACCAATCTTGCCGGAGGCGTCTTCAAGCTTCCGCTCTACCAATAAGAAACCGCGAAGGATGAGTCTTAGGGACCGTGCAAAAATAAATTCGGTGATAATGGCGCAGGAATTTAGCCCGCTGGCGAGGCGCAAGCGACGAGCATACCCTGCCAGTGGGTCTGTCAGGAGCGAGCAACGAAGCCAGTGGGCAAAAGGCCAAGCCAGAATTGCCGAAGTTGTTTTTGCACGGTCCCTTAAGCAAATATGAAGGATGAATTATGAATCATGAATTTTCAAAACGTGCATTGCTGTTGATCCTGTCCCTTTCCTTAGAGTTCTCCGCCTTCGGGCAGGTGTTTAATCGCTTTGCTTTCCCGGCTCTCGCCGGGGTGCGACTGCGCGAGGCAAATATCACTCCCGGCACCAATGACAGTGGCAACAGCGCGCTGTACGGTGTGCCCGCGAACTATTATGACCAGGATTATTATTGGGCCAATCCCGCAGGGCCTTCCGGCGATGAGTGGGACCAGTGGATTGCGCCGCAAGTGCTGGCCGCGAAGGCCGCCGGCGCAAACTGCATCCGGTTGATGTGGAGCCCGGATGCCTTCATTGGCGATGGCTCGCACCATGGCGCCGCCGTGTGGCTGGGCACCAATACGTGGACCGGCTTGACCAACGAAATCGGGATGATAGCCAGTCTCTGCCAGAGCAATGGCCTTTGGTTTTATCCCGCCTGCTGCGAGTCCCGCGTGATCAACGACGGCAATCTTCCGACCAACATGGTTTTTTTGTACATCAGCAACTTCGTCGCCTGCGTTTCCACCTACGACAATGTGCCGGGCATCGATGTAGTGCAGGAAGCGGACGGCAGCGCCGCGGGCACCAACGGTTTCGTGGCGCAAGATTGTTTTCAATGGATCGCGGCGGCCCAGGCCGGTCTGAAAAGGTCCATCCCGCTCACGTGTTCGTTGAATGGCGCGGCCTCGGCCGCCGACTTGAATCTGGTGAACCGCTGGCAGGCGTATAATCTGGCGGCCTCCGGTGTGAACTACTTTGATTGCCACGCCTATTATCAATATGCCTTGGGCGATTGGTATCAGACCGTGACCAACCAATGGGGATTGCCCGTCGTGTTCGGCGAAACGGGCATTAACCTGAGCGGCGTCTGGGGCAGCGGTCCGGACAACGAGAGCACGCATCCCTATTCCTCGGAAAAGCGGCAGGACTTCTTTTTCGCCGCCCAGGCCGTGGCCGAACTTCCCTTTTTCCAGTTGGAAGGAATCTGGGCCATCGCGCCGAACTGGCTGACGAATGAGGAGGATTTTGGCCTGTATTCCGGCGCGCAGAACGGCTCCTACCAGCTCACCCAGGCACGGGATCAATTGCGAAACTTTGCGCTGTTCCCCACGAATATTCCGCCGGCGAATTACGCCTGGTCGATCGGCTGCACGGGCGTGAACACCTCCGCCAGCAGCTATTCCGGTCCGACCCGCTATGCCGTCCAGAGCGGCATGCTGGACGCCGCAGTTATCGCCGGCTCCAGCGCGCCCCTGTGGCAGCGCCAGAATAACCTGATCCAGGATCTGGGGAACACCGCGTCGATTTCCTATGTCGATTGCACCGGGGTGCTCTGGCAAAGCGCGTTGCCAAACGCCACCGGACAATATGTCCAGTTCGATATCCCGCCGCAGAGCCCGGTCTTGTACCTCAGCGAATATGCCACGTGGGAAGGGGTGGTGCGCGGCCAGGCGAATGGAAATAATTACACCATTTCCCTGACGCATGATACCGGTGGCACCTACGACAACAAATTGGAGGTCTTCAGTTATGTGGGAGGCGTTAAGGCGAGTTTGACGAATATTACCTATGGCAGCGCGCTGGATTTGACGAAGTGGTGGCGGGTGGCGGTGAATGTCTCGACGAATACAACCCCAACCACGATCACGTGCACGGTGAGCAACATGACTTCCGGAACGGTGATGTCGCCCCCGCTCGTCTGCGTCGATTCCACTCCGTCGCTGCAAGCGCCGGGCGGAATCGGACTCTGCGGTTACCTGGGCCAGCCCTATTATACGAACATCCTCTTTTCCACGAAGTTCGACAATGTTCCCACACTGGCGGGTGCCGCGGCCGGAACTCCCAATGGCGCCTCCGTCGCTTTGAGTTGGCCACTGGCCGCTGGCGGATCGGGAACCATCAACTATACCCCGCAATTCAACGTGAGTGACTCGTTTGGTTTTCCTTCAACGACGACTTGGACTAATGGCAGCTCAACGACCAGCACCGGCGAAACGCTGGCCAGCCTCCCGGCGAGCACGAATCTTATCTTTCGGGTGATGTCGGTGGATGCGACGAGCGCGACGAATTATTCCCCTTGGGTAACGGTGAACACAGGCGCTGCGGGTTCCGCAATGAACTCCTACATTTTATTCCGCTACTAATGAAATCAACCGTCGGCCAGCCGCTTATGGCCATCATCATTACCCGGCACTCTCCCAACGGTCAGACTTTCATCGTTCGAACATCTTGGATTAATTTATGAGCGATCCTGATGATAATTTAAAAGGGAACGCTGTCCCGGAGGTCGTCGCTGAAGCAAAGGCGAAAGTCATTCAACCGATTCATGGAGCCCACGCAGGCTCGGATGGTCCCGCGGCGGTGATGAACGATGAATCGGGCGGCACGCGCGAGAAGACTGGCGAACCTGCCGACTCTTTTGCCTCGGCGGGGAAACCATCGCTGGCGGAAACGCACGCCAATGATGGTTCATCCGCACTGCGCGGAAACCGGCACGAAACGCCAGATCGGATCGAAGCTGAGATGAAACGTCTCGGTGAAGAACGGGCGTCTTTGGGCATGGAGGCATGGGCTGGCCAGTCGGAAGCCTTGAAGAATGCCGCGGCGGCGGCGCGGGAGTATCGAATCGCCATTGCGGATTTGGGGACGGCGCTGGACGCGGCAAGCGGCCGATTCGACCTCTATGCAAAGGGGCTGAATAAGTTGAGCGCGGCCCATCGCCGATTCATTCGCAGCGAGCATGAACTGGCGGCGGAACTGATGAATTCGTCCGGAGTTGGCGCGCCGCCTTCCCTCGCGCCGGCAGCCGGCGAAAGGGGAGACGAGCCGCCAAGTCCCCCCGTACCGCGGCCATCTTCTCACTTCGTTGCTAAGCCAGTGGACCCTTCGACGCTTGCGGGGCCAAGCTTATTCAGCCAGGCAGAAACCATAGTCGCCAGTGGCAGCGCGACACCCCAACAACAGCAATTTCTCGCAAATCTGGCCAGTATAATGTCGGCGCATAGTCTCACGTATCAACAGGCGATTGAATATTTCAAGATCAACGAAGGCAACCTTCAGATCGTGACCAATATTTTGGAGCATCACAAAACCGCCATCGCCAATTTCGCCGCCCGCCTCGATGCCTTGGGCCACTGACCAACCTTTGTATTAACCTTAAACATTTTGTTCCAATGACTGACGTGGCCTCACTCCTCACCCCTGCCTCGGACTCGCTCGCGCCCGCTCGCTCGGCCCTAACGGGCCTCCGGCTCCGCCGAATTCCTATCGCTGCTTTCCCAAGCAGCAATAGTCTCCTCGTTAGAGGAGAGGGTGCCGCGTTGGGATATCGCAATGCACTTCGATGTCCTAACGCGGCCGCATCAATCAGGTTCATGGGTTCAACGGGCGAACATTTTCGGGGAAATCTCGCCCTTAATCCCTCTCCTCGTTGAGGGGCGAGGGAGCCGCGATGGGCTATCGTCATTATTTCTTCGTCCTTCGGTTTAACTACCGTCTCAGGTTCATGGCCCGTGAGCGGGTCCGAACGGAACACGAAACATCCCATGGTTTCCGGCAAAAGTTGCTGAA
>Ga0302320_10010348_pt1 | contig 19881 bp, 14 predicted proteins | sample Bog_T0_3_FD_202130 | JGI IMG/M metagenome (GOLD analysis project Ga0302320, IMG submission 202130) | Peat permafrost microbial communities from Stordalen Mire near Abisko, Sweden - Bog_T0_3 | ecosystem: Environmental > Terrestrial > Soil > Wetlands > Peat | place: Sweden: Abisko, Stordalen Mire... | reverse complement strand
AATAGCAAGTTGACGCACGACGATCCTCTAAAGTACAGCGTTGCGTCACAGATTGCCGCTGAAGGCAAAGAAGATGCATGGAGAGAACCTTCAAAGCGCGTCTGCGCTTTATGTTCCACTAATACACCGCCCAATTAAGACGGCTGCCGAACAGCCCACCCCCCGACGGTCTTCGACCTTCGGAAAACGCAGCCTGCGGCTGCAACAATGCCCGGCACGATTAGACACTTCGCGGCATTTCGCAGCACTCCACGTTTTTCGTCCGATTTGTGCTTGGGAAGGCTGCGCAATGCTGTACTGTGCTGCGGAATGCTGAATTGTGATACAAGATGACGCTTGCGGATCTGCCCATGCTCTGACATACTAAGCGCGATGTACATTGCACATGACAAGCGGCCATTGGAATTGAAGACGCTAACCGATCTGTTCTCCACGCGCATCGGAGCGTCATTGCTCAAGTCTCGCGCCCTAAAGGCGCTATTGCCGGAACTCAAGGATGCGCACCATATCGGACTCACTTGGAAAGAAATATGGGAAGCACTTAAGGAGTGCGGGTACGCCGGAAGCTACCGGCAATTCGCCGCAATGATCCGAAAGCTAGCATCACCGGATCAGAAATCACGAAGATTCACCAAGAACCTCACCCCTCCATTCGTGGAGAAAGAGAAACCAAAACCCGTCGCCCCAATTGGCGCTACAACAAGTGGTCACAAGGAGAAACCTGAATGGCAAATACAGAGAGAGCAGGAAATGGCGAGACTGGATCGCGAAGCGGAACTGAATCGCCAACGGGAAGCGCAGTTGCAACCGAGGAAGGTCTTCAAGCCGAGCGTTTTTGTGGGGCGGAGCGAGGATTGAGCGCTGCCCTGGGAATGAAACCGAAGCGGGTGGTCTTTCCAATTGCCGGAAAGGGCGGAGTGGGAAAGACGACCGTGATGGCAACATTGGCAGAATGGTATGCGAGCACTGCCTATACCGCCGAACTTTTCGATATGGACCCGGACAACAAAGCGGAAGGGTGCTTCAAGGCGCTCTTCGCCAAGGCGCACAAACTGCCGGCACTGGAGAGCTGGACCTACGACAGACTGTTGGGAATCTCCCTGGAGTCGAGCGCCGATGTGATTCTGGCCGATCTCGGCGCCGCACAGGGCCATCGGATGATCCCCTGGTTTCGGGACTTCTATAAGGTGATGCAGGAGTCTGGGCTCGATCTCCGTTGGACCGCCCTTGGCGTCGTCGATGCCGATATTGCCTCTGCCCGGTCGGTAATTGAATGGGGAGCCGAGTTGCAGAACACGGTGGACTATGTGATTGTCCATAACCATTTTCAGGATGGAGTCGCGTCATCCTGGGAGAATCCAAAGTTGGAACCGGACGTGACGGCCTTTCGGGAGGCGTTCTCGCCTGTCGAAATTCGAATGGACGCAAGACGGCCGGACTTGCAGCGGATGATGCGGACAATGAATGTCACTCTCGGGGACGTGGGTGAGCGCAAAACCAATGTACCGGAGTTAAGAGCGCCGGATATGACCCTCAGGGCAAGAACGTACCGCTTCCGCGCCTTCAGCCAGTTCACCGAAGCGAGAAAGGTGCTTCTCCCATGAGCACAGCCCCTTTGGCCGCAAACGACAAATCCGCTTGGATTCGTGACCTCGTCTATCTCGCTTTCCCTGAGGGGGAGGCGAGAGAACGGGTTCTGTTCGATCTGGTCAAGCAGTTCTCGAAGATGGACCCGGAAGATCCGGAATGGCTCCGCTACAAGCTGAGCGTGGTGGAGTGCCGCGCCCTCGAAAATGTGGCGCGGGGACTGAACGATGCGGCGGCGGAACAAGCCAAACTCCGCGGTGTAACGCGCGAGATCGCCGATTTCGCTGCTGCTCAGATGAAGGGGACCATCGAAGAGGCAGGATTAACGACCCGCCAACTTCTGGAGGATGTCCAAGCCAGCCTCCACGATTCCATCGCTGGCGAGGCCATTCTCAAGTGCTACACCGAAGAAACCCGGCAGCAGTTCGCCGCCGTTATCCGCGCCATCATCGAATCGAGCCTGGCGCAAGCTCTGACAACGTCCCAAAAGCAGATGGAAGGGTGGATCAAGGGCGCGCTGGAGGGAGCAATTCGCAATGCCCAAGACGCCCTGGCGGCGGTGACGCGGGATTTTCGGCTCAACCTACTCGGTGGCTGGAGCTACCTGCTGTGGAGCGTCTTTGGTGGTGGGCTTCTCTGCGGCTTTGGTCTGCTCTTCCTTGGTTACTGGTTGGGGAAGCACCAATGAATTATAGATATCGAGGTGCACGGCTGATTCCCTCAAAATCACGCTAACGCTTCGGGAGGCACCGACAGAAGTTCGAAGCGGCGGCAAATAGGATGAAGTAATAAGCTGAAGCATTTTGCAATATCATGGGGTGTGACGTCCTCCGGCCAAAGCGATCTTTGAGTTGGACTGTTCATCTTTTACCTTTTGCGAATCTTTTGGCCGCTTTAACGCTTCATAAATCGCTATCAGATCTTCTTGCGCAGCGAGAATGTAGCTTGTTTGCGGACTGGTCTGCTTCAGCAGCACCTCGTAACCGGGGCGCGTATTCCGTTCCGCCTCCTGGTACCGTCGCTGATAGAGGAGTGCCCTGCCCAATTTGACATGGACAATTGCGACATCGATGCTGCCCTCTGAGCGTTCATTCGCCAAGATTTGCAGAGCCTCCCTGAAGAGCTTTTCGGCTTGAGGGAATTGCTTCATATCGAAATAGACGCTGCCCAGATTCGCAGTGGCCACACCTACTCTATAATCTTGAACTCCAAACGCTGACCTGTATATCGCGATGGTTCGACGGTCATATGCGATAGCATCTTCCCAATGCTGTTGCTTGTCGGCCACCATATTCAGGTTGTTCAACACGTACGCTATTTCTGGGCTTTCCTTTCCATATGCTGTCTCCTGTATTGATAAAGCACCTTTCAACAATTGATTTGCCTCTGGAAGTTTTTCTTCATAGACAAGCGTTCCCGCCAGGGTCGCCATCTTGTCTGCCGTCTCCGGATGAATCTTACCGTACCAGTCTTCAGCTACTTTTAGAGCCTCCCGCTCATACGTTTCAGCCTTGGAATAGTGCCCACGCAGTTCTTCGGTCTCCGCCAAGTTCTGTAAACAATCCCCAATATGTGGGTCTCCGGCGCCATATATCCGCCTGTCGAGCGCAAGTGCCTGCTGGCTCAGGGAATCCGAGTCGTCATACTTTTCCATGTAGAGATAGGCGACCGCGAGTGCAGCTAGAGTTTCTGATAGGTCGGAGGCTGAATCATTCTGCCGCAATTGCAGGTCCTTGGCCTGCTTCAGTTGTTCCGCTCCCTGCGAGTATTGCCCAGCCTCAACCAAGATGTTGCCGAGCGCAGCATATGCATTTGCGAGCAGCTTTTCATTTCCTGCGCGGTGAGCCTCAATGGACGCTATTGCGGCTTGGGCCATCTTCTCCGCCTCGACGGGTTTGTTTTCGCCCGAACGCAATAGTGCTAGGGTCATGCGACTCTCCGCTACGGACGGAACATTTGATCCAGGAAGCGCCTCACGCTCATTAAGAGCAGCCTGAATCAATGCATCTGCCTTGTCTAGCCTCCCCAGCTTTTGGTACATCATCCCTAATGTCTGGTACAAATCCGCCTGATCCTTCGGATTCTGATCCAGGGCCTTCGCCTCCATCGCGCCACGATTTACCAGTGTCAGTACGCTGAGTTTGTCTGCCATTTCCGGGACGCTGTCGTTTCCTTGAAACAAAGTCAATGTGAAGTGCTGAATTCGCTCCGCACGAGCCGCCTCTGCCACCGCCTTATTGCGCTCCTCGGTCAGACGCACCATAAACATTCCTACTATGCCAATTAGGAGCACCAGGGCTGTGGCTGTGGACAAAACGGCTTTGCGATTTCGCTGGGCAAATTTAAGGCTGCGATATCGCAGCGATCCGGGGTGTGCATCGAGAGGTTCATTGTGTAGAAAGTGGTCAATATCGCGAAGGAATGCTTCAACCGATGGGTACCGTTCCGCAGGATCGGCTCGCAATGCCTTCAGACATAGCGAGTCCAGTTCGCCCCATTTCGAACGCGCGATTCTGGCTCCGAAGCTTCTCTTGCCATCCTTTGGAACGCTGCCAGCATCAGACCTTGCCCGGCGCGCCACTGCCAGGGACGGCTCTTCTGGAGGGTTGTTGGTCGCGTCCTTGTCCACCTCATCTGCACTGTCGCTTGTGCCGGGGAACGGCAACTGTCCGCACAACATCTCATACAAAATCACACCTAGAGAGAAGACATCAGTCGATATCCCAACTTCCCCGTCTCGAATCGACTCTGGCGATGCATAATCGGACGACAGGAATTGCAGTCCCGATTGGGCCGGCTCGCTACCCTCATCTCCTTGCCGAAGTTCCCTTGCGATCCCGAAGTCGAGTAACTTGACCGTCCCGTTTGCTTCGACCAGGATGTTGGCAGGTTTCAGATCCCCATGAACAATCTGTTGGCCATGGGCGTACATCACTGCCTCGCACACTGTCTGAAACAGATGCAACCGCTCCAGAACCGTCTGCCTCTCTTCGCAGTTTCCGTTAAGTGGCTCGCCATCCACATATTCCATTGCGTACCACGGAGTTCCCTCGGCGACACTACTGGTATCAAGAATCCCGGCGTCATAAAATCGCGCGATGTTCGGATGCTTGAGCTTGGCAAGTGTGCGAATCTCCTGCGCAAACAACTGCCGACGTGCAGGCGAAAGTTCGGCATGAACTAGGAACTTGACCGCAACAAGGTTTTCGGCATCCTTGCGCTTTGCCAGCCAAACCTCGCCCATTCCGCCTTTACCCAGTGGGCGTACCGTCTGGTAGGAACCAAAGTCCTTCGCCGGCGGCTCAATCTCGTGATCCTCATCATTTATCAAGATCTCGAAGGCGATCCGGTCCAAGCTGGAGTCGAGCAGTGGCGACTCGCGCTTGTTGGCTTGCAGCATCGCTGATACTATGTCCATCAGGTCGGCATCTGCTTCGCAGCGTGCAATCAAGAACTCGTTCCACTCGTTCTCTGGAAGTGTCAAAGCTGCCTCAAACAGCTCCTGAATACGCTGCCAGCGCGGACTGTCCATTACCTACTCCTTCCGTTTCGGGCGATTCCTTGCTTCCAGCCAGGCCCTCGCTGCGCGCCATTCGCGCTCCACCGTCGTATCGGAAATTCCGTGCTTTGCTCCCAATTCCTTAACCGTCATTCCGCGAAAAACCCTTCCTCTCACGATGTCTGCCTGCCGGGGATTCACTTTTTCCAGCACATCCAATCCCACCTCATGCGTCAAAAGTTCCAGACCGAACTGCCGCCGTCCTGACACGATCTCGTCTGGGTTCATCATGACCTGTTCGCCCCAACCGCCTCGCTTTTTCGCGCCGCGGCGCCTTGCCGCATCCACGAGAATGTTTTCCATCACATTGTCGGTAAGGTTCTTAAAGTGCTCCTCGGTCATTGATGCGAGTTGGGGAGAACGCTTCAGCCTCATCAGTGCCTCGTTTACCAGTGCAGTCGAGTTCAATGTAGCGGACGGATTCTTCCTCCGGAAAAATGATGCCCTTCGCCGCAGTTTTTCGTAAAACAAGCTAATGAGGTGATCCAGAGCGAGCTTTTCCTCGTCCGGTCGCTTCGCGTCCGGCTTGTCGCCGGGATTATTCGTAGTGTCAGTCATGAAGGTGTCCTATCGCGTTCTGCGTATTAGAGAGTGGAAGGGAAAGACGACAACTCTACTTCCGAACTGGCAGAAATTTCATACTTGGGCCGCCATGACGGTTTTTCGGCCTCTTTTGCGTATTCAAGGGTAACGGGAGATACGGCAGAGCAATTTTCCCGAAATCCCAGGAGCGAAATCTAAGCATAGGCGGATTTCCCATTTGGCGAGGCCTCAACAGCCCCGCACAACTCTCAACTCATTCCACCGAAAGGAGTTCACCATGTACCCTCCCTATTATCCCAACACCCAGACGTTCCGCGACAATCTCGGCCTGAACTTCTCCACGCCGGACAATAAGCCGCCTGCCTTTGGGACGGCGGTCACCAACTACCACAACGGCCAGCCGGTCCAGGGCTGGTGGAATGGCTCCCAGTTCGTTCCGAACAAATGAGCAGGCGCGTCCCAGGAGGAGGGGCGCTCGCAACTGCCCTTCCTTCTTTGGCGTTGGGTGCTACTGGCCGATGAACTCTCACGCTTTACGCAAAGTGAGGTCTTGGGCATCAACGGTTTTTTATGCCGAGAGAACCTGCCTCTCGGAGATTCATGGCAGAATATCAACACTCCCTACCAGTGGCCAAATAGCGAAACGAAACCGACTTTCCGCAAATTTCGAAGCGGACCGCAAGAGCTACAGGTGCGCAGTAACCGACTGAATCTTGATGGGTTGTGAGAATGGAGGGCACCATGATGCGAGCAGGACGGAAGCAGGACACCAAGTTCCGGGCGGTGCCGTTGACTGCCGAGATTCCGGCTGTCAACGAGTTGGAAACCGCCCTCAGATTCAACTTCGTCCCAGACGCTCCCGAAGACCGAAACACCCGCTGGCGTATTCGGCCAACAATAAAAACGTTTTCCCTTCAGGAATCGAGGCTCATGAACGGTATGTCTAGCTCTCGGGTTCTACTTTTCCTCGGTGTGGCGCTTGCGTTGTGCATCGGTTGTGGTGGTAATGGCAATGGCGGAACGCAATCCGTCACTCCTACGGTCACTTCGGTGTCCGTTTCGTGCAGTTCCGCGAGCGTGCTTGTGGGCCAGACTAGCCAATGCACAGCGACGGTGTCTGGAGCTGGGAGCTACAGTTCCGCCGTCACCTGGAGCGTTGCGCCCGCCTCGGGAACCAGCGCCTCTCTTGGTACAGTCTCAACGACAGGCCTCTACACGGCACCAGCCACCGTGCCGCAGGGAGTAACTTCAGCGATGGTTGTGGCGATAAGCCAGGCCAATGCCTCGATCACAGGTTCGTCCGCAATCTCGTTGTCGTACCCGCAGCCGAACGTCGTCAGTGTGTCACCAAATTCGTTCAACGCGGGTTCTGCGAGCGCTGCAATTACCATCCAAGGATCGAATTTCACACCAGTGTCCACTGCCCTAATTAACGGGACTCAATTGGCCACCACATTTGTTTCCAGCTCTACGTTACAAGCGACGATTCCAGCATCAACGCTGGCAAATGCAGGCGCGTTGAGTCTGAGCGTCAGCAATCCCTCGCCAGGCGGCGGCTCTTCCGCAACTCTTCCGATAACCATCATTCAGCAGCCGACGGTAAGTTCGATCTCCGTTTCTTGTTCGCCCGCTGCTGTCCAGACCACCCAAACAACCCAATGCATAGCAACCGTTACCGGGTTGGGGAACTTTAGTTCCGCAGTCACCTGGAGTGTGTCTTCGACTTCTGGAAGCGGCAGTTCGGTCGGCTCTGTTTCCTCAACAGGTCTCTATACGGCACCGGCCACCCTACCGCAGGGAGAAAATGCTGCAACTGTTGTGGCAACGAGCCAAGCGAATCCTTCGGTAAGCGGCACGTCCTCGGTCTCGTTATCGTACCCGCAACCGAATGTTGCAGGCGTCTCGCCAACCTCTGTAAACGCAGGATCGTCGGGCACGGCGGTCACCATCCAGGGTTCGGGTTTCACCCCAGCATCCACGACACAGCTGAATGGAAATCAACTGACGACGACCTTCGTCTCCAGCTCAACGTTGCAAGCGGCCATTCCTGCATCATCGCTTGCGCTCGCCGGCACTTTCAGCCTGGCAGTGAGCAACCCCTCTCCAGGAGGAGGCTCGTCCCCCAGTCCATCGATCGACGTTGTTCCTCAGCTCATCTCTGTCACTCCGAGCTCTGCGCCAGTAGGCGGCAATGTGACGTTAAAACTTACGGGCGTCGACAGCACGAATATCTCCACAGCCGCGATCTCCTTTGTTCAAACAGGCAATACCTATAGGGCCTCCAACGGCACTCTAACCTCTTCCGGAGGAACCGCACAACTTTCGCTGATTGTTCCTTCAGGTCTGGCACCGGCATCCGCTACGGCGTCAGCATCAGCACCGGCCCAGCTTGCCGCTTCAGTCAACTCGATTGCAGCCCCGAGCAACTTACCTTTCACCGTGCAGCCACCTGCACACGCAGGGGCGATCAATCCAGCCACCGTTGAAACTGGGTTGTCGGTTCAGGCTTCTTTTACAGGCATCTCAACGGCCTTTGACGCGACCCCTACCATCACAAGCGACGATCCCTCAATCACATTCTCCGGCTCTTCTGCCGCATCGAGCACCATTCTTCTTGCGACCATGGAGGTAGGAAATGGGGCTGTGATCGGCTCTCACACTATTACGGTAACGTCACAAGGAGTGGCATTAGCCTTTCCTCTCCAGGTTACTTCTGCTTCCACTCCCGTAATAATCGGCTCTGTATCGCCTAGTACAGCCCCCCCTGCCACACCGATCACGATCAATGGGACAGGCCTTGGAGCCGGCACAGGGGCAAACATAACTCTCAGCTTTAGGTATTCCGGAATGGAACTCGATATTCCTGCGACGACGTCCTCTTCAACCGAGATAGAAAGTTACATGCCCGTCTTGATCGATCACACCTCGGGCAGCCTTTATGCGGGACCAGTAACACTTGGAGTAACTGTCGACGGACAGACATCCAATTCATTTGCCATCACGCTTTCTCCTCTTCCAGCCAACGCATCTGCGGTGGGGACGACGACGCTAGCCGCCATCGATGCCGTAATCGCCAGCACGACGAATGCCCAAACGCAGCTTGCCAGCCAAAGCGTGGACTCTACTGATCAGTCGCAAAGTCTCACTGACTTATACACCGCGATGCTAGCAAACCTCAACACTCTGAGAGCTAATGTAGTGGCTGCCGCCGACGGGCAGACAATCACAAATCAGGATGGAACCACGTTCAACGCAAGCGCGATTGACTTGCTAGATAGGTTGCTTCAAAGTGCAATTCCGCCGGGGCACGCGTCGCCGCTTGCAGAAAATAGTGGCCTCCGGGCAGATGCACTTCCTCAAGCGCAAAGTGGAACCCCTACGCCTGACCAGGCCTATGCAGGATTCGGACTTGTGTGCTCAGCCGTTGGCACCAGCAAGTCCTTGCTGGACGATTTGGGAGTGGCCGCAATTGGCACGTGTCTAGCGTCCATAAAGTATCCACAAGCACTGCCTTTGTGCGGCGCATTGACCGCATTTTCATTGGACAGCGACCTGTTGCCTACGGTAGGCGATATGCTTTGCGATGCCTTGCCGATAAATCTGGGAACCGTCACTCCATCTCCACTCTCTATCTATCTTGCAGCCAATGGGCCTTCGCAGGTAGAGGCTCCAACTGGTACTTTCGAGAGCAGCCCTCAATGGAAAGGAAATAGCGCAGAGTCGATCGCGAACCTGGTTCTGGAGAGGATTCCTTTGATCGGAAACATCGTGAAGGAATACATCGGGAATCAGATCCTTGCCGAGCAAGTGAGCAACATTATTGCACTTGGAATTGGTAACGCACTTAAGAACTTCGTCGATAACACTGAGGCATCTTGGGGACTATACGGCTCTCAGACGATCCCGCTCACTACCAACACAACATCTTTAGAGCAGGACTTGGATACAGCCTCGGGATTCAATTCGGTTGTCACTTTATCAGGTTTGACTGTGACACCTGTTTCCTCACAGGTTGGCCAGACGACCCTTACATTTAACCCGTCGCCAATCCGGATGTTTGACGTGAACGGTAATACGACGTCCGATCCAGCGCTCGTATCGGGCAATGTACTTTCAGTGAGCGTTGGAAATCCTCAAGTCGCCGTAAGTCCATCTAACGTCGCTGTTGTCGTCGGCGCAACCCAGCAATTCACGGCGACGGTCCAGGGTCCATCCAACACCGCAGTCACTTGGAGTGTAAATGGGGTTGCGAGGGGCAACTCGACCGTGGGAACCATCACTGACCAAGGCTTGTATACAGCGCCGACAATAGCGCCCAGTCCTGCAACAGTTACCGTAACTGCGACAAGTCAGGCTTTCACTAGTGTCAGTGGCTCGGCCACTGTAACCATCACCACTCCATCCGTCACCGTTGTCGTGAGTCCGTCGTCTGTTGCGGTCTCGGTTGGCGCAGACCAACAATTCACGGCGACGGTGCACGGCAGCTCAAACACGAATGTAAATTGGAGTGTGAATGGGATCGCGAACGGAAATTCTACTGTCGGAACAATTTCAGACCAAGGCTTGTACACTGCGCCAGCGGAGGTTCCAAGTCCTGCAACAGTAAACGTTACTGCAACGAGTCAGGCTGACCAAAATGCTAGCGGTTCCGTGATAGTAACAATCGCTAACCAAGTCCAAACCTCCGCCCTTGTAACCGAACCTGCAACGGACGTGAGCAATACTGGCGCGACGCTAAACTGTTCGAACACGAATCCGCAGCAAGCGGGTCCGACAGGGTTCCTCTGGGGGGAAAGCACGGCAAACTGGCCCGGTGCGGCATCGACTATTGCAGTTGTGCCCGGTGGCTGCAGTGCAGTCCTGTCTAGCCTGGCACCTGGCACAACTTACTACTACCAAATCGAAGGCTTGAACTCCTCGGGCGCAATCTACGGTAACATCCTGAGTTTTACGACAACAAGTGTTGCCCCTCAAGTGACGACTCTTCCTGCGGATCGCATCACCAACAGCGTTGGAGAGATGAATGCCCAAGTTGACTTGGAAGGGCTACCAACGACGGTATGGTTTCAGTGGGGAACTACGAGTGCTCTTGGACAAGTCACACCGGCCGGGGGGATGTCACCGGGAACGGCACCGAACCCCGCGCCAGCCTCATGGTCCTGGGCAGTTTCTGGGCTAACGCCTAATACGACATATTTCTACCAGGCCGTAGCCCAGAGCAGCGCGGGAACAGGTTATGGGGCAATCCTGAGTTTTACTACAACGCAGTAGCCCCACACATTGACGGCTTAGGCAGGTACCAACATCATCAGAAGTCAGGAAATGAAGAGCACTTAAGTGAGCTCGAATGGTCTGGAGCAAGTGTGTTGACCAACAAAGCTGTTCGATCAGGAGAATCCTTGTTTGAAAAAAGTGATATGAGGAGGACTATCAAAAATGAGCATACTCGAGAAACCGACCGAGATTTTACTCTCACGTAGTACGACCCATCGCCAAGGAATGATTTGGGTTGAGGTCACAAACGGCTGTAATCTCAATTGCGGCCACTGCTATTCCGATTCCTTTCCAGGATCTAATGTCCGCGACAAGCTGACGCACGATGACTACCTGCGGATTGTTGATGAAGCATCCGATCTCGGGATGTCAACGATTCAGTTCATCGGTGGCGAGCCTCTTCTCTACAAGCGGTTGCCTGAACTCATCGAGCGCGCACAGGCGGCTGGCTTCGAGAATGTGGAGATCTTTTCGAATCTGACGGCCGATCGTCCCGATGTTTTCGGCGTCGCCGATCCGGCAAAAACGTCCTTCGCTACCTCCGTGTATTCGTTCGATGCAGCCATTCACGACATGATTGTCCAGCGAATCGGAAGCTTCTCTCGCACAGTTGCCAACATCCGCACTCTGATCGAGAGAGGCGTTCAAGTCCGCGCTGGCTTCATTGAAATGGAGCTGAATCAAGGTCAGTACGACCAGACCGCGCGGTACTTGCGGGAAATTGGCGTCTGCTCGGTGGGCTTCGACCGAGTGCGCAAATTCGGTCGAGGAGGTGAGGCGACCGAGCCGTGCATGTCACAGCTCTGCGGGTCATGTGCAGGGAACACGCTTTGCGTGACCTATGAAGGTAAGGTTTTGCCGTGCATCATGTCGCGGTCGTGGCCACTTGGCAGCATTTTCTCTCACTCCCTGCGCGAAATTGCGCGTCAGGATGCTACCTCGACAGTTCGCGATCAGATATTTGAGGCCACAGCGACGAAGCGGAACATGGCGGATGCGCGGTATCGCGCCGAACAATGCTATCCAGCGGGATGCCCACCATATGGTAGCTGTGATCCATGTGGTCCTAACCATCCAACCAATCCAAACTGCCGACCGCATAATGGATTGACTCCCGCGCCTCACGATCACGGGGCAGTAGCGGTTCACGAGCACATGAGTGAAGGCCTCTCAGTATCAGGAAATCGCTGTGACCCTCTAGGCTCGTGTGACCCGCTTCAATCCTGCTACCCCAACTGTTCGCCGAATGCAAGCCAGCCTTGCTCGCCGAATCAATGGTGCGACCCATCAAGGAGAACATGGTAAGAACGAGTCGCTTTAAAAAATTCGGCCCTATCTGTGATATCGAGGATTATCTGTGAACAGACGACCCATGTATGCCTCCGATTTTCCGCCTTATCGCCCTGGCACAGCTTGGGCTTCGTCTCCGATGCCGCCAAGCTTCCAACAGGCACGCGCACGCTTTCCGCATTCGAGTGTGTTGACTTCTGCCACGCCAGATCGGCTTGTTTGGTTTGACGGTGAGGCTGAGGATTGGTGGCATGAATCCGACCGTAGTTTTGAGGCCGTGTTTGTGATGCACCTTAAAGCTGACAAGGAAAATGGCCTGCTCCTCGATGGGGTCGCTCTGGATGAGGACCTGAAGGAGCATGTGTGGGGTCGCAGTGAAGGTCGTTGGGTCTTTTGGACGACTAAGAGCTGGGTCGTTGCAATCGCGTTTGCTGACAGGCATAACCGCATCAACCTTTGCGCGAAACTTAGGCCGATTCATAAATCGCTCTTTGGGAAATGGCCAGCTGACGCGCAGATTGAAAAGATCCTCTCGGCGAATTAGATTTGGAGGGCAAATCTCTTGGTGTTAGTGGAGGACCCAGGGTGAACGATGTTCAGTACATGATGGCCTTTATCGACTGGCAAAAATACGGTGGCTGCTTCCGCAAATTGCAGGAGTACCCGCAGAACGTCTCTGTGTGCGCCTACACGATGCTTGGTGAGTTCAGCCAAAAGGATCTGCTTCGCGGACTCCCTGCGGATGCTCCATGGCAGCTAATCAATGAGATTAAGTCATTAGGGCAACAGTTCATCACAGTCAAGAACTCCGGGCGCACGGTGGACGCAAACCTCGAAGCTCGGCTTAAGGGCCTATGTCTACAGTTCAATTCGTGGGCATCCAGCTACTTCGCGTCTGAGACTCCGCCTTGGAAGCGAGTCCGCACCACCACCAGCAGCAGCGGAGGATCTCACAAAGCCAAGAAGTCGAACTCAGGTTGCGGCTGCCTGATTTTCTTGATTGTGGGTTTGATCGTGCTCCTAATGCTGCTCGCACACAGATAGTCCTGCATGGAGCAAGTGTTCTCAATCGTTGGAAATGCTTGGAGGAACAATGTCAAAAGTCATGTGCATTAGAGCTTTGCTCTCCGGTGTCATTATGAGCATAATCGCTGCGCTTCCGAGCCCAGTCCCATGCCAATCAGCTCACTCTAAGCTTGCGCCTAAAACGACGAAGGCAGCAGACCCCCTTTATGATGAAGCGAGTGCAATTACACTCGATCTTTTTAATTCGTCTATGGCGCATTGCGGAGATTCGTATTATTGGCTCAAATTCGAAGGGGATAGTAATGCGTCCACATTTAGCGCACATATGTTCGGAGGCGGGCGTGGTCAGAATGATACCTTCTATCAATTCAGAAATTTATCCTTCATGATTCAAACGAACAAGTTGACACAGGCACAACGGCTGAACGGGCTTGAGTGGGACGGCTACGCCTATTTGAAGTTCTCCGTATTCAGAAAAAGCGAGCCAATGACAAGTGTCGATCAGCCAATAAAAACGGCCGTATGGGGCAGTTGGACAGACGCATCGTTCGATCCGGACACACAAGGACGATTGTGGAATACAGATGCAAACGGAAAGTTCATTGAGCATGTCTCCGTTTACACAGACGACGACGATGGCACTACTCATACTTCTCGTAGTAATGAGCCGTTTTCTGACGGCCGAGTATTGCATATCACAAAGCAGAATGGTCAATGGGTAGTTGACGGTAAGTCACTCACAGAAGCAAAATCAGCTATGGTTGGCTTCTATTGGTCTCCCAGCGAATCTATGTGCAGGGACATTCCTGGAGAGTCGCGCGAGGCGAGCAAGCAAACGAACGCGCTGCCCTTAGATAGGCTCCTGGCGATGGCCGGAATCGAAGGTCAAGCCGACTCATTCGCTTATGGACAGCTTTCTAATAGCCTGGGCACCTTTCTGAAACTGCGCACCGAAAATGCCATTCCAGACGGCGCCGTTGTTGTTTATCGTCAGGGAGACAAAAGGTTGCAAGATCTTGAGAAACCGGCTACGTTTCGAGGATTTGGGATTTATCTCGTAGCCGAAAAGGATGTCCCCACATACGACCCGGGGTCAATCTTGTTCGCCACCAGTTCGCCGGGGGTAGCCTGGAGTTCCCCTGCAGATTCAAACTACAAGAGTGGGCACTCGACTGGTCATCTTGCCACTGGAACAGTCTGCCATCTGATATACGGCGTTCAGGACTTCTTAGGCGTCAACGGTAAGTCGATCTGGCCGTTGTGGGCTCCCATTCGACCCGATGGCTATCTCGAGGCACAGTGTTTTGAGAATGGGAAGTTCATAGACAACCCCTCTCTTCGAGTGATCGACATTAGATCTCCGGGTTTGGTCTACCTGAAGGACGCCAAGCAATGGGTTGAGAGCCGCGATCCCAGTGCCGCTGAAAGCCCACGGTCAAGCACGTTACCCGGATCGTCAACACCAGCTCTTAAGCCAACGACACGAATCCCTCGATCGGTCAACGCCACCGAAACTTGGACTGACAACCGATTTGGCTCCAAATGGACCACCACTGACAATGGAGAAGATGTCTCATTCGAAGAGGCGAAGCGCTACTGTAGCAGCTTGCCAAACACGGAGCAAGCTAAGACCTGGCATTTGCCGAAGACAATCGTTGGGGTCTCGTGGATTGTCGACTACGCTGTCAAACCCGTTCACGTTCGGCCTGAGATTCACCTAGACAGCTGTTGTGTGTGGGTTGCAGGCGGGTTTCAGGGCGAGATACCTCAGATTTTCGATTTCACAAAAGGTTCGATTGTGCAAGAGCATGCGCCTTCGGAGGCCACGGCCCGCGCATTATGTATCAATGAAGTTGGGAAATAAGTGCTATGCGAAACCGCTGCAAAGACGAGGTGTTTCGTGAACGAATCGGGATTTAGATTTTGTCATCATTCAGCCGCGCTAGGGCAGGTGGAGTGGCGCTCTTGGCACCACGAAATAGAATTGCCGCACCGCGTTCAACTTGAATTTTGGAGTGATTGTATGCGCAAGATAGCTAATAGCCGATCCGCAACTCTCTTCGTTCTGTTGAACGTCTGCTTCGCGATTGGTCTCCGAGCGCAAGTGAGCACTGCGGGCTTGAATGAGGCTTTGCTGGGTAAAACGGTTGCGCCGACAGTAGAAGTTGGCTACGAGGCTTCCACGAAAAACCCCATGCTGGTGAACGGAAGGCCAGCCATGTTCCCCGTGAAAACACAGATTTATCCAGATGGTCGTGAGTTCTACCGCATCGAGTACGGGATCCTGCACGCTGATGCAGACAAATACACAACATTTAAGCGAGAGGCAGTTTTTCAAATCACAAAAATTGAGGCAAAGAATGATTGCCTGGAAATCGAAATGCCGGTGTCAATAAACTCGTCAATTCCTGATCCGAAGCTGAAGGCTTATATACAACTTAAGTTCGGCAAAGGATGGCAGTCGAGTATGTCGACGGATCAAGTCTTGGCTCAGATCGAGAGATATTTGCCAAAAAATGATGATGTTGCATCGGTTCAACCTGATGTGACGAAGCCATCTAGTGTCGTTATGACTCCTGCCCAAAATGGGGTGCGCGTTAATCTCGCCGCCTTGGACAATCTACTCGCCGGCAAGACCATTTACCCAACTATTAAGATCGCCAGTAAGGGCATCTCTAGCCGCCTAATAATCACCGCAAATGGTCCTGACAAATTGCCGCCAGCGATAACGCTTGTCTTTCCGGATGGCCATGTCGAATATGATGCCCAACCTGGTCCCTTGGGTTCAAGAGCCGACCAATTTCAACCTCTTCCTGTCTTTGATGAAGGGCTTCGGATTGGGAGGGTTTCAGCGGCAGACTCATACATTGAGATTGAAGTGCTCTTCACATCGAAGGGCGTCGCGGTGAGCAATATTGATCCCGGGCATGTCCGGTTCATGCTCGGCCTGGGATGGCAATCCAGCATGACCACTGAATCAGTTCTTCAAGCTATAGTGAAGATTCTGCCAGATAAGGCGGAATGAGTAAATGCTAAGAAGCAATCAAAGCACGGCGCAGTTCAGAAACGAGCCTCAGTTCGCGCGGCTCTTTTCGGAAGCTTCGGAGGAGGGCACAATGAAACCGAAGAGCAGTGCTTGTCGGATCGGCTACCTTCTCATGCCGTTTGTTCCGTTGATCCTTCTTGCGAGTTGCGTGGCCCCGATATCAAACAAACCGCCTGCGGCGGCGACTCCAGCGTTCACTCCAGGTGGAGGCATCTCCGCCTCCTCGCAAACCGTGACAATTTCCGACGCGACCATCGGAGCAACAATCCACTTCACCTCAGACGGATCAACCCCGACGGCAAGTTCACCCACATATTCGGGGCCAAACACGGTCAGTGTCACTGAAACGATCCAAGCTATAGCAGTCGCTAATGGGTACACAAACAGTGCGGTTGCCACCGCAACCTATACCATCAACATCCCCGTGGCAGCGACGCCGACCTTTTCCCCCTCTGGAGGCACGTTCACAGCCGCCCAATCAATCACTATTTCCGACACTACCGCTGGAGCGATGATTTATTACAGCACCAACGGAACGACGCCAACAACACCTTACACTGGACCGATAATGGTCAGCAACTCGGAGAACATCACGGCCATCGCCGTTGCTAGCGGCTACACCAACAGTGCGGTTGCCTCCGCAACTTATACGATCAACATCCCCGTGGCAGCGACACCGACATTCTTTCCTTCTGGAGGCACCTATACATCCGCCCAATCGGTCACTATCTCCGATGCAACGCCGGGAGCAGCGATCTATTACGGGCTGAACGGAGCGGCGCCAAGCACGCTCTATATTGGACCGCTTAAAGTCAGTAGTTCGGCGACGGTCACAGCAATTGCGGAGGCAAGCGGTTATATTAACAGTGCACCTGCATCCACTTCTTTTACGATCAACATCCCAACGGCCGCAGCTCCGACATTTTCCCCTCCTGCCGGTACCTTTACCGCCGCCCAGTCCGTCAGCATTGCCGATACCACGCCTGGAGCAACGATTTACTACGGTCTGAGCGGAGCAGCGCCGACAACGCTTTACGTCGGACTAATAACAGTCAGCAGCACGGAGACCATTACAGCCATAGCCGTTGCCAGCGGTTATACCAACAGCGCAACAGCGTCCGCTACGTACACCATCAACATCCCCGTGACAGCAACACCGACGTTCTCTCCTCTTGCGGGCACCTTCACGTCCGCCCAGTCAGTTACCATCTCCGACACCACGCCTGGCGCGGCGATCTACTACGGCATCAATGGAGCGACGCCTACAACGCCCTACAATGGACCGATCAATGTCAGCAACACAGAGACCGTCACGGCAATCGCTGTTGCAGCCGGATACACGAACAGCGCGGTCGCCTCTTCTACCTACACAATCAACGTCCCCGTGGTTGCAACTCCGACATTCTCATTGCCAACCGGAATCTATGTTCCGATGCAGGCTGTCATTATCTCCGACAGCACTGTAAATGCATCCATTCACTTCACCACCGATGGATCAACGCCCACAGTAAGTTCTTTCACGTACACGGGACCTTTTACTGTCAGCAGCTCGGAAACGATCACCGCCATAGCCGTTGCCAGTGGATACACAAACAGCACTCCGTCCTCGGCAACTTATACTATCTACGGCGTTGCCAACTTGCAGACTGGCACCGTCTATTGGGGTGCCGACGGCCACCGCGACAAAGCTGGACCTTACACAAGCGCATCTTTGCAACAACAAATTGCCGATCTCCAGAAAGTATTTGGGACCGAACCAGATACGATCTTCTATCGGGCCTGGGATGACATCGTAGCTTGTGGCTGCGAGAGCGATATAACAACCCTACAAACGGCTGGCATTATTCCAATTGTTGGCGTCATAACGTATCCGGACGACGATCCGCCCTGCGACGGAATTGCCTCTGGCTGGAACAACTTTATCTCGCATCCTGCTTCTGGCATGACACCGGAGCAAACAGCCTATGCTTGGGCCTACTGTACCGCCTCACAGGCGGTCCAGGCAGCGCCCACCAACATTTATTGGTATGTTGGCAATACAGATGACTGGGCAGGCTCGTCTCCGATTGCTGAGGAATGTCTCAGCGACGGAATGGCGGCGTCCGACTGGAACTCGCCATCCGTCACGTCGTACCCTGTGTACCGAGGCGCGATGGCTGGTGCAATCAAGGCCATTAATGATTACAACCCGAGCGCCAAGATCATTCAAGGTGCGAGCGGGTGGACAGTTGGTCTTTCTGCCGCCTTGGCCGCCGACCTTGAGAATTACGTTGCAAACGGGAAATCCATAAGTCTTGGATGGGACTATTCCAGCGTCCACTGGGCTACGGATGTTGTCGCTGGGACGCAGTATTGGACCTGCAACCATCCACAGTATTCAGGTACTATGTCATTCCCGGACGACTTCTACGATCAGCCTGAGGGCACGGCAGTAGATCTGTACACGCTTAACTACGCATCGGGGAAGCCTCTTTTTTTCGATGAATTCAGTTCTGGCGACGGCAACAATTCAGCAAATGATGTTGCGGCTGGGGCAGCTTCGGCGAGATTAATGGAGAATTTGCTGTCTCATTCAATTGCCGCGCCCACCGAGCGCGGTGTTGTTGGTGGAACCTACTACGAGCTATACCAGGACGCGAGTACGGCAGGCAGTGATCGCTATCTTTACTATGGAGTCGCAAACATTGCTCCACAAGGAACTGCCGTTATCGACTGGCTCGCTTCCAGCCAAAATGCAAGCAATCAGAACCCGAGCACGAACACAGGCCCGAAGTTCTCGCTGACTGGCACCACGGTCACGATCTCATCACCCGGATCAACGTCGAACAATACATCCACGATCACCGTTTCCCCAGCCAATGGGTTTACCGGCAGTGTCGCTTTCACCTGCGAGGTTTGGAGCAGTTCACCTAATGCGTACGTTCCCGCTACCCCAAGCTGCTCAGTGAGTTCGGCGACGATCACGGGCTCTACCGCAGTTACTGGAATGCTCTCAGTCAACACAACGGCTGCACCAATCGGGAACTATGTGGTTACCGTGACTGGAACAGGGGGCGGAACAACTTCTGACACCACTGTCAACTTGAGGGTGAATTGAGCCCAAGGGCGAGCGGCTCGCCCCTGGGCCATGGGGACGAGAGCTACTCCTCGTCCGCCCCGTCGCTGGGATCGTCGGCGGCTTCGACTTTCGAGAGGCGCCTCATGCTGGAAGCGTGGATCTCGGCGATGGTGTGCTTGAACGGCTTGCCCTCGACATCTTCCTCGACCGTCCGGTACTTGATCTTCCCCTCCAGGCTGACGAGCTGCCCCTTCAGAAGCGTCCTGGCGAAGTTGGAGAGATTTCCCCAGGCGTAGACACGGTGCCATTCGGTGCGGGTTTCGTACTCGCCCTTGTCGTTCTTCCAGCTCTCGCTGGTGGCGATGCTGAGTACGGCGTAGTCCTTCTTGTTCTGCGCGGTTTTGACTTCTGCATTCTTTCCGAGACGGCCGATGAGGATGACTTTGTTGAACATGGTTTGAAGCTCCTTTTTTGAAGTTTGTCCGCTGGATGCGGTAC
>Ga0302320_10010346_pt1 | contig 19884 bp, 16 predicted proteins | sample Bog_T0_3_FD_202130 | JGI IMG/M metagenome (GOLD analysis project Ga0302320, IMG submission 202130) | Peat permafrost microbial communities from Stordalen Mire near Abisko, Sweden - Bog_T0_3 | ecosystem: Environmental > Terrestrial > Soil > Wetlands > Peat | place: Sweden: Abisko, Stordalen Mire... | reverse complement strand
GGCCAAACCGCCATCGCGCAGGTAGGTCAGGGTCTCGTTGACCATGTCGTTGATGATCGCGATATCCTGTTGCATGAAGGCTGCGGTTTTGGCGTCAGCCAGCCTTTCCGCGCGAAGGCGCAAGCGCGTCAGCGGCGTGCGCAGGTCGTGGCTGATGGCCTCCAGCATCTGGGTGCGTTCGTCGACGAGGCTTTTCATGCGTTCGCGCATGCCCTGCAACTCTTCCGCCACCTGCTTGATTTCGCGCGGCCCCGTTCCCTTGAGCGGACCGCTCTCTCTGGCGTCGCGGCCGAAGGAACGCGCGGCCAGCGCAATCGACGAGAGCGGCGCGGTAATCCGCTTGAGCGCATAAAGCGACAACAGCAGGATCATCACGGTGATGATCGCCAGCGCGCAGGTGATCTGAATCAGCATCAGATTTTGCAGCGGAAAGGCGCTTTCCGCCGGAATGAATTTCAAACCGGCGCCATCGTCTATCTTCACGACGATGGCGTTGTCTTCGCCGGCCCGCAATGGCGTCACGCCCCAGGTTTTCGTCAGTTTTTGCTCGATCGCTGCGATAAAGGCGGATGCCGGCCTGCCGGACGCCGTCAGGCGTTCGATTTGCGCATTCGAGACGCGCTCCACCGCCACGGCGGGCGAGTGCGACGTTTCGAGCACTTTCGCCAGATCCTGCGCGGAATGCGTTTCCTGCGCCTTCTTGACGATTCCCGCGATGCGCGCGGCGCGCACGGCGGGCAGGATTTCCCCATTGGCGCCTTCGGCGCTGGCCGAGAAAAGGTGGAACAACGCCGCCGAGGCCAAGCCGACGCCGAGCAGCACCGCGACAACCACGAGGCAGGCGATCTGCGCCGCAATCGTCTCAGGCGCAATACGACGCAGGAACTTCATGGCGCCGGCTCCACGCTGGCGGTGAAGACATAGCCGCCAAGCCGCACCGTCTTGATGAAGGTGGGGTCGCGGGGGTCAGGTTCGATTTTCTGGCGGACCCGGCTGACATGCACATCGATGCTGCGTTCGATAGGTCCGGCGAGGCCTGCGTGAGTGAGATCAAGCAACTGCTCGCGCGTAAGAATGCGGCCGGGATTGCGGCAGAAGGCCAGCAGAAGGTCGAATTCGGCGCTGGTGGTGGTCACGCGCACGCCGTCCGGGCTCACCAATATCCGCTCGTTGGGATAAAGCCGCCAGCCGCTGAAGCCGATCGGCGGCAGGCGATGAGGCGCAAAAGGCGCCCGCGTCCGCCGCAGCAGCGCCCGGATGCGCGCGACAAGCTCGCGCGAATTGAAAGGCTTCGCCACGTAATCGTCGGCGCCGATTTCGAGCCCGATGATCCTGTCGACGGCTTCACCGAGCGCCGTCAACATGATGATCGGCACGGTGGAGGCGGCGCGCAGGCGGCGGCAGATCGAAAAGCCGTCTTCGCCGGGAAGCATGACATCGAGAACCACGAGATCGACCGCGTCATGCGCCAGATGCCGGTCCATTTCCGCGGCGCAGGTGACAGCCCGGGCGCTAAAACCGTTTTCCCCGAGGATTTCGATCAATAATTGGGAAATCGTCGCATCGTCCTCGACGAACAGGATGCGGGTGGGCATGTCGGTGGCCGGAGGCGCTTGGGGGAGCGGCGCTTGAAGCACGGAGAAGCCTTCAATGACGACGTTTTCATCCCTCAACGCGTAACGCGGCGTTTTGTTTTCCCCTGGCTTCAGCCTTGCGGGCGCTGCGGGATCGGACCGCGCCGCGAAGACGCGCCGCTTCTTCCGTCCACAGATGTTGTGCGGCATAGCCGCGCCAGGGCCGCCAGGCTTCGGCGCGCAGCAGCAAGTTTTCGGGCGTGGGTCTAAGCCCCGTCTGATCGGCCATGGCGCGGAGCAGTCCAACGTCGGCGGCAGGAAAGGCGTCCGGCTCGCGGAACAGGCGCATGGCGATATAATGCGCCGTCCACTCGCCAACGCCGGGCAAAGCGCAAAGGCGGGCGATGGCGTCGTCGAGCGAGCCGCGCGGCGAAAAGATATGGGGATCGGCGAGAGCGGCGGCGGCAAACGCCGTCAGACTTTTCGCGCGGGAGCGCGGCAGGCCAAGTTCGCCAAGGTCGGCCTGGACGAGCGCGTCGGGCGTCGGGAAAACATGAGTCAGGACGGGATCGGCGCAGCGCAGCATTTCGCCGAATCGCGACGTCAGCCGTCCGGCAAGGCTCGCCGCATTGGCGACGCTGACCTGCTGGCCGAGAATGGCGCGAACGGCGAGCTCAAACCCATCCCATGCGCCGGGCATCCGCAGGCCGGGCCGCGCGGCGACCAAAGGCGCGAGAAGGCGATCGCGGGCCAGATCCAGCGAGACCGCTTCCGGGTCGGCGGAGAGGTCGAAAACCCGCCGCAGCCGGGCGATGATATTGGGCAGCGCCGAAAGTCTCGAAAATTGAACATGGATTTTGAGAGCATCGCTTTCGGCGGGCTGCACTGAGACGAGTCCGTGCTCCCCCTCCAGAAAAACGGTTCGTCGATAGAGCCCGTCCGCGACCTCTTCGGCGCCCGGTATGGCGCGCGCGCGCAAAAAGTCGAACATGGCGGCCCAATCATAGGGCGGCTTGTAGCGGAGCAAAAGTGTCGTTCCGCCCCGGGCGTCGCTGGCGGGAACCACGCGCCGCAAGGCGGTGGGAGGGCGCCGGTAAAGCGACTGAAACGTCTCGTTGAAACGCCGCAGACTGCCAAAGCCGGCGGCGAGGGCGATGTCGGCCATGGGCAGACACGTCTCGTGGATCAATTGCTTGGCGAGCAGGACGCGACGCGTTTGCGCCACGGCGACGGGCGTCGCGCCAAGATGCTGGCGGAACAGCCGGCGCAACTGCCTTTCGCCTATGCCGAGACGTTCGGCCAGCGAGTCGACGCTCCGGTCGTCGAGCGCGCCCATCTCGATCATCGCCAGCGCGCGCGACACGGTGTTGGAGGAGCCGCGCCAGGCGCCAAGATCGGGCGCGGTCTCGGGCCGACAGCGCAGGCAGGGACGGAACCCGGCTTCCTGCGCCGCGGCGGCCGTCGCGAAGAAGCGGACGTTTTCCGAGCGCGGCGTGCGCGCCGGGCAGATCGGACGACAATAAATCCCGGTCGTCAGGACTGCCGTGAACAGGCGGCCGTCGAAACGGGAATCGCGCGCGCAAATCGCGCGGTAGCAGGCGTCGTGATCGAGATCCATGGCGTCAGTCTGCGCTTTCGGGCCAGCCGCGTCTCGCGGTTTTCGGACTCGTTCCTTGCAGGGTGGATCGGCATTCACGTCCGATTTTCGCCAGACAAGGCTTTTGGGCGCGATTAGGCTAAAAACATGATCCAGCTTCAATTCTATCTAGAAAACGTGCCGACACCAACGGGAGTCATGCGTCTGGTCTGCGATGCGGACGGCGCCGTTCGCGCCCTCGATTGGGATGACCATGCATCGCGATTGCTGCGCCTGTTGCGTCTGCGCTATGGCGAGGACGGCGCGCGGATCGAGCCGCGATTGGAAGCATCGGCGGCCCGCCGCGCGCTGGAGGCCTATTTTGACGGCGAAATGGGCGCCCTCGACGCCCTGCCGGTCCAGCTTCGCGGGACGCCGTTCCAACAGCAGGTCTGGTCCGCGTTGCGCGACATTCCGGTCGGGGCGACGGAATGCTACGCCGGCGTCGCATCGCGGATCGGGCGCGAAAAAGCCATGCGCGCCGTCGGCATGGCCAATAACGGCAATCCCGTCGCGATCATCGTCCCCTGTCATCGCGTCATCGGGCGGAACGGGGCCCTGACCGGCTATGGCGGCGGTCTTGATCGCAAGCTTTGGCTGCTGCGTCACGAGGGAGCCCTCCTGAGAGGGGTTCGGTGATGAGAAGGCGCCTAGCCCACTCGCAACCGACGGCGGATGTCGTCCCCGTTGACCGCATCGAGTCCGTCGACAAAGGCGACCCTGAAACTGCCCGGACCAGCGGCCCGCTCCGCCGCCATTTCGCCGACGACTCCGTAGATGGCGATGGCGGCGGCCGTGGCGGCGTAGCGATCGGGGGTCAACGCTAGAAACGCCGCGACGATTCCAGAAAGCGCGCAGCCAACGGCGGTTACCTGGGCCATCATCGGCGATCCGTTACGCAACAGGACAAGGCGCTCGCCGTCGGTCACCAGATCGACGGCGCCCGTCGCCGCGACGACGCAATTGAATCGCCGCGCCAACGCGATCGCCGAATCTCGCGCGGCGTCCGTTTCATGCGCGCTATCGACGCCCTTTGGCGTCGCGAGATCGTCATGAAGTCCAGCGATCCGCGCCACGCTGATGATCTCGGACGCGTTGCCGCGAATAGCCGCGGGACGGTGCGAAAGCAACTGAAGAATCGCGTCGTTGCGGAATCGCGTCGCGCCCGCGCCAACGGGATCGAGCACCCAGGAACGACCGATCCGGTCGGCCGCCGCCGCCGCCGCAATCATGCCGGTCAGGAAGGACGTCGAGAGCGTTCCGATATTGACCACGAGGGCGCTGGCGAGCGCCACGAATTCCTCGACCTCTTCAGGCGCGTGGATCATCGCCGGCGAGGCCCCGATCGCCAACAAGGCGTTGGCGGCGATATCCATCGAAACGAAATTGGTGACCGCCTGAACAAGCGGCCGGGACGCTCGCAACCGGGCGAGAAGGCGCACACACTCGTCAGCGTGCGATTGTGTGTCGGAAATAGTCGGGGAGTTAATGGCCGCCTCCATAAAACGATGGTGTTTCTAATCTTCTGCTGGTTGGCGTCGAGCCCCTTGCGCGGCGCGAAAGACTCCTCCAAAACCTCTGCGCTACCGGCGCGTCGACTCAACGCGCGCCACAATTTATAACCTGAAAACCACTTCGCGCCGCCGGATTTGAGGTCGCTTGAAGCTTGATCCCTTCTACCTCGTCCTCGACAGCGCCGACTGGTTCGAGCGGCTGCTTCCCTGCGGCGTAAAACTGGTTCAGCTGCGGATCAAGGACCGGCCAGTCGCGCAATTGCGCCGGGAGATCCTTCGCGCCCGCGAGTTTTGCGCCGCCCATGGCGCGCAATTCGTCGTCAACGATCATTGGCGACTGGCCATCGAACTCGGCTGCGATTTTGTCCATCTGGGGCAGTCGGATCTCGAAAACGCCGACATCGCCGCCATTCGCGCGGCCGGTCTCAAGATCGGCGTCTCCACCGAGAATGAGCGCGAACTCGACCGGGCCCTCGCCTGCGGCGCGGACTACATCGCGCTTCAGCCCGTGTTCGCCACAAGCTCCAAGACGATCGACTGCCCACCGCAGGGCCTCATGACGCTCAGCGCGTGGAAAAAACGCATGGGAAACCTGCCTCTGATCGCCATCGGCGGGGTGAGTCTGGAACGCGCGAAAGCCGTCTATCAGGCGGGCGCCGACTGCGCCGCCGTGATCAGCGACGTTACGGGCGACGCCCGGCCCGAACAACGCGCGCGCGCCTGGGTCGAATTTACGCGAAGGCTGATGGGTCAGGGCTAGAGCGCGTTTGGGCGCTCTAGCTTTTTTGCGCATATTCTGACCCGAAAACCGCGCACACTTTTCGGGAATATGCGCTGAGCCTCAGCGCCGCAGCGGGAGCGCATCCTGGCGCAAAATTTTCCTGGCGGCCAGGCCGCGCTGCGGCTGGCCAGCGTCGTCATACCAGACGATCGCGCCGCTGGCGCAACGGTCGATGGCCTCGCGACGGGCCTCGCCGATGCGCGAGACGTCGATCTGCGCCAGATTGTCGCTCACGGTCAGCAGGCCCGGCGCGGCGTCGGCCACGCATTTTCCGCAGGCGGTGCAGGCCACATCGCAGGCGGCCTCGGCAAACGCGCCGTCGGCCCGGTTGCGGCAGGCCACCCACAACCTCTGCTTCACTGGCTGTAGCGAAAACAGCCCCTTGGGGCAGGCGGCCACGCAATCGTTGCAGGCCGTGCATTTTTCCAGGTCCACGGTGGGCAGGCCGTGCATGTCCAGAGCGATGGCGCCTTGCAGGCATACGGCGGCGCAGTCGCCGAGTCCCAGGCAGCCCCAGGCGCATTCCTTGCCGCCGCCGCTGACGACCGCCGCCGCGCGGCAGGTAGACAAACCAACGTAGCGCGCGCGTAAAAAGGCGACATGGCGGCCGCCGGCGCAAGCCAGCCGCGCCACGCGCTTCTCCACCTCTCCGGCGTTGACGCCGAGAAAGGCCGCGATGGCCGCGGTTTGCGCCGGGCTGCTCACGGTGCAGCGGGCAGGAATCTCCTCGCCGGCCACCATTTTTTCGGCCAGGTCGCGACAGCCCGCCAGGCCGCAGGCGCCGCAATTGCTTTTGGGCAACAGCGCGTCGACCTCGTCGATGCGCGGGTCCTCGTAGACGAAGAATTGACGGCTGGCCACGGCCAGCACCAGGGCCAGGAAACCGCCCAGGCCAGCCATGAAGGCGCCCGCTGTGCCTATGATGCCAAGCTGCTCCACCCGATTGCTCCCACAACGACCCGCACAAGCGGCCTCAGGCGGCCAGTTCCGGCAGACCCGGCGTCCGCCAGCTTTGGCCATTCTTTCCGATCAGCAGCGCATCCACGCCCGGAAGCGTGGCGGCCAACGCCAGAGAGCGCTCGGCCCCGAGCACCATGAAGGCGGTGGACAACCCGTCGGCCTGCAACGCATTGGGCGCCAGCACAGACGTGCTCGACAGTTCCATGGGCGAATCGCCGGTGGCCGGATCGAAGATGTGATGATGCAGGAAATCGGGCGTGAAGAAGGTCTCGTAGTCGCCCGAGGTCGCCAGCGCCCGTCCGTCCACGGCCAGCCGCGCCGCCAACGCATCGTGTTCGCGCGGGTGGCGGACGCCGAGCACCCACGGGTCGCCCTGCTGCTTGCGGCCCAGCGTGTCGAACTCGCCCGCGTCAATCAGCGCGTGCTCGACACCGTGACGACGGACCGCCGCCAACGCGCAGTCAGCGGCATAGCCCTGCGCCACCCCGTTGAGCGTAACCGCCATGCCGGGCCGCCGCAGACGCACCGCCTCCTCCGACGCGACAAGGTCTCGCCAGCCCACCAGCGCGCGTGCTCCAGCCAGCGCCGCAGGCTCGGGCAGCCCGTCCCGCTGTTTGGCTTGCGTAAACGCATTCCATAGCGGCTGAACCGTCACGTCAAAGGCGCCCTGCGTGCGATCGGACAGCTCCTGGGAATAGAGCAGCACATCGAGCAAGCGCCAGTCCGGACGAGCCAGCTCGCCGGCGCGATTGAGCTCGACCAGCTGGCTGTCGTCCCGGTAAAGGCTCATCACCGCGTCCACGGCCTGCACCTCGGCCAAGGCGTCGGCGAGCGCGGCCCGCGCCCTGTCTTCATCGTCATGCAGCACCAGCAGCGACACCGAGGCGCCAAGCGCATGGCCCGAGAGGGCATAGGGCTTCAAGCGCAGCGCCGGATCGCTCGACGCCAGGGCGCCGAACCGGGCTGTCGCGGCCAGCGCGCCGAGGCCCAACGAGGCCGAGATCATCTTGCGTCGATTCATCATCGGAGGCTCCTGTCGGCTGGTCAGTACAACACTTCATGCCAGCGGCCGTCGGCCTCCAGCCGAGCGCGCAGCGTGGTCCAGCGCTCGGCCGAACCGGCTGCGTGCGCCAGCGCCGACTCCACCAGGGGAAGCAGCGCCTCCGGGCCAGCGATGTAGAGATGGGTTCGCTCGTCCTGCAGTATCGACCACACTTCAGCGGCGTGCTCGATCAGGAGCTTGTCCAGCGCGGGCGGCTCGCCGAAATGCGGCCGCGGGCTCACGGCGGCGAAAGCCTGGAACGTAGGCTGGTCATAATACAGCCCGAGGTCCGCCTTCTCGTCGTTCAGATATAGCATTTCCAGCCCGCTGCGCGCGCCGTAGAACAGCCGCACCGGGCCCTGCCAGCCGCCCAGTTCGTCATAGATGCGGCGCACCAGTCCGCGGAAAGGCGCGATGCCCGTGCCCATGCCGATCATCAGCAGCCCGGAGCCAATGTCCTCGGGAAGCGGGAAGGGATACCCGGCCGGGCCGGTGAACTGGATCTGCCCGCCCACCGGCAAGGTGCACAGGTGCTTGGAGGCCACACCGTCGTAGCGCTCGCCGTTGAACGCGTCGATCACATGGCAACGGCGCACCAGCAGTTCGAAGTCGGTGTGCTGCTTGTCGCGCTGCTCCAGATCGGCGATCGAGTACAGCCGCTCCTGCCAACGTTGGCCGAACTGCCCCGGCGCCCGCACGCGCAGGCACTGGCCGATGTGAGCGCTGAAACCAGCCTCGTCGACGGTGAAGCGCAGGCGCCGCACGTCCTCCGGCGACTCCGGCGCCGTGATGCGCTCGTTGGAGACCAGAGTAGCCGACCAGAGCATAGAGTCGGCGGCCGGAACTTGAAACAGGGACATGGACGCCTCTCGAAGTCAGTCTGAACACACTGGATGAAAGGCCGCCGCCGGCAGCGCGCCGGGCTTGCAGGCCGTGTTGGCGCAAGACGCGCAGCCTTCGGCAGCCGCCGCAGCGGGCGCGCGCGGCGCCGCCACCGGCTTGGGGATTGATACCGCCTTATCCCCGGAATTTTCCTGCCCATGCCCATGGCCGCCGCAACCCCCGCCGACCAGCCGGAGCGGTCCGCTTTCGGGATGCTGATCGGCTGTGCGGCGGGCCGCGCGCTGGACTTCGATCCAGGCCGCCATCAGGGCCATGAGGAGAACCACGGTGGTGATCAGGCTGGTGAACATTTTCAGCCTCCCAGCCCGGCGAAGCCCATGAAAGCCAGCGACAGCACGCCGGCCAGTATCAACACCAGCACCGTGCCCTGGACCACCTCGGGCGTGTCGGCCAGTTGGACGCGCTCACGCACGCTGGCCAGCAGCGTCAACGCCAGCGTGAAGCCGACGCCGCCGCCGATAGCGAAGGTCAGCGATTGCGCGAAGTTATACTCGCGCGCGGTCTGGAACAGCGCCACGCCCAGCACCGCGCAGTTGGTGGTGATCAGTGGCAGATAGATACCCAGCGCCCGAAACAGCGCCGGATAGTGTTTCTTGACGAACATCTCGACCAGTTGCACCGCCGAGGCGATCACCACGATGTAGCAAATCAACCGCAGGAACTCGAGATGCGCCAGCGCCAGAACCCAGTTCAGCAGGTAGGCGCTGACCGAGGCGATTACGATGACGAAGGCGGTGGCCACGCCCAGCGGGAAAGCCACCGCGACGCTGTGCGTGACGCCCAGAAAGGGGCACATGCCCAAAAACATCGCCAGCACGAAATTGCCGGACAGAATGGTGTTGAGCAGGATTTGTCCGAGCGATTCATGCGCCATGACAGGCTCCCGAGCTTGCGGCGACGGCCGAGGAGCCGACCGAACTGGCTGCGCCGGCGTTCCGCGCCGCCATGCGCCTGCGCACTATGGCGAACAGCAGCAGCCATCCCGCCATCACGAAGAAGCCGCCGGGCGGCAGAACCATCACCACCCAGGGTTGGAAGCCGGGGCCGAACAGCGGGACGCCAAAAAAGGCGCCGGCGCCCAGAATCTCGCGCACGCCGCCGATCATGGTCAGGCCCAGCGTGAAGCCCAGTCCCATGCCGATCGCGTTCAGCGTCGCCGGAATCGGCGCCGCCCGCGCCGCGTGCGCCTCGGCGCGGCCGAGCACCAGGCAATTCGCCACGATCAGCTGGATGTAGGCGCCCAGCGCCTCGTAGAGGTCGAGGCTGATGGCCTGCACCGCATAGTCCACCACGGTGACGAAGGTGGCGATGATCACAATATAGGTGGCGATGCGCACCTCCTTTGGGATCAGGCGGCGCAGCAGCGACACCAGGAAGCAGGAGGCCGCCAGCACGAAGGTGGTGGCCAGCCCCATCGAGATCGAGTTGATCGCCGACACCGTGACGGCGAGGGTCGGGCACATGCCCAGCACCATGACGAACACGGGGTTGCGCCGCCACATGCCTTCGGTGAATTCTTCCCATTGGTTGGGCGGCGCCATGCTGAAGGCCGCTGGGGACGGGCTGCTCATGGCTTTTCCCTCAATTGATCGAGCTTGGGGACCAGTCGCGGCAGCAGCAGTTGCGCCGCGTCGTTGACGCCCTTGCCCACCGCGCGGGACGTGACCGTGGCGCCCGAGATCGCATCGACCTGCCATGCTTGAGTCTTGGCGCCGTGCTTGACCACCTTGACTTCATTGGCCAGCGCCGAAAGGTCATCGTTAAGCCGCACGTCCAGCGCCTTGAAGTTGGTGAGAAACGCCTTGTCGGTGAGGATTCTGTCGCCGATGCCCGGCGTCTCGCGCATCGACACGACGCCGATGCCGACGATGCAATGGCAGGACTCGCGATAGCCGAACATCACGCGCACCATGTCGGCGTAGCCCTTGGCGGCGCCTTCCGCCGCGATCCCTTCGAAACGGCCCTCGGCGTCATAGGCGGAATAGAAGCGCAGCGCCCCCGGCGGGGGATCGCCGCCGCCTGCCGGGACGATGTCGCCGTTGGGCAGCGCCAGATAATCCTTCACCGTAACGGCGTCCGGCAGCACCTTGAACACCGCCCGTTGGGCCGCCAGCCGCCGGTTGGCCTTGGCGCGGTCCAGCGTGGCCATATAGCTGACGACGATGATCAGGCCGCAGATCGCCGACACGACGCTCAACGTGCGCAGCAGCGTGAAGGTCGAGGTAGCCTGAAAGGCCGCCGGCGATTTGGCCGGCGCGTTCATGGCCGCTTCTCCTTGCGCTTGACGTTGGCGCCGAAGGCTGCCGGCTGGCTGATGCGCTCGATCATCGGCGTCGCGGCGTTGCCGATCAGGATGGCGTACATCACGCCCTCGGGCAGGCCGCCCGAATAGCGAATGATCACCGTCAGCACGCCGATCAGGGCGCCGTAGAGCCACATGCCCTTGGGCGTGACCGGCGACGTAACCATGTCGGTGGCCATGTAAACCGCGCCCAGCACCAGCCCGCCCGAGAACAGAACGAACAACGGATCGGGATAATGGCGCCAATCGATGGCGAACATCACTGTGGCCAAAGCTGCGGCGCTGCCCATCACTGCAGCCGGAATTCGCCAGTCGAGATAGCCGCGCGCCGCCAGATAACCGCCGCAAAGCAGGATCAGCAAGGGCGAGGGGCCGATCGCCATGTGCCCGGAAACGGAGGTCAGCAGGTCGAAGCTGCTGGCCAGCACGCCCTCGAACTTCCATCGCGCGAGCGGAGTCGCGCCGCTGACGCCGTCCACGTGCGAGGCGAGCAGCCACGCCACCGTGTCTTTCGGCGCCATGAAGGGCGGAGCCAGGCTGGACGGGATGAACTCGGCGAAACGCCCGGGCATGAAGGAGGGCGTGTAGGTCCCGATCGCTACCGGGAACGCCGCCTGCACGAAGGCGCGTCCCACCAGCGCCGGGTTGAACAGGTTGTGCCCGACGCCGCCGAAGATCGCCTTGCCCAGCGCGATGGCGACGAAGCCTGCCACCGCGCCCATCCACAGCGGGAAGCCCGGCGGCAGGGTCAGCGCCAGCAACAGTCCGGTGATCGTGGCCGACCAGTCGCCCAGATCGCCCGACTGCCTGCCGAGCCGCAGGAACAAGGCTTCGGCCGCGAGGCATGCCGCCGTGACGACGATCAGCGAGGCCAGCGCCGAGGCGCCATACTGCCAGACGAAGAAGGCGCAAATTGGCAGTAACGACCACACGACGTTGCGCATGATCTTGACCACGCCATCGTCGGCTTTGATGTGCGGCGCGGAGTGGATTTCGACCGTCATGCCGCCTTCTCCGAGCCGCGCAGCACCTGCTTGGCCACGCGGAACTGCTGGACCAGCGGGATGTTGGCCGGGCAGACGTAGCTGCAGGTTCCGCATTCGAAGCAGGCGCCAAGCCGATAAGCAGCGGCCATGGGCCCGTACTGCCGCTTGGCGGCCAGCATGCCCAGCATGGACGGGTTCAACCCCATCGGGCAGCTTTCGATACACTTGCCGCATTTGATGCAGGGGAAGCTTTTCCGCACGGCGCGCGGGGCAAGGTCCTGGCCGTGGAACACCAGAATGCCCGACACCCCCTTGGTGATCGGCGCGTCGAGGCAGGCCACTGCCTGCCCCATCATTGGCCCGCCGAAGATCACTTCGACGGAATCGGCCGGCGCGCCCACATGCTCCAGCAGGAAGCGTAGCGGCGTGCCCATTGGCACGAGGTAGTTGCCGGGCCGCGCCACCGCAGTGCCCGCCACGGTGATCACGCGCTCGATGAAGCCGCGGCCGCGCGGCATAAGCGCGCCCATGCTGGCCAGCGTGGCGACATTCTGCACATAGGCGCCAACCTGATACGAGCGCGAATCGGGCGGCACTTCGCGGCCGAGCAGCGTCTTGATCAGCATTTCGCCGGCGCCCTGCGGATATTTGGTGGGCACGGTCTCCACCGTCACGTCGCCGCCGAAGGGCAAAAGAGCGCGGATCGCGGCCGCCGCGTCGGGCTTGTTGTCCTCGATGCCGATAATCGCGCGCGGATTGCCCAGCAGGCGGCGGGAGATGGCCACTCCGGCCAGGATATCCGCGGCGCGTTCAACCATGATGCGATGGTCGCTGGTGAGATAGGGCTCGCACTCGCAGCCGTTGACCACCAGCGTGTCCACCGGAAATTCCTTCGGCACGCGCAGCTTGGCGTGCGTGGGGAATACGCCGCCGCCGAGTCCCACGATGCCGGTGCGCTGCACGGCGGCGATCAGTTGGTCGGCGTCCATGGCAGAGAGATCCTGCGGCTCTTCCCATTCGACGGCCTGCGTCGAGCCGGGGTGAACCTTGACGATCACGGAGTCGGTCCAGGGGCCGCCAGAGGTCGGATGCAGGCGGATCGCCTCGACCACGCCGCTCGCGGGCGCATGATGCGGCGCCGAGACAAACCCGTCGGCCTCAGCCAGCGGTTGCCCGCGCAAAACCTCCTGGCCGACTTGCACCACCGGTCGCGCGGGGCGCCCGACATTCTGCGACAGGGGAACCACCAGACGTTGCGCAAAAGGCAGGCGGCTGATCGGCATCGCCGCCGTGTCCTTGTGCTGTGGCGGGTGAACGCCCCGCGCGAAGGCCTCGCCACGAAGAAAGTTGAGCAGCTTCATCGCGGCCTCAGCTGTAAATCGCGGCGCGCGCCCGCAGTTGATCCAGCCCCGGCTCGGCCGGGTTCCACGGCGCGCCGGGATGCAGGCATTCCGCCGGGCATTTCTCGGCGCTCTTGACGATGTCCACGAATTTTCCGCCCTTGGGATTGACCACCTCGGCCTTGCGCTCGACGTTGAAGGCGAAGACGCCGGGCGCAAGCGTGATGCAATCGCCGCAGCCCGAACACTCGGGCGTCTCCACCCAGCAGGGCTCATAGTCCGATGGAGCGCTGTCGGCGGCCGCCGGCGTCGTGACGGTCGGCGCCATCGCGGCGCCCCCCGGCGCCGCGGCAGTCGGCGGCGTCGCAGCGGCGGGCGCCGTCGTGGAAGCGTGCGCTCTGGCGGAAGCCGGAGCCATGGCGCCGTTGAGCCCCAGGCTGGCGCCGATGCGCTGCATCAGGTCGGCGCGAATGCGCTCGGCCACGGCAGCCTCGTTCACCGGCGCCGGCGCCGCCACGTCCTTGAGTTGGCGCCAGAACTGCAGCCGCTCTTCGCTCGCCCGCACCAGTTCCTCGGCCACGATGAGCCGCATCAGCCGGCCCTTGGGGTCAGTCGCCCAGATGTAGGGGAAGCGGCCGCCGCGTCGGTCGGCCGGCATCGCCAGCAGGTCGGCCAGCGGGATCATCGCGTCGTTCCAGGTTTCCGGCGGCGCCTTGCGGAAATGCTTGCCGAAGCGCGCCTCGGTGGCCGCGAAATCGGCGAAGGTGACCGGCAGGTCGAGTCGCGCCTTGGCGCCGGCCTCGTCGACATATTCCAGCGCATAGACCGGCCAGTCCGAACTCGGCGACGGGTTGCCCTCAAGGCTCGCGCACTGGCTGAAGGTTTCGCCCGCGTCGGGGTCGTAGCGGAACAAGGGATAGGCGCGGCTTTCGACGGCCAGCTTGCTCTGCGCAACGCTGCGGTCGTCGCCCACGCCATGCTCGGGCGGGCACACCGCGTAAATGTTGAACAGCGCCGGACGGCGGCTGTTCAGCCCGTCGATATAGCCTTCCAGCAGGTGATTGACATGAGCGATGGAGCTTTGCAGCACGAAGGCGCTGCGGTGCGCCATGCCGATCACGCTCATCTCCTTGCGGATTTCGCTCTTGCCGTGGCGCGCCTGCCCATAGGGCGCCATGTCGGACACCTGCCCGGTGAAGCCCGAGGTGCAGGCCTGCCCACCCGTGTTGGAGTAGAGCTGGGTATCCACCACCAGCACCTTGATCGGCTTGCCAGCCATCATCATACGCGACAGGTTCTGGAAGCCGATGTCATACATCGCCCCGTCGCCGCCGAGGCTGACCACCGGCGGGCACAGCGCCCATTCCTCGTCGCTGAACTGCTCCCAGCCAAAGCCGTTGAAGAAGGCGCGGTCGCGCTCCTCGATATAGTCGCCTGCAAGCTCCATCTCGGCGATGCGCACGGCCGTGAAGTTTTGGGCCATCTTGGCCATGTGGCCCTCGAACAGGCCCATCGCCACCGACGGTGAATCCTGGAACAGGTGCGAGGTCCAGGGGAAAGGATAGGGGTGGTAAGGGAAGGTGCTGCCCCACACCGACGTGCAGCCGGTGGAGTTGACCATGCCCATGGTCGCGCGGCCACGCTGAGTTGGGCCTTCGACATAGCGCCAGCGCAGATCCTTGAGCGACTCTAGCAGCTGTGCGGTGCGCTTGACCCAGGCCGGGTCCAGCGGCTGTGAGGGTTTTCCGGCGCCCAAAGTCGCGGCGAGGGTCGACAGCGTCAAATCATGTGGCACGGTGGAGTCCACCGCGCGGACCACGGCGCCGGTGTCCGACAGGTCCACCGCCTGCGCCAGCCGCAGCCGCATGTGTTGTTCGAGGCGCTGGATCAGATCGTCGAGCCGCGCCACAAAAGCCTTGGCCCGAGGCTGCATCAGCGCCGCCACGGTGCTGGTGAAGAGGTGGATCGACGTTTTCTCGCCGCAACCGAGACAGGCGCCGTCGCCGCAGCTCATGGCGTTGTAATTGGTCTTGTCGAGCAGCAGCGTCTCCAGCGCGCCGATCTTCTCGTCCAGACTGTCGATGCGGCTGAAATCCTTCGACGTCGTGGGCAGGTCGAGCCAGAAGCTCCAGTCGCGGCGCATTATGGTGACCGACTTCTCGGTCTGGGTCGACATCCTCAGCGCGTCGTCCTCGCACACCTCCACGCACAGCGCGCAGGCCTTGCAGGTCAGCGGATTAACGGTGATCGAGAACAGGCCGCCGCCGCCCGACGCCTTCTTCTCCTTTTGGCTCCAATACGGCTTGGTCGCCGCGAAGGCGAAGTCGCCCAGTTCGGCCTTAAGGAGCTCGAACTCGGCTTTCAAATCGTCGCGCTCCTCGGTCGGCGCCTCAGCGACGACGCCGGCGATGGCCTGATCGATCAGCGGGCGAACGGCCACGCCGTCGTTCGGACCGATCAGCGCGCGAAGCTTGCGTTCGGCGCCGCGCAGCGCGCGGCGCAGGAAGCGAGTTGGCGCGCCGCCGCGCTCCACGCGGTTCAGCGCGGTGGCGAACACCTCGCTCACAGTGTTGACCAGTCCGGGCAACGCGCTGTCGGGGCAGGCGGTATAGCATTTGCCGCAGGCGGTGCACTTATCGGCGCTCCACTCCGGGTGCTCGAAGCGAATGCCCGTCATGTCGCGGAAAATGCCGGTGGCCGCCGGCATCAGCGAGGCGCCGATGAAGGGATCGAGCAGATTGTCATTGCCCTTGCCGGTGGCGTAAAAGTCACCGGTCTGCTCCCAGAAGCGATGAAGGTCGGCGACCGGCGGCAAGGATTTGGCGTCGCCTTCCGGGCAGCGCTTGAGCATGATCGGCAGCTGGCTCTTGCCGCCGACCGGCGCCGAAGCGCCCACGGTTTTGTCGGTGATCTCGTGGATTTCCTGATAGCCGCGCTTGACCACCGTTAGGTTGTTCTGCACCACGCGCGCGCCCTTGGCGCCGAATTTGGAGTCGAGCTGCTTCTCGATGGCCCGGAACAGTTTTTCCTCGCTCAGACCGGCGTTGGCGCATATCGGCGAGGCGGCGAAGAAGGCGCCCTGAAAGGCATTGCCCTGCATGCGCAGCTGAAGCTCGGCGCTGCCGGCCTCCTCGCGCGCGATCTGGAAGGCGTCGAGGTAGAAGACGCGCAACTCCTGGTCGACGACCTGTTGCTGCGCCCAGCGCGGGAACGACGCCCAAGTCCCCTCGTCAAGGTTGCTCTGGATGATGAACACGCCGCCCTTCTTCAGTCCGGTCAGCGGATTGCTGTGGCCGAACACGGCCGGATCGGGCGACAGCACGACGTCGAGATGGACGTATTCGCTGTTGACCCGGATGGGCTCGGGCGCCGCCGACAGATAATAAGTGGTGGGCTGGCCCTTTTTTTCGCTGCCGTATTTCGGATTGGCCTTGATCTCCCATCCCAGCAGATCGAACAGCGTCATCGCCAGATTCTTGCCGGTGGTGATCGCGCCCCAGCCGCCGATCGAATGCATGCGCACGGTGATCGCGCCGGGCGGCATCAGATTGGGATTTTCACTGCCGCGCACCACCATTTCGCGCGCCCGCGGATAGGCGGCCTGGAACTTCTGCTGATGCAACTCGTCCTTGGGATGCGCCGGCTCGCGGGCGACATCCACCGACAGATAGTAGAATGGCCGTTTGCCGCCCGTCGGCAGCATGTTCTCGATCGCGCCGATCAGCCCCTCCGGCTGCAGGTCGCGCGAGCCAAGGCCGTAGCAGCCCGAATACAGGCGCGGCATTTGGTGCGGGAACAGCTCTGGATAGCGGGAATGGGGAGGATGTGCGCTGGAGTTGGCGGCGTCCAGGCCGTTCTCCAGACATTTGTGCAGCGCCGCGCGCACCTCGCGCATCAGCGGCAGGTCTTCCGCCAGCGGCTGGTCGGTGCGCTCCAGCACCGCCACGCCCTTCTTGCCGCGCAGCGCCTCGCCCACCAGATCGCCCGGGAAGGGCCGGAACATCGTCAGGTTGACCACGCCCACCTTGATTTTGCGCGTGGCGCGCAGGTAGTCGGCGACGGCCTCGGCCTGCACCACCATGCTGCCCATGCCGAAGATCACGTAGTCGGCGTCGTCCGTCCTCCAACTGCTCAGCCGGGCGTAGCGGCGGCCGGTGAGTTCCGCATATTCGGCCATGCAGCGGTCGGCCAGCGGTCGCACTTCGTCAAAGAAATAGGGACGCTGCGCCGCCACCGACTGCATGTAGGCGTCCTGATTCTGCACCGAGCCCGACGCCATCGGGACGTCGACGTCCCACAGCATGGGCACGCGGCGGCGCCGGGGGCCGTAAAGCATAGCCTGCGCCGCCGTGGGCGTGTCGATGAGGTCGTCGGGCTTGCCAAGATACTCGGCCACCAATTCGCGCTCGGGCAGGGTGGCGGTTTCGATCAGGTGGGTTGTCAGAAAGCCGTCCTGGCCGACGATGGCCGGCGTCAGCGACAATTCGGCGGTCTTGCGCGCGATCAGGTTGAGGTCGGCCGCCTCGGCAGCGCTCTTGGCCATCACCTGGATGAAACCGGTGTCGTCGACGCAATGATAATCGTCATGGCCGGCATGCACGTTGAGGCTCGCCTTGGTGATGGCGCGGCAGCCCATGTTCAGCACATAGGGCAGGCGCTTGCCGACCGTGGCGTAGAGGCTCTCGTGCATGAAGGCGATGCCCTGGCCCGACGAGAAGTTGGTGGCGCGCAGCCCGGTCATCGACATGCCCGCGGTCACCGCGGCGGCGGCATGCTCGCTTTCCGGCTCGACGAAGATCAGCGGCCGGTCGCTGATGTTCAGGCGCCCGGCGGCGGCGGCCTCGGCCCAATACTCGCCCATTTGCGTGGACGGCGTGATGGGGTAGGCGCCGGCGGCGTCGGACGCCTCGCGCTCGACATGAATAATGGCGGTGTTGCCGTCCACGGCGTCGCGGACGCCAGGATATTTCACCGGAGCGGGTTCCGAGACCCGGCCGGCGGCGCCGGTCAGCGAGTCGATCACCTTCTTGAGCATGGCCTTATCCTCAACGCCGCGGGTTTGACGCCAGGACCGCGGCCGGGCCGTCGATCCCGTGACTTGCGGCGGGAGCCGCAGTCTGTGCCTGGTTGACGCTGGCGCCGCTCATCGCAAATCCCCCGGCCAAAACTCTTTCGCGAACACAACCTTGTCAGGCAAATGCTCGAACGCGAACGATGCGACACGAAAGACCCCAGTCGAGCTTTTTGTCAACTCTACTTGTCAGTAATTAGTGTCAAGTTAAATTGTCGGACGAGGTTATCCGTTCGGCGCCCGCAAAAGCCTGCTCGATGGCGGCCCGGGTTTTTGGAAGAACGATTTGGATTATGGTTCAAAGCCCTGAAGGCGCACTTGGACCTGCCAACGAGCGCTCCGCTTCCCCAATAATTGTCGCGTTCTTTCGTCCTGTCGGTGCGACAGTAGCGTGACAGATTGATTTGCAGAGGTTTAGCTGGACCGCTCAGCTCTCATAAGCTTCTGTATTTGCTTATAAAACTGGCGCACACGACACGATTCGAACGTGTGGCCTCTGCCTTCGGAGGGCAATAACCCGCCACTGCCAGTATTACCGAAAATGAGCTATATCAGCGATCTATCATCGCTCTGCATCGCTGCTCATCGCTCGTTTTCGCTGCTATTTGTGCCATAACTGTGCCACGCTTGCCAAGTGTTCCAAACGTGAAATGAGCACTCGTGCGACAAACTGCGATGAACCAGACGGCCAGCAACAACTGCTGCTTGGCGAAACAATGTAGCCGCTCGCGAAGCGCGCTTTCCAGTTAGTGCAGTAGCGAGTGAGCGGCTGGTTGGCTGGTTGCACGTCATGCTGTTTTGCTTCGACGCGAGACTTCGAGCTGCCGCCATCCTGGCACATGGACGGTCATTAAAGACTTGAATAAAGGTCTTGCCGGAACCCTGCGTGTGCCAGACAAGGCCTCGATCTTTGGCGGGATCGGCGCAACGCTTCACCACCGCATCTATGGCGCGACGCTGGTGCTGACGCAGCACCGACTTTCGGGTTTCGCTGTCTTCGACGTAGAACAAAAACCGTTGACCAGAAACATCACGTCCGCCCGGTTGCCCTTGCGGGCTGGCGGCTTCAGCGCCCATTCCCAGGAGACGTGAAAGGCGTTGGCGGCGGTGTTCTCAAAATCTACCAACGTCACCCGGCGGTGGCGCTTCTCGTTCTCGTCATACCATTGCCGCTCGCCGCGCAGCCAAGATAGCATTTCGCGATTGCCATCGATGGTGGGCGGCACGGCGTCGAGCGTTTCGATGACGGAGCGGATGGCGTCCTTGCTCATCCACGAATTGAATTGGGCAAGCTTGGCTTCCAACTCGTCGCGAAGCAGCATCCCAGCCTCGCCGCCGCGCTTCTGCTTAGCGACATCAGGGGGGAGCGGCGTCCAGCCGATTTCGACGGCGTGCTTGACCATGGGAAACTGGACGGTGCCCGCCTCAGAGATTTTGAGAGGATTGCTGCTCATACCGCCGTCTCCTTGACATGGCGGCGAACATCCTCGGCAATCCTTTCAGGATATCCGGGACCGCTATCCGAAAACCGACAAGGTCGGCGAGCGTTACGTCTTCGACATCGGCGGCAATCGGTTTCGGTTGATCGTGAAGGTCAATTTCGCAGCCGGGATCGTCGCAGTTCGATGGTTCGGCACGCACGCCGAATATAATAAGATAAAAGTTGAGGAGACCTAGTGTTGCGTCGCAGTGATTATGACTCATTGAGCGAGGGCGTGGGATAGGATTTGGCCATCTTCACTCGGGCCTGATCGGTGGAGAACATCCAGCGGATT
>Ga0302320_10010339_pt1 | contig 19890 bp, 12 predicted proteins | sample Bog_T0_3_FD_202130 | JGI IMG/M metagenome (GOLD analysis project Ga0302320, IMG submission 202130) | Peat permafrost microbial communities from Stordalen Mire near Abisko, Sweden - Bog_T0_3 | ecosystem: Environmental > Terrestrial > Soil > Wetlands > Peat | place: Sweden: Abisko, Stordalen Mire... | reverse complement strand
GAAGCGCTGGCCTATTACCGGCAGATCATCTTCGATCTCCGGTTGAAAGTCCGGATTTCCACGCCGGTGGTCCGCATTGACGGAACGGATGAAGACTTCCGGGTGCACACGCCATCAGGAGAACTAAGCGCGGAGAAAGTGGTGATCGCGACCGGGTACTACGGATGGCCCAACCTGCTCCATATTCCGGGCGAGAGTCTTGCCAAGGTGATGCACTACTTCAAGGACGAGCATCCCTATGCGGGAACACGGGTGATGGTAATTGGGGGGCGGAACTCGGCGGGCAATGCCGCCCTGGCGCTCGCAGATGTCGGGGCCGAGGTCACCCTGGTGCACCGTGGCGACCGTTTTTCGATGAAGCCGTGGATTCTGGACGCTGTGGACGAAGCCATCTCGGCCGGCCGCATCCGCGCGTACAGGAATACACGGGCGCTGAAAATTCACGCGGCCTCGGTGTCCCTCGCCACGCCCCTGGGCGACGTGGTCGTTGGGAACGACTTTGTCTTCGCGATGACGGGCTACCATGCCAATCATGACTTCCTGAGAGCCAACCACATTCCGCTCAAGCCCGATGCGGAGACGCTTGAGACCGGGCGCCGCGGCATCTATCTAGCCGGCGCCATGCTCTCCGGCGCCGACGGGTGCGAGGTCAACATCGAAAACGGACGCGCTCACGGAGAGCGCATCCTGCGCAGCCTCTGTTCCGCCTCGCGTCTTATTTCGTGTAGGTGATCCACATCGGCGAAGCCCACACCAGCTCGCCATTGGTTTGCTCACCACGCACATAATAATAACTCTGCTTGCCAGGTTCCGGAGCGTTGTCGCGCCACTCGAAATCCACCTTCGCTTCATTCGGCGAAGTGGAGTAAACGTACTTATTGTCCTTTATGATGGTCACCTTGGAAAATGTCGTCGTGCCTTCCAGATGGACCTTGATCGACGGCGGGGTATTAGTCGTAAAGGTATCTCCCATCATGTGGGAACCGCTGCGCACATCCGCGAGGATGTTATCCGTGGCCCCGTAGACATGCCTTTTACGCAAAGCATCCAGAACACCTTGGCGGGTAACATCGGTAACATAGATATTGCAGTAACTCAGGTGGGTTGAGATATGGTCCGAACTTGCCTGGAAACCTAACTTAAATCCCATCTGCAGCGCATTACTAATGAATCCTTTCGGCCGCCATCCACCAATAGCGTCTTTCTCACTGATGCTGCGCGGCGCTTCGGGCAGCTCATAGCTCTGGCGCATGCCCTGAAAGATCTCGACGATAGGTTCCACGTCGGGGTCGTTGTCGCGCCAGTCCGTTCCCATTCCCGTGGCCGAGGTATGCGAAGCCACCACGCCGTTGAAGCGCTTCAGATAAGCGTAGAGCATCTGCGTGTCGGGAGCGTGCCCTGGTTCGTCAGCCTTCGTAATAGGCAAGCGGGGCAGCGTGCGAATGCCGCGCTGGGCGAACAGGACGTTGCGGTGTCCTTCCGGATAGGAGACGCTGCGCTCATAGTTGAACATGTTCGCGAATACCCCTGGCGAGTTGAAGATATCGGTGAACTTCTGGGCACGCCACCAGGTATATTCGCGGCCCAATCCGTTATCGTGATCGCAGCATCCCACCCAATCGAGGTTGCCCGCGTCCAGAATATAGCGGTATTGATCGAGAGTCGAACCATCCGAACCGCCATCGAAAGACACTTCGCTATGGCGATGGAATTCCCCGCGCACGATCCGCAGATTGGTGTCTGGAGCCCGATAGCCGCGCAGTTTGGCCACTGCCGTATCATCCGCCGCATCATGCGTCGGCGTCGGGCGGATGGTCTGCCTCAGCGGGGACACGCTCAGCGATACCTGCCCGGCGCCCATCTGGATCTCATTGGCCCACAGATCGTTGTTGTAAGGGTCATCGGGAATACTAACGTTCAGGTAGAGCGGCAGAAAAGCGCCCGACTTCACAGCCGGGCTATCGGCGCCCAGAAAGTCTTTCATCGCCGCCGCCGGATAGCCATCCACATACTTCCCGGCTAGCTGATACTGCGACCTGGCATCGCTTGATCCAATCACCAGCAGCTTGCCCGAACCTAGCGGGGCGAGTGCTGGGCGGTTATCCAACAAGTTATCCGAATGCGTCAGGAAAACGGGAGCCGACCAACTCTGCCCGTCGTAAGAAACCAAATACTCGAACCAGACGCTACCTACCGGACCCCACGACACCGGGTTCACGCTGCGAAATGCCAGCCACATGCGTCCCGATGCGTCGATAGTCAAACGGGGATAGTTGTTGTAAGCCGCCCGCGCATTATCCGGTTCACCACTGGGTTTCCTGGTGGCAGAGCCGTCTGCGTGGAAATCGACGTCTTCAGCGTCCTTTTGCTTCCCCCAGACCGCGCTGGTGGCTGACTCAGCCTTGCCCGGAAGCGCGGCGCCGAGATCTCCGGCGGTCTCCACCACGCGGCCATCCGGTTCAAATCCGCGCAAGCGAATAATACGGCCTTGATAGACGGCGGTGCCTTGTGTCTTGTATGCGCCGTAATCCTTTCCCCAACCCGCTCCGCCCTCTTCGTAGGCCACCCAAAGGCGTCCGCTTGCGTCATAGGCTATGGACGGATACGCCTCATAACGAGCGGTTGCCGCCGCGGGTTTTTCATCCGCCCATGAACCGCCGGACTCCGTGCGGAAGTAAACGTCATAGTTTCCATTACGGTAAGAATCCCAAGCCACTGAGATGCGGCCTGTTTTGTCGGCCGCGATGGCCGGGTCCCATTCGTTGGCGTTCGAATTAGATATTTTCTGCGGCGCGGTAAATGAGTTACCCGTCAGCTTCGACGCATAAATTGCGGCGCGGCCGTTCCTCCATCCCTGCCACGCCACCCACAGCACGCCATTAGAATCGGCCACTGCCGCCGGATCGATATCCGAACCAGGCTCGCGGCTGATCTGCACGTGCGCTCCGGCCCGGTTGACCTCGATCACGCGGGCATGAACGTCGAAGTTCTCCTTCGTATTCTGCGACCAAAAGACCCACGGACGGTTCTTCCCATCGATCGCGATCGCCGGCCGGTAAAGATCCAGTCCCGCGGTGGTAATCTCGATCGGCTCGCCCCAGGCGCCGCCGGAATATTTACGGACGAAGAGCTGGTCGCCGCCGGTTGGGGTGCGGTACTGCTCCAGGTCCGCCGGCGCCGTTTTCATATCGGCGCGCAGCCGGTTGTGGTCTTTGGAGTGATGAAACTCGATGTAAGCCACCCATACCGCGCCATCGCGATCTACCGCGGTTGCCGGATAATCCTCCTCTTCCGGCGTTTTGGTGATCTGCGTGGCGGTTGGAACCCGGTCCACCAGAACACGCCCATTCAGAAAGCTCTTGGCCGTTCCGTACGCGATGTCCGAGGCGCGAAACGAGAAATTCCCCTCCGCGGTCTTCACCGACAGCTCAGCGCCCTCTTGAACACGGGTCAACTGCGCGACCACTCCGTTGGCCACAAACAGCGATTTGGAGTTCGCCAGGTTCGGCACGAAAACTCCCCCTAGAAACAGCTTGATAGGGTGCGTAGACAGCTTAAAGTCCGAACCCGAAATGGTGTCCGGCTCTTCAAACCTCCAGGGCTCCAGGCGGGAGACTGTGGCTCCCGAGGCGGTTATCGAACCGTCCCATCGCGTCGCCTGCGGGTCGCCAACACCTAGCAGGATTCTCACTCCAAAATTGGCTTGGGCGAAGCACGCGATGGACGAGAGGAATAATGCAGGAAAGAGAATTTTCATCCGTGGGGCAAATATAGCAATCCAAAATACCCAAAGTCCATCGGTAAAGTAATAATTCTTGGTTTGGAGGTGTCATCTAGTTACCACGGGAATGGATTTGACAAACAGCGCGTCCGCTACGGAATTGGTGTGAAACGTCGGCCTGGCGGGGTAAATTTCCCGTGCGTGCTGCTCGCAGCGCGGAGAGCGGCAAGAATCTCGTTCCGGTTGTGAATGGTGACGCTCCCGCCTCCGGCGTTGGCGAGGTAGACCACGAGGTTCCGCCCAGCACCCGTTGCGGACGGAAACACGACGCTATCGATGGCCTGTGCGATCCAAGTCGCCGCTAATTCCTGTGAAGCCGAATATTGACGGTGGAGCAGGCAACGCCCGACGACGGTTGCCAATTCCGTAGGAAGGTTCGCACCAAGATCGACGCTCCTGCGCGCCTTCACTGTGATGAGGTAGCGCCCGACTCCGTACTAGGATGGACGAGCGCAAACGTTATGCGTCGGCTGAACTGCACCGATGAACAGCAAGACAAAATCCGTGCCTTCACGCAATCAGCTGACTCAACGGTTGCCTGGAGATCCCAAACCAACGGCGCCGCCACCGATTGCGCTCTCACGCGCCACAAGTGCGAGGCGCACATCACCATTACCGCGATTGCGCTGAGACCTGCAAGAAACCTGGCTTTCATTTTCTAGATCAAGTGCCCTCTCATTGCTCCCTCGTTCCAGTCGATCCCCAAACCCGGCGCGTCCGTCAACTGAATCCGGCCGTTCACAAAACTCTCCGGCGGGGTTACCAGTTCCGGCCGCCACGGCACCTCGCCATAGGCGTGTTCCAGGATCACGAAGTTTGGAAGCGTGGCGCAGACGTGCGCCGCCGCCCGACCTCCCACGGGGCTCGCCGGGCCGTGCGGAGAAAGCTTTATGCCTGCGCCCTCCGCAATGGCCGCGATCTTCTTTGCCTCCAGCAAGCCGCCACAGCACTTCACGTCGGGCATTGCCACCCCCACTGCTTTAGCGGCAATGTAGGGGAAAAATCCTTCCACTCCAAAGATGGTTTCGCCGCCCGCCGTCGGCATTCTCCCCGCCGCGTCGATCGCCGCCAAATCGCTCAGCGGTTTCGCGGGCGTCACCTCTTCGATCCAGAAAAGATGCAATGGCTCAAGCCGCTCCAGCAGACGCAAACCGCGCTCCCGATCCAGGTGGCTGTGCAGATCGATCATCAGGTCGCATTTCGGACCGATCGCCTTTCGAACCGCTCCGCGCATGCCACTCCCAGGTCGGTCCACTCCGCGACTTTGGACTCGTTGCCTTCCAGCTTTGGCATTCCATCGAAGGGCGCCAGCTTTACAGCGTCAAAACCATCGTCTACCGCCCGCTTGGCTACCTCGACGAAGCCTTGCGGCGTCCGATCCACCACCGTGCGATTGATGTTGGCGTAAGTCCGAATCTCGGTCCGCAAAGCCCCGCCAAATAATTCATAGACCGGCACGCCAGCGGTCTTGGCCTGCAAATCCCAGAGAGTCTGTTCCAGCGCGCTGAGAGCCGTTACGGTGACCCGGTCCGGGGACGACTGGGAATGGCGCAACCACTCGACGTCGTAAATGCCGCGGCCCTTCAGTTCGGCAAACACCTTCTGGATCGCTTGCAATTGCGCTGTTTCATCACCGCCGTGCGATGCATCGCCCAACCCCGTGAGCCCGTTGCTTGCCTTGGTTCGAATCAGAAGCCAGTTGCCGCGGTGGTTGACTCGGATGCAGGAAACTTCGATTGACTCCACAACGGGTCCGCGATCTTTTCCCGCCGCCGCGATGCTGGAACTCAGCGCGGCTCCAGCAATGCCGCCCAATAGTGAACGTCTGCGCATGGAAGCCGCTATTGTACGATATGGAGATCGAATGAGTCGAGATTTAGCAACGCAGCCTCGCCCGTGTTGTGTTCCACACGTCGTTCGCGCCGCTTTGCTCGAAACGTCTCGCCGACAATCGCAGCAGCGCACTCGCGTCACCGGCGGGTCCACGGACGGCATGGTGCGGCTCGAATCCGCCCGGTTCCTCATGGGCACCGACTTCGCCGACGGATTTCCCGCCGATGGAGAGGGCCCCGTTCGCGCTATCCACGTCGACCACTTCTGTATGGATCGCTCGCCCGTCACTAACGCCCAATTCAAGGAATTCGCCGACCGTACCGGCTATCTCACCGACGCGGAGCGCTTCGGCTGGTCGTTCGTCTTCACTGGAACATTGGAAGCGGAAAAGCCCGGAACACAACCAGCGGGGTTACCTTGGTGGCGTCGGACGGAGGGCGCGATGTGGCGTTGTCCTGAAGGCCCCGATTCTTCTGTGGGCAACCGCGAAAGTCATCCGGCAGTGCACGTCTCCTGGCGAGATGCTTCCGCTTACGCAGCCTGGGCGGGAAAGCGTTTGCCTACGGAAGCCGAATGGGAATACGCGGCGCGCAGCGGTCTGGAACAAAAACTTTATCCCTGGGGCGATGAACTCACGCCCGGTGGCCGGCACCTCTGCAACATCTGGCAAGGCGAGTTTCCTGAACGAAACACGGCCGAAGATGGTTATGTGACAACATCCCCCATTGATGCCTATCCGCCCAATGGGTTCGACTTACTCTCCATCACCGGAAATGTGTGGGAGTGGTGCGCCGATTGGTTCTCTCCCGATGAGCATCTGGTATCCAATAGAGACAATCCGCTGGGCCCCGCATATGGTCTTGCCAAGGTCATCAAAGGAGGTTCGTTTCTTTGCCACGCGTCTTACTGCAACCGCTACCGCGTGGCTGCACGGACTTCCAATACGCAGGATAGTTCGACCAGCAACATGGGATTTCGATGTGTGAGGGACTAACGGAATGTTGCCGACTCGACGTGAATTCCTGAAAGCTTCGGCAGCGACGCTGGTCGCAGCCTCCTGCCGTGCCGAAGCTACACGCCCGCCTAACATCGTCTTCATCCTTGCCGACGATCTTGGTTGGACGGATCTGGGATGTTACGGAAGTAACTACTACCGCACGCCCAACATCGACCGTCTCGCCGCGCAGGGAATGCGCTTCACCAATGCGTATGCCGCCTGCCCTGTATGCTCGCCAACCCGGGCCAGCATTCTCACCGGCAAATATCCCGCGCGCCTGCATCTCACCGATTTCATCCCCGGGCGCAAACAATGGCCCACTTCGAAGTTACTGGCGGCGCCGTTTCTTCAGCAGCTTCCGCTCGAAGAAACCACCACTGCCGAGATGTTGAAGCCCTTGGGCTATCGTTCCGCAAGTGTAGGCAAATGGCACTTGGGCGATGCGCCATTCACTCCCGAAGCCCAGGGCTTCGATCTCAATATCGCCGGAACCTTTCGAGGCGCGCCTGCTAGTTACTTTGGACCTTTCGACTTACCCGGATTGAAGGACAGCAGGCCCGGCGAGTATCTTACCGACCGACTCACCGAGGAGGCATTGCGCTTCATTGAGATGAATCGCGAGCATCCGTTTTTCGTCTACCTGCCGCATTTCACGGTGCATCTTCCGCTGCAAGCCAAACCCGATATTGAAGCGAAGTATCGCGCTATGACAAATCCGGCGAACCCGCAGCACAATCCGACTTATGCGGCGATGATTGAGTCTTTGGATGATAGCGTGGGTCGGATCGTGAAGCGGCTTGATGAACTCGGGCTCACGGACAATACGGTGCTATTCCTGAACTCCGACAACGGCGGGCTGATGTACGAGACCACAAGCCACGATAATGTAACATCGAACCGGCCTCTGCGCGCCGGAAAGGGACACCTCTATGAAGGGGGAATCCGCGAACCTTTGATCGTGCGATGGCCCGGCGTTGTCAAGCCCGGCAGTGTTTGCGATGAGCCAGTCGCCAGTATCGATTATTTCCCCACTATTCGCGACATTTGCCATATCGATCCGAAGGAAGCGCCGGGGGTCGATGGACTCAGTCTGCTGCCTCTCCTGAAAACTGGTGCGGGCGTGCATCACGATGCCATCTACTGGCACTACCCGCATTACAGTAACCAGGGCGGCCCTCCCTCCGGGGCGATCCGGGCAGGGAACTACAAGCTAATCGAGTTCTTCGAGGATGACCGCCTCGAGCTTTATGACTTGTCTGCCGATGTCGGGGAACGACACAACCTTGCGCTGAGTGAGCCTGCGAGGACGGCCGATCTGCATGCCCGGTTGGTCGCATGGCGTAAGTCGGTGAACGCCGTGATGCCGCAAGCCAACCCGGCATATGATCCGAGAACCGCGGACCTGGGACTGTATGGGTCCGACCCGGCGCACCAATGAGTATCAACGCCATCACGCGCCGGAGGTTTCTGGCCGCCTCTGCAACGGCGGCGCTCGGCTTGGCCGCCCCCGCGCAGAAACCCCCAAACATCGTCTACATTCTGGCGGATGACTTAGGTTATGGCGACTTAGGATGTTATAACTCGGAATCCAAGATACCGACGCCAAACATCGATCGGTTCGCGAGTCAAGGCGTACGCTTTCTGGATGCTCACTCACCATCGGCCGTGTGCACGCCCACGCGCTACGGGATTCTCACAGGGCGGTATTGCTGGCGTAGTTCCCTCAAGAAGGGCGTATTGGTTGGCGATTCGCCCAGCCTCATCGAACCGGGGCGTCTCACGGTTCCCGAGTTACTCAAGAAACGCGGCTTCGAAACCGCCGGCATCGGCAAATGGCATCTCGGCTTGGGTGAAGAGACCAAGACCGACTATACAAAGCGGCTGAAACCGGGACCCAATGACTTTGGCTTCGACTATTGGTTTGGCATTCCCGCCTCGCTCGACATGCAGCCGTATGTCTACTTCGAGAACGACCACGTCCTGGAACTGCCCACCCAGCACATTGATGGAATAAGAAAAGACCGCGGCGTATTCTGGCGGGAAGGCGCCATCGCACCAGGGTTCCGTCACATTGATGTGCTGCCGCGCATCACGCGCGAAGCCGTCAGTTATGTGAACGGCCGGGACGCCGCGCACCCTTTCTTTCTTTACTTCGCCATGACCGCGCCCCATACGCCGTGGCTTCCCACGCCTGCGTTCGAGGGTAAAGCGAAGGCCGGCGAATATGGCGATTTCGTCGCCATGGTGGACGACGCCGTCGGCCAGGTCCTCAACGCGCTCGAACAGCGAGGCTTGGTCGAGAATACGCTGGTGATTGTCACTAGCGACAACGGCGCTCACTGGCTCCCGGATGAGATTGAGCGCTGGCACCACCGCGCCAACGCTTACTTACGAGGGCAGAAGGCGGACATCTGGGATGGCGGGCATCGCATCCCGTTCCTCGCTCGTTGGCCCGGCAGAATTCACCCCGGAACTCAATGTGACCAGACCATTTGCCTGACGGATCTGATGGGGACCGTGGCCGAGCTCACGCGTTTCCCCTTACCGCGCGATGCCGGGGAAGACAGTTACTCCATTCTGCCGGCTCTTTTGAATCCGGGCCTCAGGAAACCCATTCGCGAGGCCACGGTACATCACTCGGCAAACGGACACTTCTCGATCCGGCAAGGGGATTGGAAGCTGAATCTGGGCCGGGGCTCCGGGGGATTTACCGAGCCGGTGGAGCACACGCCCGCTCCGGGAGAACCCGCCGGAGAACTATTCAATCTTCGAGAAGACCCCGCCGAAGCCAATAATCTGTATCTCAAGCTCCCAGCCAAGGTAGCGCAGTTTAGCGCGCTCTTGACTAAGTACCAAACACAAGGTTATAGCCGTCCGATGAGAAACTCACTATGAACACCCGACGCACTTTCCTGCAAGGCATTGCCGGAGCTTCTTTGCTTCCGGCTCAAACGGCTCCGTCGACCTCGCGGCCCAACATCGTCTATCTGCACTCGCATGATACAGGCCGGTACACACAACCTTTCGGGCAGCCCATTCCGACGCCCAACTTACAACGGCTGGCAAACGAAGGCATTTTATTCCGTCAGGCTTTCAGTTGCGCCCCCACCTGTTCACCTAGCCGTGCCGCGTTGTTGACAGGCCAATGCGCCCATCAGAGCGGAATGCTGGGGCTGGCGCATCGCGGATTCTCGCTGAATGACTATGACCAGCACGTCATCCACACCCTCCATAAGGCGGGCTATCATAGCGTCCTTGCGGGCATTCAGCACGTGGCCGCGAAGCCTGAGACCGTTGGGTATAGCGAGTTACTTCGTCCGGCGTCCATGAAGGCGGCGGATGTGGCGCCCGGCGCTGTCCAGTTTCTAAGCCGCGCCGGCTCCAGGCCGTTTTTTCTGGACGTCGGATTCTTCGAGACTCATCGCGAGTATCCGCCACCCACCGCGGCCGACGATCCGCGCTACACGCAGCCTCCCCAGCCGATTCCCGATACACCGGAGACCCGCCGGGACATGGCCGCTTATCATGCCAGCGCGCGACAAATGGATAATGGCGTGGGCCAGGTGTTGGATGCTCTGGACCGCTATGGCCTCGCCGCCAATACGCTGGTCATCAGCACCACCGACCACGGCATTTCTTTTCCGCTGATGAAGTGCAACCTCGAAGACAATGGCTGGGGAGTATCGCTGATCCTGCGCGGCCCCGGCGGCTTCCAGGGAGGCAAGGTCTCTGACGCGCTCGTCTCCCACCTCGATATCTTCCCCACTATTTGTGAAGTAACCGGCATAGACAAGCCTTCGTGGCTAACGGGTCATTCGATTCTGCCCGTCGTGCGCGGCGAGGTTCAGGAGGTCAATGAAGCTGTTTTCGCGGAAGTCAACTACCACGCGGCTTATGAACCTAAGCGTGCCGTACGCACGAAGCGTTGGAAGTACATCCGCCGCTATGGCGATCAACAGACGCCTGTCCTCCCGAATTGCGATGACGGGCTAAGTAAGACCCTTTGGATGCAGAACGGATGGAAGCAGCACCTGCTTCCGGAAGAGTCGCTCTACGACTTACTGTTCGACCCCACCGAACATCAAAACCTGGCGGCGGATAGCACATCAAAACCGGCGCTGGAACAGATGCGAGCACGCCTCGACGCCTGGATGCTGGCCACTAACGATCCCTTGCTTCGCGGTCCGGTTCGCGCTCCGCATGGCGCCAAGGCCAACAATCCCGATGGGATTTCGCCGCAAGAGACGCCTACCGTGATCGACTAATGCTCTCCCGCCGTCACTTTCTGGCTAGCTCGACCGCGCTGCTTACTAAGTCGCGCCGGCCAAACGTGCTGCTGATCATCGCGGATGAATGGCGGGTGCAAGCTACTTCCTGGAACGGAGATACCAACGTTGCGACGCCCGCCCTCGACCGGTTCGCGCGCGAAAGCGTCTCTTTTGACAGCGCCGTCTCGAACCTACCCGTCTGCTGTCCCGCGCGCGCCAGTATGATGACCGGCCAATATCCGCTCACTCATGGCGTGTTCATCAATGACGTCGAGTTGAAACCAAATGGACCGACGCTCGGCGAAGCCTTTCGCAGCGCCGGATACCAGACGGGTTACATCGGTAAGTGGCACTTATATGGGAGCCCGGACGGAAACTACGGACGCCGGTTAGCTCCTGTACCGCGCGATCATCACTTCGGGTTTGATTACTGGAAGGCTTGCGAATGCACGCATGACTATAATCACTCGCTCTACTACGAAGGCGGCGACACCTCGCCGAAGTACTGGCCGGGATATGACGCATTCGCGCAGACGGACGACGCCATCGCCTTTATCGGAAGCAGCATTAAGCGCCCCGACCCGTTCCTGCTGTGTCTCTCGCTGGGACCGCCGCACTTTCCTTTGCAGACGGCGCCGCCGGCGTTCCGCGACCAATTCCACACCCGCGAGATTCAACTGCGGCCGAACGTCCCCACCGCGAGGCGGGACGAAGCGACCGATGGCCTGCGCGGTTACTACGCTCATATGGCCGCGCTCGATACCTGCTTCGCGCGCCTGTTTCGTTCCCTGGAGGAGTCTCGAATCGCCGACGACACAATCGTCATCTTCCTCTCCGATCATGGCGACATGATGCTGTCGCAGGGATTGACTACCAAACTGCACCCATGGGATGAATCCATCAGTGTTCCGCTTCTGATTCGCTATCCGCGTCGTCTGGGGCGAAAAGGTTCGCGGCTTTCGACGCCCTTCAACATGCCGGATTTGATGCCCACGATTCTATCGCTGGCCGGCTTACCCGTTCCGGATAGCGTGGAAGGCTTGGATCGCCTGCATCACGCCAGCGCGGCGAGCCTCATCCTGCTGCCCGTACCCATCACGGAAGCCCGGCGCTATGGTTTCGCTGAATACAGAGGTTTGCGGACAGCACGCCACACGTACATCCGTTCCATTCACGGGCCATGGCTGCTCTACGACAATCTCCATGACCCGTATCAAATGCATAACCTCGTTTCCAACACAAGGCTCCGAAGTGAGCTGGATAGTCAACTCGAAGCCGAGCTTCACCGGCGTCATGACGACTTTCTACCCGCACAGACCTATCTCAACAAGGCCGGCCTGACTCACTACAAGGAAGTCAATGAACCAGTGGGACACTCGTCAAGCCCATGGGGAGATTGGGAATCCACAGAGAAGAGGACTACATAAGTGAATCGAAGATCGTTTCTCGCCGCCGCCGCGGCATCCGCGCTACCACGCCTCGGCCAGGCCGCAACAACGCGCAAGCCGAACGTGGTCGTGATTCTGGCCGACGACATGGGCTTTTCCGACCCAGGTTGCTACGGCGGTGAAATCGACACGCCCAACATCGACCGGCTGGCCGCTCAGGGTCTGCGATTTACCCGGATGTACTCCACCGCTCGTTGCGGGCCCTCGCGTAACTGCCTGCTCTCGGGTTACTACGCGCAGCAAACCGCGCTCGACGTGATGACTCCCGGCAACATCCCGCGATGGGCTAACTTCCTGCCCGAGTATCTCAAGCCCCTGGGCTATCGCTCCTATCATTCCGGTAAGTGGCACATCCGGGCGAAACCACTTACAGGCGCGGGATTTGACCACTCTTACACCATGCTGGATGAACTGCGCTTCTTCACCCAGAACTATCATGAACTGGACGAGCAGGCTCTTCCCAAACCTAAGCCGGAAGAGCACTACTACTCCACCACGGCCATTGCGGATTATGGAATTCGCTTCCTCAAGGAACACGGCCGCGACCACGCCGCGGACCCATTCTTCCTGTATCTGGCGTTTCACTCGCCGCACTTTCCCTTGCAGGCTCCGTCTGCGGACATCGCCCGCTATCACGACCGCTTCTCAGAGGGTTGGGATACCGTTCGGGAACGGCGCCTCGCGCGCATGCACCGCCTGGGATTGGTCAATTGCGGCCTGGCGCGTTTGGAACCCGATATTTTCCCCTCCTGGAACTTACCTGAGGCGGAACTAACCAAGCGCCTTGGTGCGGGCGAAGTGGGCCGGGCTGTTCCCTGGTCCACACTTACTAAGGAACAACAAGCTTTTCAAAGGATCAAGATCTCCATCCATGCGGCCATGATCACGCACATGGATACGCAGATCGGCAAAGTAGTGGAGCAGCTCAAAGCGATGAACGCCTTTGAGGACACCGCGATCGTGGTTCTTTCCGACAACGGCGCGAGCGCGGAGATCATGATTCGCGGTGATGGACACGACCAATCGGCGGATCCCGGCTCGGCGATGACGCATCTCTGTATTGGTCCGGGATGGGCTACCGCGGCCAACACTCCGTTCCGCCTTCATAAGTCTTATGTGCACGAAGGCGGCATCGCCTCACCATTCGTGCTGCACTGGCCCAGTGGGATTCAGGACCGCGGCCAACTCAGGCACGATCAATGCCACTTTGTGGACATGCTTCCGACCATGCTTGATATGGCGGGTGGACACCCCAGCGGCGATCGCCCGAGCGATGCGCCGCCGCTCGCCGGAAAGAGTTTGCTGCCTGCAATCCGGAAGGACGACTCCGTGAAGCGCGACTTTCTCTATTTCAATCACAACAACAATCGCGCCCTACATGCGGGAGATTGGAAGATTGTCGCCAAGGGCGCGGACGGCCCGTGGGAGCTCTACGACATGCGAACCGATCGTTGTGAGCGCAACGACCTGGCATCCTCGGACGCCGCCCGCACCCAAAAGCTGGCCGCGCTGTGGCGTCAACAGGACGAGCTTTATGTGAAGCAACGCGAGAGCGCCATTCCCAGCACCAGGCCGCTCATGCCGGCGATCAAGAGCTGACGCGCCGCACGGACGCGCGCCCATGCAAAACCTCAAGGTGCTTCGCCAGTACACGCTCCTTCGCCAGGCGCAGTGCCATGCGCTCAATCCGCGACGCAGCGTCGGCGAAAGACATCACACCGGCAGGCTTGCGCTGCGTGACTCTCGCGATATGAAAGCCGAAGCGCGTCTCGAACACGCCTGACGGACGGTGCAACGGCAGCGCAAACACCGCCTCTTCGAACTCCGGCGCCATCTCGCCGCGCGCGATGAACCCCAGAGTGCCGCCTTGTTCGGGGCAATCGGAATGCGCCTCGGCCAGCGCACGAAAGTCGCCGCCGCCCTCAAGTTCCCGCGCGACAAGTTCCATCGCGATCCGCGCGCCCTCTCGCTCATCCTCGTGATAAACGTTCTTGACGATCTGCTGGACAAAGATAAACTCGGGCACGCGGAACGCCTCGCGCCCATTCGTGTAGATCTGCCGAATCGTCTTCGCCCCCGGCGGCTTCAGATCCTTGGTCCAAAACTCCACCAGCTTGTCAAGACGCAGGCGCCGCTCGATATCGGCACGTATCTCCGGCGCGTGGAGGTTCGTGTAACATTTCACCTCTTCCGGCTGAATCACGATGCCCAGGCGCGCCGCTTCCTGGTCGAGAAGCACCCTTTCGACCAACGACTGCTCCGCCTGGGAAAGTAACTGGTTGGCCAGTTCGAGAGTTACTTCTTCTCCGGCGGCGACGGCCTGCTGCCGCAGCCGCGCGGCCTCCGCTCGAATCGCTTCCGCCGGCACCCGAACGCCGTTCACTTCCAGGATCACTATTCCAAGTCTAGCTTGACCGTTTCAATCTTGCCCGTAAATGAGAAGGGACTGGCATAACTGGCGCTCACCGGCGAACCAAGGTCCGATCCTACATCCATCGTCTCGGCTGAGTTCGCGCTGAAGTTGACAATTGCGGCCTCGCCGGCCGGCTTTCCATTGATGGTGAGCCGCGCTTTTCCGGGATTTGGACGGCCTGGAGCCATCGCTCCATCCGGCGTGAAATCCACCACGATGCTCGCCTTGCCCGGTCCCAACGGCTCTTTCGCGACAATGGAACCGGCCTGGTTGCCGAACGCATTCACTTCATATTCCACCAACCCGTTTTTGATGAACAGGCTAAACCCGCCGCCCCGTCCGCCCTGAGCCAGGATGACGCCTTCCGCGCCCGTGGCCGGGATCTCGACCTCCGCGGTAATCCGATGGGCGCGCCCCGCCACGCGTGGCGCGGAAGCGGCCGGAATGCGCTCAACCCCGCTGCGGAAGACAAACGATGTCCGGTCTGCTGTGGGCGTGGGCTGTGGAAGCCGCTTGGGCACTAAAGGATAAACATGGTTGCGCTGCGCCTCGCTATCAAAAAGCGCTTCCATCTGTTTCAACTTATCGGGATTCTCCGCCGCTAAGTTATGCGCCTGGCTATAATCCTTGTCTAAGTTATATAACTCCCAGGGAATATTTTCCGGGATTGGGCGATCGAGCAGAGGCGTGCCATTCTGCCAGGGCAGTAAGTTGCGTGCTCCCGCCCACCATCCATCCTGATAAATGCCACGGCTGCCCAACATCTCGAAATATTGCGTCTTATGATGGCCTGGTTCATCGGGATGGTCGAATGTATAAACCAGGCTGGTCCCTTCCAGCGGGACTTGCTTCACGCCTCGCACCATGTCGGGCGGCGTAATGCCGGCCAGCTCATAGAACGTCGGCGCGATATCGATCACATGGTGGAACTGCGTTCGCAAACCGCCCTCTGCCTTGATGTGCCCCGGCCAGGAAACGATCAGTGGGTCGCGCGTCCCACCAAGATGGGAGGCGATCTCCTTGGCCCATTGGAACGGTGAATTCATCGACCAACCCCAGGCCGTTGCATAGTGATTGGTAAAGTACTCGCCGCCTAACTCATCGGCGTGCTGCTCACGCTCCTCGATGGGCTGCGGCTTGCCCTGCACGGTAAATCCATCGCGTCCATCAAGTCCTCCTTCGGCGCTTGCACCGTTATCGCCCACGATATAGAACACCGCAGTATCTTCATTGTGCCCGGCAGCCTTGATGGCCGCCAGCATGCGCCCCACTTCATAGTCCGTCTGCGCCAAAAACGCCGCGTACACTTCCATCTGGTGAGAGAGGAATTTGCGCTCTTCCGTGTTCAGCGAATCCCATGCGGGAATTTCCTGGGGCCGCGGAGTCAGCTCCGCATTGACCGGGATGACGCCCCGTTCCTTTTGGCGTGCGAACGAATCCTCGCGTAACTTATCCCAGCCTTGATCGAACTTGCCTTTGAACTTATCCACCCACTCCTGCGGTACATGGTGCGGCGTATGAGTCGCACCCGTTGCGAAGTAAAGAAAGAATGGCTTCTGAGGGGCCACGGCATCGTGCTGATTCAGCCAACGGATGGCGTCGTTGGCGAGGTCTTTGGTAAGGTGATAATTCTCCGGATTCCCGGCCAGAGGCTCCACAGGCGTAGTGTTGCGATAAAGCGGCGGCTCCCACTGGCTGACTTGCGCGCCCATGAATCCGTAGAAATATTCAAAGCCGAGACCGGTGGGCCAGCGGTCGAATGGACCGGCTGGGTTTACTTCCCAAACTGGCGTGTTGTGCCACTTACCAAAGGCCGCCGTGCTGTAGCCGTTCATCTTTAGGACTTCCGCCACGGATGCCGCGCTCCTGGGCCAAACCGAGTTATACCCTGGGTATCCCGCCGCCGCTTCAGTGATGACTCCGAACCCTACCTCGTGGCTATTACGGCCTGAGAGCAACGCGCCGCGTGTAGGCGAGCACATGGCATTTACGTGGAAGCGATTGTAGCGAAGCCCGCCCGCCGCCAGCTTCTCCAACTCGGGCGTCGGGACCGGGCCGCCAAACGTCGAGGTAGCCCCAAACCCGACGTCATCCAGAAGAATTAGGATGATGTTCGGCGCTGTTTTCGGCGGACTTGGCCGCTGCGGCCAAACCGGCGTTGTGTTATCGCGGGTGACCTTACCCGGAGTTGTGGTCGCTGGTTCGGCCGCCGCCATAAGAGACGGAAACGCCAGCACGGCAAGCGCGAGTAGTAAGTTCTTCATTAGAGTAAGTCCACCTTCACCTTTTCAATAGTTCCCGTGAACGCGAACGGGCTGGAGTAACTCGAACTCACGGCTGTACCTAAGTCCAAACCAATATCCAGCGTCTCGTAATAATAGGAACCGAAGTTGGCGATGGACGTCTCGCCCGCTGCCGTGCCATTGATAGACATGCGCGCCGAGCCCGGCGTGGCGGCCCGCCCCGGCCAGGGATCTTTCAATCCAGGCTTTTCTAGGGGCGTGAAGTCGATCTCGATGCGGTCCTTACCCGGCGGAAGCGGCGCGGAGGAAACAATCGTTCCGCCTTGATTCCCAAAGGCATTCACCTCATACGAAACGCGGCCGTCCTTCACAAACAGACTGAAACCGCCGTAGCGGCCGCCCTGCGCGAGGATCACGCCTTCCGCGCCGCTCGCGGGAACATCTACATCAGCGGTGATGCGATACGCTCGCCCCACCAGCCTCGGCGCCGAAGCCGCGGGGATACGCTCCACGCCGGTGCGATAGGTAAACGACGTAATGTCCCCACTCGGGCTCGGAGGCGGCAGCTTATGCGGAACCAGCGGATACACTTGATTGCGGCGCGCTTCACTATCAAACAGCGCCACCATTTCCTTCAGCTTCTCCGGGTTTTGCGCCGCCAGGTTATGAGCCTGGCTGTAATCCACATTAAGGTTGTAGAGTTCCCAGGGATTGTTCTCCGGCGTACTCTTTTCCCAAAGTTCGATCGAGCCGCTCTGCCACGGGAGTAAGTTACGCGATCCCGCCCACCATCCATCCTTATAGATTCCCCGGTTTCCCAGCATCTCGAAATATTGGATCTTGTGGTGACTCGCCTCATCCGGATGATCGAACGTATACGCCAGGCTGGAGCCTTCCAGCGGTACCTGCTTCACGCCATCCACCACGTCGGGAAACGTGATTCCAGCCAGTTCGTAGATAGTCGGCGCAATGTCGTTGACATGTTGGAATTGAGTTCTGAGACTGCCCGCTTCCTTGATATGTCCCGGCCACGAAACGATCAGCGGATCGCGCGTCCCTCCTAAGTGGGAAGATACCTGCTTGGTCCATTGAAAGGGCGTATTCATCGCCCAGGCCCAGGCGGCGGAGTAGTGGTTCAGGAATAGCTCGCTGCCGAGATCGTCCACTTGTTTCAGGCGCTCATCAACGGGCGGCGCTTTCCCTTCCAAGGTGGAAGCGTCTTTACCATCCAGTCCGCCTTCGGCACTTGCGCCGTTATCGCCGACGATGTAGAGCACCAACGTGTCTTCCACATGCCCGCTCGAACGGATCTCTTCAAGCAACCGGCCCACCTCATGATCGGTGTGCGCCAGAAAGCCGGCATAGACCTCCATCTGTCGGATGAGCAACTTCTTCTCATCTGCCGGAACGGAATCCCACGAGGGCATTTCGGCGGGACGCGGGGTGAGTTCGGCGTCGGCGGGAATCACGCCAAACTCCTTCTGACGGGCGAATGACTCTTCACGCAGTTTGTCCCAGCCCTGGTCGAATTTGCCTTTGTATTTATCGATCCAGTCCTGCGGAACATGGTGCGGGGTGTGCGTCGCGCCCGTCGCAAAATACAGGAAGAAGGGTTTCTGTGGCGCCACCGCGTCGTGCCGATGAACCCATTTCACCGCGTCGTTCACCAGATCGGTGGTGAGGTGATAGTGCTCTCCGGCCTTCTCGGGAGGCTCGACGGCGATGGTGTTGCGGTAGAGCCGCGGGTGCCACTGGCTGTCCGCGCCGCCCAGGAATCCATAGAAATAATCGAAGCCCAGCGCTGTGGGCCAATGATCGAATGGGCCAGCCGGATTCACTTCCCAGACCGGTGTGTTGTGCCATTTGCCAAATGCCGCCGTGCTGTATCCGTTCTGCCGGAGCACTTCCGGTAACGACACCACACTCTTCGGCCAGATGGAGTTGTAGCCCGGATAACCCGAAGCGCCTTCGACCACCGTACCGAACCCTACCTGATGATTATTGCGGCCCGAGAGCAGCGACGACCGGGTAGGGGAGCAGAGCGAGTTGACATGAAACCGGTTATAGCGGAGCCCGGAGGCGGCCAGTTTGTCGAGTTCGGGAGTCGCCGTCGGACCGCCGAATGTGGACGTTGCGCCAAATCCGACATCGTCCAGAAGGATCAGGACCACATTAGGCGCCCCCTTGTGAGCCTTCGTGCGCTGCGGCCAGGAGGGGGTGGATTTATCGCGGCTCACGTCGATTTTCCCGCCAAAAGGCGCGTCGGCCTTCGGGAGCGTTTCATCGGCGGCTTTGGCTCCCGCCATTGCGCAAAGCGCGGCAAGGGAGATGAGCAGGCAGGTCGATTTTATTTTTGTTCGCATGAACGTGTCTCTATACTCCAATTCCCTATGGATTTATAGAGTATATAGACTCGGCGAGGCAATGTCGAGCGGAATTCAAGAGCGATCCATGCGGCCGGTATGACCCGCAGGTCAAGCGCGGACGTTCAGGTGGCAGAAAAAAAGATCGACGTAAAATTCCTGGTTGTCCCGGCGAGCCCACGGGCTGCCCACAAATGCGAACCCGACGCCGACAGGCCGCGCTGAAGACACTTCCTTCATGATCGGCGAAGCCGTAGACAAGGCGCCCGATCTTGCTCGCGATATTGCGTCGCGGTCATGAGGCAGCGGCGCACGGCCGCTCCTGGCAGAACAGCAATACCCTCGATCCTGACGCCGAGCGGCGCTTTATCATCGACGGCGTCGAGAGCATCCAAAAGGCCACCGGTCAGACGCCAGTTGGCTGGAACGCCTATTTCGTGCGCAACTCGCCGCACACGCTCGACATCCTTCAGAGTCTCGGCTTCAAGTACCACATCGATGAGCCCAGCGCTGACCAGCCGTTCATCGTCAAGCTGAAGGGCCG
>Ga0302320_10010338_pt1 | contig 19890 bp, 17 predicted proteins | sample Bog_T0_3_FD_202130 | JGI IMG/M metagenome (GOLD analysis project Ga0302320, IMG submission 202130) | Peat permafrost microbial communities from Stordalen Mire near Abisko, Sweden - Bog_T0_3 | ecosystem: Environmental > Terrestrial > Soil > Wetlands > Peat | place: Sweden: Abisko, Stordalen Mire... | reverse complement strand
GTCGGTTTCGGCGCTCAGATTGCGGCCGCGTCGGGGGTCATGAACGACGTGCCGGCTGGCGAACGCTGGGGCGGTGCACCCGCGCTTCCTATACGCGACTGGCTCCGTGAGGTCAGCGCGCTCAAAAAACTTGCCAAGAAGGCCTCGTTGGGATCGACGAACGCCCCGTAGCGTTCAGCGCGCCAACATAGGCGTGACGCCCTCGCGCATCACGAAGCGACGCAGGGGGCCGACGTAATGCAGGGCGGTCAGACCGACGCCGCGCAGCGCGTCCACCGGCGCGAAATCCGCGAGCAGCGACAGATTCAGGCCATTGACCGCGAGTATCCGGGCTCCGATGTCGGGGCCTCGAGAGGCGGCGTAGCGAGCCAGCGTCGTCGAGCCGCCGATGTCGGCGCCCTCATCGAGCGCCGTCGTCGCCGCCCGCATCAGCCCCTCGACGTCCCGAAGCCCCAGATTGAGGCCCTGCGCGCCGATCGGCGGAAAGGCGTGAGCGGCGTCGCCCACGAGGGCCAGGCGCGTCGCGGTCAGCCGCGAGACAGTCTGGCGAACCATGGGAAACACGCCGCGTCCCCTTTCGATCGTCATGGCGCCGAGCAATCCGCGAGCATGAAGTTCGATTTCGCGGACCAGCGCGAAATCGTCGAGCGCCGCGCGTCTGCGCGCCTCCGCGTCTTTCATGACCCAGACCAGACTCGAACGATGCGTCGTTCCCGCCGTCGCGGGCAGCGGAACCAGCGTGAAAGGTCCCTGCCGGGTGTGAAATTCGGTGGAGAAGTCGTCGTGTGGGCGCGCGTGCGCGAGAAACAGCGTCACGGCGCTTTGGCCGTAGCGATGCAACCGCATCTCGATTCCCGCCGCCTTCCGCGCGGGCGACGCGCGACCATCCGCTCCGACGACGAGCCGCGCCGAAAACGTCCGCCCGTCCGTGGTCGTAAGAACGGCGCGCTCTCCCGATAAATCGAATCGCTCGACGCGCGCCTCGACCCGCTTCACGTTGGGCTCGGTGGAAAGCGCCTCGGCGAGGACGTCCGACAAAACGGCGTTTTCGATATTCCAGCCGAAGGCGTCGAGGTTGATTTCGCTGGCGTGGAATTCGACCGGTCGCGCCGCGAACAGCGAACCGGTGTCGTCGATGATTCTCAGTGACCGCAGCGGCGCCGACGCCGTCTCGATCGCGTCCCAAACGCCCAGCGTCTTCAGAAAATCCGTCGATCTTCCGAGCAGGGCGACGGTCCGCCCCTCGCCGAGCCGATCGAGCGCGCCACAGGAGACGACGGAAAAGCCCGCGCGCGCGAACCCGATCGCCGCCGCCGCGCCGGCCAGACCCGCGCCGACGACAAAGACGTCGCATTCTTCGATGGATGATAAGGGCATGGCGATCATTGCTCTAATGTGACATGCGTGCTTTCTATCTGTCCAGACGACCGTCGCGCCAGCGGCGTTTGGGCGCGTCCGACGCGCGGCGGCGATCCCGGTCTCGCCCGCTCGCGCAACTCATGGCGAGCCTTCGGAGGCGGGATGGCACTCGAGGATAAGCCGGCGCGCGTCGAGCGCTCGGCGGGGCTGTTGGTGCATCTGTTCACCGCGTCGGGCGCCGCGGTGGCGTTGCTGGCGCTCTACGCGGCGATCGAAAGTGATTTCCCTCGCTGTTTCGCGTGGCTCGGGCTCGCTCTGTTCATCGATGGCGTGGACGGCACGCTGGCGCGATTCGCGCGCGTCAGCGAAACCGCCAGCGCCATCGACGGGGTGATTCTCGATCTGGTGATCGATTTTCTCACCTACGTGCTGGTGCCGATCATCGCGATCTGGCGATCCGACTTGATGCCCGCGCAGGCGTCGTTCTGGCTCGGGCTGTTGGTCATCGTCGCGTCCGCGCTGTATTTCTCAGACACGCGGATGAAGACCGGAGACTATTGGTTCCGCGGTTTTCCCGCGCTCTGGAACGTGCTCGCGCTGTATTTTTTTGTCCTGCGGCCGCCCGGCTGGCTCTGCGCGGCGCTGCTGGTCCTGGGCTCGGGCGCGATGTTCGCGCCGATCGTCTTCGTCCATCCCATGCGGGTCAAGAAAATGCGCTGGTTGAACATCGCGGCTTCGCTCGCCTTTCTCGCGCTTTCCACCGTCGCGATTCTGCAAGAGCTGGAGGTCGATTTGTGGGTCAAGATCGGCTTCTTCGCCGTCGCCGTCTATTTTCTCGGCTTGCCGTTTCTTCGGCATTCGCCCTGGGCGGACCGATGATCCGACGACGGCGCCAAATCACGCCTTGCTTGCGCGCGGAAAAACTTGCTATAGCCGGCGCGCCTGAACGGAACGGCGTTTCGGTTGGCCTCGTGGCGGAGTGGCTACGCAGAGGACTGCAAATCCTTGCACCCCGGTTCGATTCCGGGCGAGGCCTCCAACCTACAATTTGATTTCAATCTCCGACGATTCTCCGTCGGATTTACGCGAGAGCGGGGGCCCATCGCATGGCGAATTTTCCATTGCCGCCAAGTCAGGACGCGCAACGCGCGCATATGGTCACCGGCCAATTGCGTACGTCGGATATTCACGAAGACTCTCTGCTGGCGGCTTTCTTCGACGTGCCCCGGGAGCGATTCGTTTCGCCGAGTCTCGCGGGCCTCGCCTATCTCGATCAGGATCAGGCGGCCTCGGGCCCCTCGGGACGCAAGCTGCTCGCTCCACGCACGCTCGCGCTGCTGTTGCAGGCGGCGGCGATCCAGCCGGGCGAGCGGGTTCTCGACGTCGGAGGCGGATCTGGATACGGTGCCGCGTTGATGGCTCACATGGGCGCGGCGGTCGTCGCGCTCGAAACGGACGTCGGCCCGGCTCGCGCCGCCTTGGTCGATGTCCCGGGGATCGTCTTCGTCGAAGGCGATCTGGCCGCCGGCGCGCCCAATCAGAAGCCGTTCGAGGTGATTCTCATCAACGGCGCGATCGAAAAGACGCCCGGCGCCTTGCTCGATCAACTCGCCAAGGGTGGCCGACTCGTTGCCCTGGACGCCCGCGACGGCGTCGCCCGAGGCGTGATTTTCGAGAAGTCGGCGGCCGGTTACAGCGAGCGCGGGCTGTTCGACGCGAGGGCGGATGTGCTGGAAGTCTTTCGCGTCGCGCCCAGCTTCGCGTTCTGAAGACATGAGCAACGGCGCCGGCGCGAAGCGTTCACGTCGGCGTGAAAACGTCGATGGGGTGGCGTGGTGTAGTGTCTCATCTTTGCGACGCTCCCGTTAAATTTTTGTCAGGCCTCGTGTCGAGACGCGAGGGTAGTGGCGCGACGTGCGTATATAGCTGTATGATTCTCTCGTGAACACTAGGGCGTTCCTTCGGGGACTCCGCTATGAGGCGGCGATGTTGGGCAAACAAGTGGATCAAGGCCTCCCGCGATTCGCGGGATGGGGGTTAGGGGGCAGGCTGGCCGTCAGCTTGGCTGCGTTGACCTGTGCCTTGATCGCGAGCGACGCAAACGCGGAAACCATCGGCGGCGCGCTCTCGAAGGCCTACCTGAACAATCCCGACATCAACCAGCAGCGCGCGAGCGTCAGGGCGCAAGACGAAAACATTCCCAAGAACAACGCCGGCTATCTGCCGACAGTAGCGGCGCAGGGCAATGCTGGCATCTCGCAGACCGACATCGAGGGCCTCCCAGGCTATGGAGATGAATTTTCGAAACCGCGCGGGTATGGCGTGACGATAAACGAAACTCTCTGGAACGGTAACCGGACCGAGAATTCCGTGCGGGCGGCAGAATCGGGCATTCTTGGCGCCCGCGAGACGCTACGGAACACCGAGCAGAACGTCTTGCTCGCCGGCTTGACCTATTACATGGACGTGCTGCGCGACACCGCGATTCTCGGGCTGGATAGGAGCAACGTCGAGGTCCTTCAGGAGCAGCTGCGGCAAACTCGTGATCGTTTCAATGTCGGCGAGGTCACGCGCACCGACGTCGCGCAGGCCGAGGCGAGCCTCGCGGGAGCACAGGCCACGGCCTTGAGCGCGCAATCGCAATTGCAGACGTCCATCGCCAATTATCGCAAGGAGATCGGCGACGAGCCCAAGAGCTTGGCGCCCGTGATTCCGATCGTAAAGCCGCTACCGAAGAACCTCCAGGACGCGATCGCGATCTCGCAGGTCGAACATCCCTCGATCGTCGCGAGTTTGCACGGGGTCGACGTCGCGGAACTTCAGATCAAGATCGGGGAGGGGGCGCTTTATCCCACGGTGGGGTTGACCGGCAGCGTCACCAAGCAATTCGACCCTGCAGGGCTCGGCCTCGGCGCCAGAGAACTCAACGCAACATTGGCCGGCCAGATTACGGTGCCGATCTACGACGGCGGCGCGACCTACGCCGGAATTAGGCAGGCCAAGGAACAACTCGGACAAACCGAATTGCAGACAGATCTCCAACGCGACACCGTCCGTCAGGCGGTCGTGGCGGCGTGGGGCCAGAATCAGAATTCGACCGGCATCCTGCGCGCCGCCAAGGCCCAGGTGGACGCGGCGGAAGTCGCGCTCGCGGGTGTGCGCGAGGAGGCCAAGGTCGGCCAGCGCACCACCCTCGACGTCTTGAACGCGCAGCAGACCTTGCTCAACGCGCGCGTGCAGCTCGTGACCGCCCAGCACGATCAGGTGGTCAACTCCTACGCGCTGCTGTCGACCATCGGTCGGCTCTCGATCAAGACCTTGGGGCTCGGCGTCGCCGAATATGATCCGCGGGTGCATTTCGATCAGGTCAAGAACAAGTGGATCGGCTTGCGTACGCCGGACGGTAAGTAACTTCCGCATAGGCGAGAAACAGGTTTCCCGGTTGCGCGCGAGGCCGACCTGGGACAATCTGTCGTGCGCGCCGTCGCCTATGGTCTCGGCGCCGGCGAATCGGGAGAGACGCGCGTGAGCGCGGAGGCGACGATCATGAACGCACCCAATCCCACTCCTGGCGAACGCGAGTTCGAGGCTCTGCGTCGCGCGCAACGCGCTCACGAGCCTTCCATGGAAGAAATCCTGGCGTCGATTCGCGCCATTATCGCCGACGATCGCGAGGCGGTCGCCGCGAAGCCGGCTCCGGCCGTCGCGAATGTCCCGACGCCGACGCTGCCGCAGATCGTCGTTTCCAACGACGCGCCGCAAGTCGCGAAGCCCGCCGCCGAATTCATCCCGCCACGCGCCGAGCCCACCGCCGAGCCGGCGCCCGCGCCGAACGTCGTGTGGGCGCGCCCCCGCGTCGAGCCCGCGCCGGAACCCGAACCCGATCCTGAGGCCGCTACGGCCGAAACGTCCGAGCCGGAAGCGGAACGCGGACCCGAACTCGTTTACGAGCAGATCAACGAACCGCCGCTACTGTCCGATGAGACCGACCGCGCCGTCGCGGCGTCATTCGAGGCGCTCACCGCGAGCGTCGCGATGCAGAGCGCCGAACTCGTCGATCGGTTGACCAAGGAAATGTTGCGGCCGATGATCAAGTCTTGGCTCGACGAGCATCTGCCGAGCATGGTGGAACGGCTCGTCCGCGCCGAGATTCAGCGAGTGGCGCGCGGCGGCCGCTGATAACGCACCGCACGCCAGCGATAACCAAATCGCCGATAAGTCCGGGTATGCTCACGAGGCCGTGATATCTCGGGGCTCGCGGGCGGCGTATATCGGATGACTTGGCGTCGAAGCGAGCGGTAGTTTCACTTCGGCTGGCGGAGACTTCCTCGTCGATGATCGCATTGGTTCGCATCGCGCTCACGCGGCCCTATACATTTGTCGTGCTCGCGCTCCTGATCCTGATCATCGGGCCGCTGGCGGCGCTGCGGACGCCGACGGATATTTTCCCCGACATCCGCATTCCCGTCATCAGCGTGGTCTGGCAATATACGGGGCTGCCGCCGGACCAAATGTCGGGCCGTATCACGACCCTATTCCAGCGCGCGCTGACGACGACCGTCAACGACATCGAACATATCGAAGCCAATTCCTACAACGGCTTCGGCGTCATCAAGATCTTCTTTCAATCGAACGTCGATATCCGCACGGCGAACGCCCAGGTGACCGCGATTTCGCAAACCCTGATCAAGCAGATGCCGCCGGGCGCGACGCCGCCGCTGATCCTCAACTACAACGCGTCGACCGTCCCGATCGTTCTGGTCGCGTTGTCCGGCGAGGGCTTCACGGAACAGGCGCTGGCCGACATCGGCATCAATCAGGTTCGCACGCCGCTGGTCACCGTCGCCGGCGCGGCGATTCCCTATCCGTTCGGCGGCAAGTCGCGGCAGATCCAGATCGACCTCGATCCGGCCGCCCTGCAAGCTCGCGGCCTGTCGGGCCAGGACGTTGCGAATGCGCTGGGCGCGCAGAACCTGATCACGCCGGTCGGCACGGAAAAGATCGGGGCCTTCGAATATGTCGTGCAACTCAACAGCGCTCCCGCCAAATTCGAAGACCTCGCGGATTTGCCCATCAAGACCGTCAACGGCGCGATGGTCTATGTGCGCGATGTCGCGCAGGTGCGCGACGGCAACGCGCCGCAGACCAACATCGTTCACGTCAACGGCAATCGCTCGGTGTTGCTGCAAGTCCTCAAGAACGGCTCTGTTTCGACGCTGGCCATCATAGACGGGGTCAAACGGCGGCTGTCGGAATTGGCGGAGGTGTTGCCGCCCAATCTCAAAGTGGCGTTGCTCGGCGATCAATCGATCTTCGTGCGCGGCGCCATCACCGGCGTGGCGCGCGAAGGCGTGATCGCGGCCGCGCTGACGAATTTGATGATCCTTCTCTTCCTGGGAAGCTGGCGCTCGACGGTCATCATTGCGACATCGATCCCGCTCGCGATTCTGGGGTCCGTGATCGCGCTCTACGCCATGGGCGAAACGCTGAACATCATGACGCTCGGCGGCCTCGCCCTAGCGGTCGGCATCCTCGTCGATGACGCCACGGTCACGATCGAGAACATCAATTGGCATCTGGAACACGGCAAGGATGTCGAAACGTCTATCATGGACGGCGCCCGCCAGATCGTGACGCCCGCCTTCGTCTCGCTGTTGTGCATTTGCATCGTCTTCGTGCCGATGTTCTTTCTGGAAGGCGTCGCCCGCTTCCTGTTCGTCCCGATGGCCGAAGCGGTCATGTTCGCGATGATCTGTTCGTTCCTGCTTTCGCGCACGCTGGTGCCGACCATGGCCCATTATCTGCTGAAACCGCGCGCGCCGCATGCCGAGGACGGTTCGCGGACGACGTCGCGAAACCCGTTGGTGCGATTTCAGCGCGGCTTCGAGGCCGGGTTCGAAGCGATCCGCGCCACCTATCGCGGCATGCTCGAACTCGCGATGGGGCATCGCGCCGTCTTCGTCGTCGGTTTTCTCGCGCTGGTGGGCGCATCCTTTCTTCTGACTCCCTATCTCGGTCGGAATTTCTTTCCGTCCGTCGATACCGGGCAGATTCTCATGCATGTGCGCTTGCGCGTCGGCACCCGCGTCGAGGAGAGCGCGAAGCAGTTCGCCGATATCCAGGACGCGATCCGCTCGGTCATCCCGCGCGAGGAGCTCGCCACGCTGGTCGACAATGTCGGCATGCCCATCAGCGGTATCAATCTGGCCTACAACAATACCGGCGTCATCGGTTCGCAGGACGGCGACATTCAGATCAAGTTGACCGAGGAACATCGGCCGACCGCTGACTACGTGCGGGAATTGCGCGAGCAATTGCCGCATCGGTTTCCGGGCGTGACGTTCGGTTTTCTGCCCGCCGACATCATCAGCCAGATCCTCAACTTCGGCGCGCCGGCGCCGATCAACGTGCAGATTTCCGGCGCGAACGTGGAAGCCAATTTCGCCTACGCCAATATGCTGCTGCGCCGTATGCGCCACATCCCCGGCGTCGCCGACGCCCGCATCCAGCAATCGCCGGCCAATCCGACGTTCAACATCGACGTGGACCGCACGCGCGCGCAATATATCGGCCTGACGGAGCGCGACGTGACGAACAGCCTCGTCGTCAATCTGGCGGGCAGCAGTCAGGTCAGCCCGACTTACTGGCTCAATCCGAACAACGGCGTTTCCTTTTCCATCGTCATGCAGACGCCGCAATATCAACTCGACTCGCTCGGCGCCTTGCAGACGGTGCCGATTTCGGCGCCCGGCGCGACGAACCTGCCCATCCTGGGCGGCGTCGCGGATATCAGGCGCACCACCAGCAGCGCCGTCGTCTCCCAATACAACATCGTGCCGATCGTGCAGCTTTACGCGACGCCGCAGGGCCGCGATCTGGGGGCGGTCGCGGGGGATATTCGACGCCTGCTCGACGAGACCGCTTCCTCGGTCCCCAAAGGCAGCGCGATCGTCATCCTGGGACAGGTGCAGACGATGAACAGCGCCTTCACCAGCCTGCTGTTCGGATTGCTCGGCGCGATCGTGCTCATCTACTTTCTCATCGTCATCAACTTTCAGTCCTGGGCCGATCCTTTCGTCATCGTCTCGGCGTTGCCCGCGGGTCTGGCGGGGATCGTCTGGATGCTGTTCGTAAGTCGAACCACGCTCTCGGTTCCCGCGCTCACGGGCGCGATCATGTGCATGGGCGTCGCCACGGCCAACAGCGTGCTCGTCATCAGCTTCGCGCGCGAGCGCTACGCCGAGATCGGCGATCCGATCGCCGCCGCGCTCGAGGCGGGCTTCGTCCGTTTCAGGCCCGTCGTGATGACGGCCTTGGCGATGATCATCGGCATGGCGCCGATGGCGCTCGGCCTCGGAGAGGGGGGCGAACAGAACGCGCCGCTTGGACGCGCGGTCGTTGGCGGCCTGTTCTTCGCGACGATCGCCACCTTGATTTTCGTTCCCGTCGTCTTCAGCCTCGCCCACAAGCGCGCGCCGGCGATCCTGCCCGCGCATCCGGAAGTCCCGCACCATGTCTGAGCCGACCGTGAAACGCGTCTCGAAGGGCAAGCTGGGCCTCGCCGGCGTCCTGACCGTCCTGGGGGGCATTTTCCTCGTCGTCTCCGGCCTCGGCGAGCGTGAAAAAAGCAGCGCGAAGCTGCAGCAATGGACGGAAGCGCAGGCGGTCCCGACGGTGGCGATCATCCCGCTCGACGCGAAGCCCGGCGTCACCAGCCTCAATCTGCCCGGCAGGCTGGAGGCCAATCTGCGCGCGCCGATCTACGCGCGGGTCAGCGGCTATGTGAAGGAATGGAAGGTCGACATCGGCGCCACGGTCACGGCCGGACAGACGCTGGCGGAGATCGAGGCGCCGGACCTCGATCAGCAGCTTCTGCAAGCCCGCGCGGATTTGAGCAGCGCGGAGGCCGGTCAGAAACTCGCGGCGGTCACGCTGACTCGAGGCCGCAGCCTGCTCAGTTCGAACGCGGCTTCGCAACAAGACATCGACCAGCGCGCCGCCGATCTCGCCAACAAAGAGGCGGCGGTGCGTTCGAGCGAGGCGAATGTCGAACGCCTGCAGGTTCTCGCCGCCTACAAGAAAGTCGCGGCTCCGTTCGATGGCCTCGTGACCGAGCGCAACACCGACATCGGCGCCTTGATCAGCGCCGGGTCCAGCGCGGGCTTGGCGATGTTCGTCATCTCGGACGTTCACCGCTTGCGCGTTTCCATCAACGTGCCGCAAAAATATGCGCCCGCGGTACCCATCGGCGCCAAGGCCATCGTCACGGTGCCTGAATATCCGGGCCGGACATTTCCGGCTGTCGTGGAAGCTTCCGCGCGCTCCGTCGATGTCGGTTCCGGCACGACCCATATGCAGCTCATGGTGGAAAACCAAGACGGCGCGTTGATGCCGGGCGGATATGCGAACGTCCACGCGGATCTCGCCGGCGCAGCAGGCTCGTTCCGCATTCCCGTCAGCGCGCTCATCTTCGATTCCTCGGGCCTGCGCGTCGCGACGCTCAACGCCCAGGACCGCGTCGCGTTCAAGACCGTGACCATCGCTCGGGATCTGGGCAGCGAAATCGAAATCGGCACGGGACTTCAGGCCGACGACCGGGTTATAGCCGCTCCGCCGGATGGACTTGCCGCCGGAGATCCGGTTCAGATCGTCGGAGCGAGCGGCAAGGCGCTGGCGTCCGCCGGAGGAAACGCGCTGGCGGTCGAAGGGAAGTAGGACAACCGACATTGCAAAAAGCGAACGCCGTAATCACCGCCGAGGAGTGGCGCTTCTCCGTGGCGCCGATGATGGATTGGACCGATCGGCATTGCCGCGTGTTCCATCGTCTGCTCTCGCGGCGCGCGCGGCTCTACACCGAGATGGTGACGGCGGACGCCGTCGTGTTCGGGCCGCGCGAGCGGCTCATCGGGTTTGATGCCTTCGAGCGCCCGCTCGCGTTGCAACTGGGCGGCTCCGACCCCGCGCGGCTGGCCGAGGCCGCCAGAATCGCCGCGGAGTGGGGCTACGACGAAATCAATCTGAATTGCGGCTGCCCAAGCGACCGCGTGCAAAACGGTCGTTTTGGCGCCTGCCTGATGCGCGAACCGGCGCTGGTGGGCGAGTGCGTCGCGGCGATGGTCGCGGCGGTCGACATTCCCATCACCGTCAAATGCCGTATCGGCGTCGATGACCAGGAGCCGCGCGAGGCTTTGTTCACGCTCGTCGAAGCCGTGGTCGCGGCCGGGGCGGCCGGGGTGATCGTGCATGCGCGCAAGGCGTGGCTGGAGGGGCTGAGCCCCAAGGACAACCGCACGATCCCGCCGCTCGATTACCCGCTCGTGCACGAACTCAAGGCCGCCTATCCCGATCTGCCGGTCGCGATCAACGGCGGCCTCGCCGATCTCGACGCAGCGCGGGCCGAGCTCGCGTTCGTCGATGGCGTCATGCTGGGCCGCGCCGCCTACCAGAACCCGGAATTGCTGCTCGGCGTCGATGAACAGATCTTCGGCGATCCGGCCCCGTTCGCCGACGCGTTCGCCGCGGTGGAAGCTTATGCGCCTTATATCGAGTCGCAACTCGCGCGCGGCGCCCGGCTGCACGACATGACGCGGCATATGCTCGGTCTATTCGCGGGACGTCCCGGCGCGCGGCTCTATCGTCAGAGGCTGGCGACGCTCGCCGTGAAGCCGGGCGCGGGGCTCGACGTGGTGCGCGAGGCCGTGGGCATGGTGGGGCGCGGCGAGTATGCGCGGGCGGGGTAGGGTCGCCGGGCAACGAACTTCCCCGGCGCAAATCAGATCAGTTGTGGTTCATTTCCAACTGGGACTTCGCGTCGAGTTTCTTGTGCGGGGGCGGCGTGATCGGTTCGGGCGGGGGCGGCGGCGCGCAGGCGGCGAGCGAAAGCGTGATCGCGACCGCGAACAAAGGACGAAGCCATTTAGACATGAATCCCCCAAAGGACCGGCTCCATCCACGCGGAGCCGGGGGTTCCATAAACGGGCAAACGCGTCGCTTTTGCGTCCGGTGACCGTTTCAGGCTAGACCGGCTCATGATTCCCGCCGCACGTATCTCCGCCGCCACAGAAATTCTCGCCGACGTGGAGACGCGCCGACGGCCCGCCGCCGACGCCATGAAGGATTGGGGGCTCGGCCACCGCTTCGCCGGTTCGGGGGATCGCGCCGCGATCGCGGGGCTGCTCTATGACGCGCTCAGGCGCAAGTCCTCGTCCGGGTGGCTGCTCGGCGAGGCGACGCCGCGCGCGGAAGTGCTGGGCTCGCTGAAACAGTTGCGCGGCCTTGGCGTCGACGAGATCGCGGCCTTGTTCACCGGCGAGGGCCACGCGCCGTCGCCTCTGACCGACGCCGAGCGCGAGCGGCTCGCCAACGCCGACCTCTCGGACGCGCCCGCCTATGTGCGCGGCGACTATCCGGAATGGCTGGCGCCGGCTTTCGCGGAAAGCTTCGGCGACGACGCGGCGGCGGCGGGCCAGGCGCTCGCCGAACGCGCGCCGGTCGATCTGCGCGTCAACGCGCTGAAGTCCAATCGCGAGAAGGCGCTCTCCGCGCTGGCGCATCTCGACGCGGTCGCGACGCCTCTTTCGCCGCTCGGCATTCGCATCGCGGTGCGCCCCGACGGGCGCGGCCCCGCGCTGTCGGCGGAGCCCGCCTATATCAAGGGCCTCGTCGAAGTGCAGGACGAGGGCTCGCAGCTCGCCGCGCTGCTCTCCAACGCCAAGCCGGGCATCCAGGCGCTCGACCTCTGCGCGGGCGCCGGCGGCAAGACGCTCGCGCTCGCCGGCATGATGGGCAATCAGGGCCAGATCTACGCCACCGACACCGACGGGCGCCGCCTCGCGCCGATCTTCGGCCGGCTGGAGCGCTCCGGCGCGCGCAACGTGCAGGTGAGGGCGCCGCGCGGCGCGCAGGACATCCTCTCCGATCTGCTCGGCCGCTGCGATCTCGTCTTCGTCGATGCGCCGTGCAGCGGCTCGGGCGCCTGGCGTCGCAGCCCCGACGCGAAATGGCGCATGCGCCCCGGTGCGCTCGAGCAGCGCGTCAAGGATCAGATCGAGACGCTGGAGACGGCGGCGCGCTTCGTCAAGCCGGGCGGCCGCATCCTCTATGTCACCTGTTCGGTGCTGAAGGCGGAGAACGAGGATCGCATTTCCGCCTTCCTCGAGTCGCACGCGAATTTCCTTCCGATCGACGCCGTCCAACTCGCGAAGTCCGCTGGGCTTCCGGCGCTGGCCGCGCACGCTTCGACTTTGGGCGCGGGCCTGCGCATGAGCCCGCATGTCACCGCGACCGACGGCTTCTATGTCGCGGCAGTGACGCGCGCGGGCTGATACCCTCCCAACGTCGCTTTGCGTGGCGCGGCGCCTATATGTTAGGGGTCGCCGCGCCAGAGATTTATCATGACCAAAGTGCTCGACCTTCTCGCGAACGACATCCGCGCCGCGCGCCCGCGCCATCCCGAGAAGGCGCATAAGCCTGATCAGCCGATCGCGCGAAAACCCGACTGGATCCGCGTCAAGGCGCCGGGCTCGGCCGCCTATGCCGTGACCCGCGACATCGTGCGCGAACATAAGCTCGTCACGGTCTGCGAAGAGGCGCGCTGCCCCAACATCGGCGAGTGCTGGGAGAAGAAGCACGCGACCTTCATGATCATGGGCGAGACCTGCACGCGCGCGTGCGCGTTCTGCAACGTCCGCACTGGCCTGCCGGATGCCTTGGAAGCGGGCGAGCCCGAGCGCGTCGCCGACGCCGTCGCCAAGCTGGGCCTGAGTCATGTCGTCGTGACCTCGGTCGATCGCGACGATCTGCCCGACGGCGGCGCCGAGCATTTCGCCCGCACCATCCGCGCGATCCGCGCCGCCTCGCCCACGACGACGATCGAAGTGCTGACGCCCGATTTCCTTCGCAAGGACGGCGCGCTCGAAGTGGTGATCGCCGCGCGCCCCGACGTCTTCAACCACAATCTCGAAACCGTGCCCTCGAACTATCTGACGGTGCGGCCCGGCGCGCGTTATTTCCATTCGCTGCGGCTGCTTCAACGCGCCAAGGAGCTCGACCCGACGGTGTTCACCAAGTCGGGCATCATGGTCGGCCTCGGCGAGACGCGCAACGAAGTGCTGCAATTGATGGACGACCTGCGCAGCGCCGACGTCGACTTCCTCACCATCGGCCAATATCTGCAACCGACCGCGAAGCACCATCCGGTGAAGAATTTCGCCACGCCCGAGGAATTCGCGTCGTATGCGACGCTCGGCGGCGTGAAGGGCTTCCTGCTGGTGTCCGCGACGCCGCTGACGCGCTCCTCGCATCACGCCGGCGACGATTTCGCCAAGCTGAAAGCCGCCCGCACCGCCAGCCGTCCGCGCTTTCTATTGACCCCCGGAAGCCAAGGCTGTAGGCAACGAACGCCCGAAAATGGCGAGCGCGTAGCTCAATCGGTAGAGCATCTGACTTTTAATCAGAGGGTCGTGGGTTCGAGTCCCACCGCGCTCACCATCGCAAGATTGCGCGGTGAGCATGCCGAGAACAATTGAAGAATACAATTGGGGTTAACCTTCAGTGCGCCACCGGCCTCGATCCCCCTAGTTTCACCGTGCGCAGGATCAGCGCGAGCGGAATAGCCGCGGCGGAGATCAGCATCAGCGTCCAGAACACGTCGATGTAGGCGAGCAGCGACGCCTGCGCTTGCACCTGCGCGCCTATCCAGGCGAAGGCCTGCTGCCGCGCCTGTATGAGCGAACCGCCATGTTCGACGAAATAATGCGTCGCCCGTTGCAACGCGTCGTTGTAGGTCGCGCTGGAGGGAATCGCGGCCTCCACCAGCCGGCTCTGGTGGAACTGCTCGCGATGCGCGATGACGTTGGTGCCCAAGGACACGCCGATGGAGCCGCCCATGTTTCTGGCCGCGTTGATGATGGCCGAGGCCTGATCGGTCTTGGTCGCCGGAATGCCGTCATAGGACGCCGTCATGATCGGGATGAAGATCAGCGGCAGTCCAACGCCCAGCAACATTCGCGATTGCGAGAAGAACCAGAAGCCGCTGTCCGGGTCGATCCGGGTCATATCCCACATCGAAAGCGCGCAGAAGGCGGCCCCCACGGCGATCAGATATTTCGGCTGCACCTTGCCCGACAGAGGGCCGACGATGATCATCATGACCACGGTGACCAGACCGCCCGGCGTCAGCACGAGACCGGCCCAGGTCGCGGTGTAACTGAAATCCTCCTGCACGAGTTGCGGCAGGAACTGCGTGGTGGCGAGCAATATCGCCCCTGTCGCCATCATCACGGCGAAGCAGGCGCCGAACTGGCGCGTCGCGATCATGCGGATATCGATCATCGGATTTTTCCGGGTCATCTCCCACGGAATCATCAGCACGAAGGCCGTCGCCGTGACAGCGGAGAAGATCACGATGAAGTTCGAGGAAAACCAGTCGTCGTCGAGGCCGCGGTCGAGCACGATCTCGAGCGCGCCCAGGAATGTCGCGACGAGAACGAAGCCGATCGTGTCGAAGCGGAAGCCTTCCCGCTTCATGCGCTCCCGCTCCGCGCCCGCGCCGGCCGGTTCATGGAACAGAGCGTTGACGAGCCCGATCGCGATGAGGCCTACCGGTCCGTTGATGAGAAAGCACCATTGCCAGCCATAATTGTCGGCGAGCCATCCGCCGAGCGTCGGCCCCACGACGGGCGCCACGACCACCGCGATGCCGAACAAGGCGAAAGCCTGACCTCGCTTCTCAGGCGGGAACGAATCCGCCAGAATCGACTGCGCGACCGGAACCATGCCGCCGCCGCCGAGACCTTGCAAAACGCGGCAAAGCAAAAGCATCTTGAGATCGCCGGCGAAACCGCACATCACCGAACTCAACGTGAATATGCCGAGGCAAGCGATGAAGAACGCCTTGCGGCCGAACGTCTTGGCGAGGAACGTGCTCGCGGTCAGGATGATGGCGTTGGCGACGAGATAGGTGGTCACCACCCAGGACGCCTCGTCCAAGCTGACCCCGACGCCGCCGGCGATATAGGGGAGGGCGACATTGGCGATGGTCGTGTCGAGCACTTCCATGAAAGCCGCCATCGCCACCACCAGGGCGATCAGCCAGGGGTTCGCCACGGTAGGTATGCCACCGCGGGCGTCGCCGCTCAAAGCCGGGCCCTCTCTCGCTCATAGATCGACGGCGCCGGATCGACGCGCACATCGGGCTCGACCGACATGCCCGGCCCCAGTGCGACATCCTTGGGCGCGTCGTCAATGACGATCTTCACCGGCACGCGCTGCGTGATCTTGACGTAATTGCCGGTGGCGTTCTGCGCTGGCAGCAGCGAGAAGGCGGTCCCGGAGCCAGGTTGTACGCTGGCGACGTGCCCGCGAAGGGTTCTTTCGGGATAGGCGTCGATCGTCAGCGTCGCGGGCTGTCCCGGCCGCATGCGATCGAGCTGGTTCTCCTTGAAGTTCGCCGTGACCCAGATGTCGTCGGGCACGAACATGGTCAGATCCGTTCCCGCCGCCGCGAATTCGCCGACGCCGGCGCCGAGCTGAACGACGCGGCCCGGCTGGGCCGCCGTGACGACCGTGTAAGAGAGGTTGAGCTTGGCCTGGTCGACCTGTGACTTGGCCTGGCCGACGCTCGCCTCGGCGCTGCCCTGCTGGGCCTGCAAGGCCGCAACCTGGCGCTGCGCGGCCAGGACCGCGGCTTGCGAGGTCTTCAGCGCGGCGCGCTGTTGATCGAGCGAGGAGGAATATTGCTGGGCGTTCTGGACCGTGCCGGCCCCGGACTTCGCCAACGTCTCGTAACGAGCCGCCTGCTGCCGCGCGAAACTCAGCGCGGCCTGGGCCTCATCAACCTGCGCCTGGCTTTGCGCAATCTGCGCCCGTTGGACTTCTGTCTGCGCCTCGACATTGCGCACGTTGGCTTCCGCCGAAGCGAGTTGGGCCTCCGCCTGCTCCAGCGCCGTGCGATAGTCGCGGTCGTCGATGAGCGCGATCACCTGGCCGGCGACGACGTGCTCGTTGTCGGTGACGGGGACCGTGGCGACATAGCCCGAAACTTTGGACGCGATGGCGAATTGGCGCGCGGCGATGAAGGCGTCATCGGTCGATTCGAAATGCGACGTGTGATCCCAATAGACGAAGCCGGCGCCGGAGAGGACCACCAGGACAAACGCGGCGAGGACGACGAGCGCGGGGTCGCGACGGAGGATCCCCGGCCGCTTTCCCTCGCCGTCGCCGCGCGGACCGTTCTCGCCGGAATCGGCCGGCGGCGCTTCCCTCGGCGGCGCGGGCGCGGGCTCTGGCTCGGGAGCTTCGGGACGCGGCCGGGACGGAGCTTCGGCCTTGGTCTCGTGCTCCTCGGGTAAATCCTCCCGTTCGCGACTCCGCGCCACGCTGAGGGCGCGCCGGGCGTTCCTCGGCGAACGCTCGAGCATCAATCCATTGCCATGCGGCATGTTCTGCTCCGTCAACATTTTGCGGCGACAGGAAGCCAACCAGAACGAAACGATAAAGTTCCGTTTTGCCATGCTCGCGATATGAGGGTCGGGACCGCGCGGGCAAGATTTCGCCAACTGACCACACGGGAGCGCGAAGCCCTTCGGCGAAGGGTCGGGTTTGACCTCCGTCCCGGCGTCCTCGATAACGAAACGAGATGGACCCGTTCAGTTCGATGGCGTCAGTTCTACGATCTCATATTCCTGCCGATGATCCTGCGCGGACTTCTGGGAGAACCGCTGGAGACTTTGCGCGCGGAAATTCCCGACCACGTCGCCAACCGGGTCGCGATTTTTCTGGTGAGTATCCCTCGACAAAGCCGGGGGGCCTTGAGTCGAGGCGCGCCGCTTTTGAGACCGGCGAGGGCCTCCTTCGCCGGTCTCGAAGACGAAGGTGACTTGAGTTCAGCGGAACCCGGCGGCGTCCGCGGGCGTTGGCCATGCTGACCGATCTCCCTTCGACGAGACGCGGCCGCCGCCCAGGCTCGCCGATTTGCTTCTATTTTCGCCCGAGGGAGACAAAGGTCAACGGAGGACACGCAATGCCGTCTCGTCGATTCAGAATTGTGATCGGAAGCGGAGACTGGGGCAGCCCCATGGCGGATCAAGCGACGTTCAAGACCCTGGAGGAAGCGCAGGCCGCGGCGAACGAGTATCTGACGCGTCAGCGCGAAGTCGGCGGCCCGGCGCTTCGCGCGATCATCGAGGAGACCACCGCTGACGGCGCCACATTGAAACATTCCGTGGATTAGCGGCCTCTCCCGCGCCCGCAGCCGACGACAATCAAAGAGGCCGCCGCGAATACTCGACGAGAAAGCCGTCGGGTTCGTCACCGACGACGATTGCGGGCCGACCGTCGATCGTCAGTTTCGCGCCATGCAGCAACCTGAAGTCGGCGTGCACTTTCGCGCCGAAACTCGTCTCGTCGCTGACCTCGAGTGCGTAGACCTGCCCGAAGGCGAGTTGCAGCTTCGCGGTCCGCTTTTCCGTCAGGATTGGCGCCACCATGGTTGTTTCGAGGCTTACACCGCTCAGTTCGCGTAACTTTTGAGCAATTCGGTCGATGCGACCGCGCGTGATTCGAATTTCCATCACGAACCAGTCGTCGCCGCGCCGCACTGTGTCGCCTTCGATGCGGCCGAGGTCATCGATATAGGCGATGACGCGCTCCCCGATATCGGCGAGCACATCGGCGTGGATACGCACGCCGGTCGTCGAAATGTCGAGGGTCTCGCAATGACTTTCGTAGCCGTCCGACAGCATATAGCGACCGCGCAATTTCAGCGCGACCCGCCGGGAACGTCGACGATCCGAGGATTTCTCGTACATCTCAGCCTTCGGTCGTCAGTCCTCCCGGATGTTGTGCGAATGAGGCTATCACACAAAATGGACACGTCTATTGTGGCGTTTCACCGCAACCGCTCCGCGGGATGCCCTTCTCGGCGAGCGTGCGAGATGGAGCCTCCGGAGCCTCCATGATCGTAAAAATTGGGCCGATTTCAAGGCGCTGAACTTAACGGCCTCTCCCTACATTCGAGCCGACGCGTGGGAGGCTGGCATGCAAAGCGCACGAGGCGTTTATTGGGATGAATTTCGCGACACGGGCGGGAGTTGCGTTCTCGTGCGCTACGGTGAATCCGCGGAAGTCGAACTGCCGGAATCGCTTTACCGCCGACGCGAATATGAGCCCGATTTCGACACGTTACCGTGGAAAGGCGACGTCGAGGCTATTGAAGTGGATTGGCGGTAAGATTTGTAACGACGATGCTTCGCATTTGCTTCAAAATGCGATGATGTCGTCAATCATCTCTTAGCGTTCCCGCGATAAGATGTCCGTATGAAAGTACTTGCTCTCATAGTGGCTCTTTTCTGCGGGCTCAATCTGATCGACACGTTGCACTTTGACGGGCGATTGGGGAAGGCCTTTTTTGGGGCGACCGCGCGGGGCCTCGAGAACGTCGCGGTCGAAATTCGCCGATGGTAGCCGAGGGGCGCCGGGAAGCGCCCCTCGAATACCGCCTAGATCCGCGCCTCCTCGAACGCCCGCACCCACATCGCGCAGATGCGCGATCGCACGATGTCGGCCATGGTGAATTCGATCACCGGTACGGGCAGGCGTCGCTGGGCGACGAGGTCGAGCACGACGCGCAGGCCCGAAGTCTGATCGAGATCGCACTGACTGATGTCGCCGTTGATGACGACCGTGCAATCCTCGCCGATACGCGTGAGGAACATCTTGATCTCGGCGGGCGTAGCGTTCTGCGCTTCGTCGAGCAGCACGAACGCGTCCTTCCAGGAGCGTCCGCGCATGACCTCGAACGGCGCCATTTCGATCGCGCCTTTCTTCAACGCGATGTCATAGGCGGCGGCGCCCATGCGCTCCTTGATCGCTTCTATGACCGGGGCGGCCCAAGGCGCGAATTTATCCTCGAGCGAACCCGGGAAAAAGCCGAGCGAGCGGCCGCAAGGGACGTTGGGACGGGTCAGGATGATCTTGGAGACTTGCCCCGCTCGGTAGAGGTCGGCGGCGTGGGTAGCGGCGATCCAGGTCTTGCCGGTGCCGGCGGGGCCGAGCACGATAACCTGGGGACTGGTGTTCAGCGCGTCGAGATAATCGGCTTGGGTCGCATTGAGGGCGCGAATCGGCGGGGGCGTTCGTTCAGGCCTGTATTTGGCTTTGTGAAGGGGAATGATCTCCGCGGTATCGGTGAAACGGCCGTTGCGACGCCTCTGTTTCTCGATGCGCTTGGTCAATGGCGGATTCCTCTGGGCTGGTTGGCGGATGCGAGTTGCCCCGGGCGCCGCATCCTCGCGCCCTGTGAACCGTGTCGATGTGAAGAGGCGATGGAGCCGCCGTCGCGCGAGGCGGGGAATTCGCGGTAGCTGGCGCTTACGCTCTGGCCCATCGAGGACTTTTCTCCGGCGTATCGAATGTGATCAGCGTTGATGATTCGCGCAACCGTTTTGTGGCGCCCTCGCCGAGCGACCGCTTCGTCACCGTCATCCCACCGTCAGGCAGGAATCGTTCCACGCGTCGGGCCGCCGCACGGAG
>Ga0302320_10010333_pt1 | contig 19896 bp, 18 predicted proteins | sample Bog_T0_3_FD_202130 | JGI IMG/M metagenome (GOLD analysis project Ga0302320, IMG submission 202130) | Peat permafrost microbial communities from Stordalen Mire near Abisko, Sweden - Bog_T0_3 | ecosystem: Environmental > Terrestrial > Soil > Wetlands > Peat | place: Sweden: Abisko, Stordalen Mire... | reverse complement strand
CATGTGTAAGAGAAGTTTTAATAATATTGACAAAAACATGTCGAGGATGATCGGATATAAATGGTACAACATAAGGTTCGGCTGCTGGTTTATGATAAACGGATGTTAAAAGATTTCCATTATCATTTTTAAGAAGAACATCAAGAAATGGTAGAGTTTTATCAATTTTATAATCCAATTTAATATTGTGATGGTGTTTATTTGCTTTATCTAATAATTTAATTAAATCTTCTTCAGATTTATTCCAAGTCATAAAAATATCATTAATATATCTATGAAAATTCGAATATAAAACTTATTTCAATGACCTATCGCACTTACCTTCCATAAAATTCACCTGTTGTAGCTTGTTCATCAACAATTTGTTGTTGCCATTTCCACATGAAAATATTGGCTAATGTTAATGTAAACGAGGATCCCATAGCACCGCCTGTCGTTTGTTTATAAATTTTGTTACCATAAACAAAAGCATTTTCTTTAATTACAATAGAAGCCAATTTTCTAATTGTATCAAGATTAATTCCTTTGACTTTTTTATAACCATGTATATGAAGAAACTCCATCAGAATATTCAATGCTTCGTCTTGTGGTAACATAGTATACAAATTACGAATATCAAATGTACAAAAAAGAGTTGCTGATTGAAGAAGACCTTTCTTGCTACGTTTTAAAAGTTCTGTAATTAAATGAGAACCATCAATAATAGTTGTTTCTTTACATGCGTCATCGAATATAGGTCGTAGTATTTCATCTAAAAATTTTGATATATTTGTTGTTGACGCATGGATCGTATTTTCAATTGGTCGAACTGGTATATCCACCTATAATTCAATAAAATGAAATAAACTCAGAATCATTCTAAGAAATCTTTCTCATACCTTGTGTGTTTTTGGGTTAAAATATAAATGAGCTAATTCAGCTTTTTCTCGTTTAGGCATCATTTTTCTAAATTGCCATTGTAAAATAAATTTTTTTGATTGAAGTTTATCAAGTAATTGAACGACTTTGTCGAAGAGTTCATTGAATGGATTATCAGATAGTTCAATGAAAGCACTGGTGTCTGAGAAAAACTTTTCTGCTTTCTTTTCAAATTCACTAGCTAAACCAATATAAAAATTATGACCTTTATCAGTAAGACGAATAATAAGACCCATGTTTTTAATGATTTGTCGAATGGATGCGACCGTTTGTGCTTGTTCGAGAGTTTGAAGTTGATCTTTATATGATAATGATGTAAAATAACAATGATTAAAATAATCAAGAAGATGAGCTGAATATTGATCAAAAATTGGTTTTGTGCGTGGTATACAATGAGGATATTCGACGAGATGATTTTTAATCTTGTTGTAAAATTCTTTATGTTGATTTTTCACTTCCACTACTTGTTGTTTGTGAGTACGAATGGCACTTTGATTTGATCTTATACAAGATGGACCTAAAATGAATTCAAATACAAAATAATCACTCTAGAACATATTCAACCGGAATATCATACCAAGTGAAAGATGATTCCATTGACTTCTAAGAAATGGATTGTACATTAGATCAAGATAAGGTTCAGGGGAAACACCAATAGTAGTTTGTGCTGATGATGAACGTTGACGATTTTGAAGTAGGATTCTTCGAAAAGGTGACATTTTATCATAAATCTCTTTTTTTAATCGATTTATTCGACAATTTATATATTCGTTGATATGATTGAAAAGAGTTGAATTAGTAACCGAAGGATTATTCAACAATAATTGTGATTCCAGTTTAATATATTCACAGTGATACTGTTGTTCATATTCGTATATTTGATTTTCATAAGTACTGAAAACATAATTTAACCATACACGTTTTCCTTCTTGTATAATTTTATAACGTTTATTTTTAATTTCAATACATTTTTGATTATTGTTCAATGGTAAATAAGTAAGAGATGAAATGAAGTTTTCCAACTGATCGAAATTTTGTGGTAAAAATTTACAAAGAATTCGTATTTGTAACATAAGTTGTTCTTTCCAAATTTCAGCTTGTTTTTTTCGTATTATAATTAATCGACTGATATTTTCTTTCTAAAAGAGTATTATTTAATAAGAAAATATCTATTCTATTAGAAAGTATTTAAACTTACGTGTTGATTATTTATAAGAGACGATGTAGATATGGTTTTAAATAGATTTTTTTCATGAATATCTTCTTTAAATTTGAACAATTCATCATTGTTTCTCATTGATAAATATTTTCGTTCACGATCAACCATTTGTTTGAGACCTTGTTGAATTTTATCAAATGATAATGTTATATTTGATATTGGACATGATTGATAATGTTTGGTCAATTCCATTCGACATTGATTCAATTGTTTTTCTATATTTTGTATATAGACTATAAGATATTCTTTACATCGTTGAAAATCATTGGTATTTGCCATCGTACACAATTGATCCTGGGTTTTTGAGAAGAAAAAAAAACGATATAATAACCATTTCGAAAGAAACCAACTTACTGGCCACATGTGATGTTGTGAACCGATATCTAAACATGATTGCCAAAGTTGTTGATCCATTTCCAAACAATATTGTTGATCTGATAGTTAAAGTTGTTCATATATAAATCTTTGTTCTTCTTTTTTCTTGAATGTATAATTTAATGAAGTATTTACCATTTGATAAAGTATGGATGATGATCGAGTCAAATACATAGGTCGTCTAAAAATAAAAATAAATTATATAGATTGAATAATTGTACTATATAAAATTAAAAACATACCGATGATATGCATGAGTATTTTTCATTTCTGTCGTTGGATGAATCAAAGCTGTTGCTGTTGCCATATTTTTCATTTTTTTTGATGATACTTGACCAGTAGTGAATTCACTCATTGATTTTGTCATTGTATCATGCACTGTTGATCCTTGTTGTGATGATCTATCACGTTTACGTTTATTAAGATTTGTTGTTGTTAATTGTTGCAATGGAACGCCACCCTTTTGACCAGTTTCATTGTTTGATGTTGATGTCTGTTCATTGACATTTCTTCTATTATTTCTTTGATATTTTTTATCCATACGATTTCGTTTCTTAATCAGTTTTGCAATTTTTGTTGGTTCCATTTTTTGTTCCCGACATTTTCTTGCGAAACGTTGATTTCTCCGGTTACCATGGCATTTTTTTCCTTGTTGTTGTTGTTGATCAGTAGATTGAACATTACCTTCGCCATTTGCATTGTTTATATCCATTATGAGAATAATAATATGTATCGAATCGGAATATTCTGAAATTTATCTGAAAAGAAACGAAAAGAAAAAGAAATGATATGAACTAGAGCTCTTTTACAATGAAGTTGTAGATATGATCAAGTCTTTTATCTGATATTCAAATAGATTCAGTTTTAAATTTATAAATACATGTGATGCGTTCACTAATTTTGTTACAACGTTCATTAATAAGTTGAATCATAATTGAAGGAACGTTTTGTTTATCATCCGATGAACAATGCTTATGAGATAATTCTTTAATATCATCTTCATATTTCTTCGTATATTCTACTCTTTGTTCTTCAGCTGATCTTAAATAAACATTAAATAAATCAACTCTTGATTGTTCGGCAACTTGTTTACATTGTTTAATTAGTTCTTGTCGAAAAGCTAAATTCTGAATAGAATCAATCAATCAATGGACAAGAAGCGACTGGTGAACATTCAAATGATTGATTGGGCAGATTATAATAAGTAATTTGTTGTTTCAATAAATGATACTCCTGTTCAGTTAATTCTTGTGCGTATTTACTTTGACAAATTTGATCCATTAATTGTGCCTAAAATGATTGCTGAAATGAGATTCGATAAAAATCATATAAATAAAATATACCTGATATTTATTTGGATGTTGTCGTAAATATTCCAATTTCAATGCTCGAATATGATAATCATAATGTATAAGTTCAATGTCATGTTGAGTTTTTGTATGAAAAGATTGAAAATTTGTTTCAATATATGTTTCAATCATTTGTTGAATTGTTAATGTATAACCATTGAAATTATTTATTTTGATATTTAATTCAATTTGATATTTTTTCATTTCACTATCTAGTTCATGCAAATAATGATTGACGAAAGTATTAAAAATCTTATTTTCATCGGTCTGATCCATCTTGGTTGATGATTTTGCGATAACTTTAACTTGTTTTGGCCAGATTGGTAAATTAGTTGGATATATTAGTGGTTCTTGTGATGGACTAAGTAATTGTCCCATACCTGATCTTAAATAAGTCATCCATAAAGTATGATAATTTTGAATGAATATAGTTTTATAGATTACAATAGCTATTTTTGGTAATTCATGCATGTTATTTTTTCCAATGGGGATATTCATGGTTGATAATGCTTGGTGCAACATTTGTTTGAAAGATTCATTTTGTTTTGTTAGATAATTTGGAATTTTTTCAATTTCGATTTTCATATCTTCTGCTAACGTTTCTTTCTCATTGGTTGTATTGGTTGATAATCGATTCATTTTTTGTGATAAAATATGTTCTTCTAATGGCTAAAACGAAATAAAGAAAAAGAAGATGTTTTCGTTCAATCTATATGATATTCTTTACTTTTAGAGGAATTAATGTTTGATTTTCACTATCATCCATGTCATGCATAATATCCATTTGATGTGTTTCATATTCTTGGACTTCTTTTTCAATGATTGTATAAATATTGTCGGAATCAACATTGTTCATCAATTCATGGTAGTCATCGTGTGATTTCAAGTTTATAAAATCTTCATTAAATGTATCGAAAATAGGACAAGAACGTGCCATGATTAATAGAACAAATGTTTTTAATTAGAAAACTAGATCTAAAATATAAATTAGCATCATGGTTTTTGATGTATGACAAATTTGTTTATTTTAGTGTAGAAACGTATTAATAATCAAATAGCCAAACAATTTACATAAAAATATACATGAAGCCTTCATTAAACATAACAACAAAAAAATACATACAGTATAGACCACAAAGAAACTAAAACTATGACTAACCGTTTTGAAAGAATTTTCTCCATATTCCATCTTCCTCAACTAATGAAAGCCATCGTCTAATAAGCCCTTGATCCTGCTCTATCCGATGGGATAGTCACTTCAGATAGCCACAGCTACCATACGCACATCTATCTTATTCTATTTTATTCACTATAAATGCAGTATAGATTCGATGTAGTTTTAACCCCGGGAAAAAAGGGATGGTAGAAATGTAATCGCTCAGCACGGAGATGACGTCTGTTGTCATCTCAATGGCTGGAAAGACGTCTAGCGCCACTGGGCGATACCTTCCTCATGGCAAGTTGATATATCGAACATCAATCCCAGCGACTACGCAGAATTAAAGAAAAATACGGAATACGTAGAAATCCTATTCTCAAATTTTATTTATGTTATTTTAAATCATCTAAAACATATTTCGAAAATGTGAAAGACAATTTTGTATACGAAGGACAGAAGTCTGAAAGAATGATCCCAACTAAACTTAAACGTACCTATTCAGGATAACTTATGTGAAGTACTTCTTCTTATTGTGAGTCCACACTAGAGATAAACCAACTTGTTGCTGTTGTCTTGGATAAAGAAATGACCAGAATGAACGTTGAACAAGTCTTTAAAATACAAAATGTGTACGACAGACCACGGCGTAACAATAACAAACTACTGCATATATATATACCTCAGACCTATCGTATGCAGACGATGACACGACAACGACAGGCTTCGGCATAACCACGACAGATCGTGGCACAACTACAACACACGAGTAGCACCATAGCAGATACATGACTTACTGCACATGACAATGACACTGAATACACTCTATGTAGATGAAAGACCCATTTCAATTAAACCGATAAAAGTCAAAGAGAATAGTCGCAACTAAAACTTAAACAAACCAAATCAGGATAGGTAGTGTGAAGTACTTGTTGTTATTAGCGAACGGATGCTCTAGCTAACTACTAAACTCGACATTGTTGTGTTGGATGAAGAAGTGACCAGAATGAACATAGAGCAAGTGTTTATATAGATATTGTGTACGACAGACTACAGCTCAACAACGATAGATCACAGGATAGTCATTACACATCACGGCATAACCACGTCACAACTGATACATACAAAGATTGTGACAAAACCACAACACAAGGGTTGCCACATAGAAGCTACGCCACTTATTGCACATGACATCGATAGTAGATACAATCTATGTATTTGAAGACCCATTTCTATTTCAACCATAAAAGTCTAAAAGGACAGACCTAATTAAAACTTAAACATACCTGTTCAGGATAAGTTCTTTGGAAATACTTGCTATTGTTTGTAACCTCTAGCTAGAGGTAACTGAGCTCGATGTTGTTTTGTTGAATGAATAAGTGACGAGAATCAACGTTAAGAAAGTGTTTATATACATGATGTGAATGACAGACCTGGACATTATAAGGACAGACAACTGTATATATCAGGTAGACCACAGCATAACAATAACAAACCATTGTAAAAAATCTACTACAGAGCACGGTAAAACAACAACAACAGATCAAGGTATAACAGCAACAGACAACTGTATACATACAACAGACCACTGTTGATATCATACAGAACACAACATAACAACAACAGAACTATATATATACGACAGAGCATAATAGAACAACAACAAACCACAGCATCCCAATGACAGACCAATGCATAAAAACAACAGACAACTATTTATATAACAAATACCGAGGTCCAAATAGAACCCAATAATTCCCGTATAGTAGCTACACAGCTTAATACATATGACACCAGAACTCAATAAAATCTAATTTTTTAAATATCCATTTCGATTGCAAAGAATGAAGTCTAAGAGTAAAGACGTAACTAAAACTTAAACATACCTGTTCGGGATAAGCCGTATGAAATACTTGCTATAGATTGTAACCACTAGCTAGAAGTAACTCAGCCCGATGCTGTTCTTTTCGATGAATAACTGACTAGAATGAACGTTCGGCAAGTCCTTATATACATAACACGAACGACAGACCTCGACATAGCAACGACATATCACAGCAGAACAACGACAGACCACAGCAGAACAACGACAGCCCACAGCAAAACAACGACAGACCACAACAGGACAACGACAGACCACCCTATAAACAAAGATCAAAAAGAGGTATTTTATATTTTCCGAACAAAAACTGTCGAGAAAATCGTTGACCAAGTTCCAATCATAAACCATTTAAAAGGGCTTGAAAAACTGAATCGAATATTGTATTTTTTGAAGCAAAAGACTGAATCAACACTCCCAAAAACTATTCTTTCTATTTTGAGAAGAAAAAGAAAAAATCTTTTTTTCGACCGAAACTAGTCAAAAACATCGTCGACTTACTCTGAATCATACATCATCTGAAAGGCCTTGAAAAACTGAATCCAATCGTGTACTTCTTAAATCAAAAGACTACCAGCAAAGATCTTTAAAAAGGAATTTCGTTTTTTTCAAACAAAATGGGTATTTTATGTTTTTCGATCGATTTTTAACGAAACCATCGTTGACTTATTTTGAATTATACATCATTCGATAGAGCTTGAGAAACTGAATCTTATCCAGTATCTTTCAGACCAAAAGACCGTTGGTTACAATCTTCAGAAATTCATTTTTGATTTTTCTATTGAAAATTGGTTAATTCTTTTTTTCGTTTGATTTTTATCGAAAAGGTTATAGAATCATTTTGAATTATATATCATTCGATAGAGCTTGAAAAACTGAATCTTATCCAGTATCTTTCAGACCAAAAGACTTCACGTGAAGATCTTTAAAAAAAGAAATTCGTTTTTCCGAACAAAAATGGGTATTTCATGTTTTTCCGTTCGATTTTTATCGAAACCATCGTTGACTTATTTTGAATTATATATCATTCGATAGAGCTCGAAAAACTGGATCTTATCCTGTATCTTTCAGACCAAAAGACTATGGGTAAAGATCTATAAAAAAAGATTTTCGTATTTTCCGTACAAAATTGGGTATTTCGTGTTTTTCGACCGATTTTTATAGAAAGCATCGTTGACTTATTTTGAATCATATATCATTCGAAAAAGCTTGGAAAACTGGATCGAGTCGTATATCTTTCAAAAGCCAAACGACAGCACCAAACCACATCGGTGATTTTGCTAAGGCAATTTTAAACCGACGACGACACTAACTTGTAGTTTCTGGTACCTACGTTAATTTTTTTTTTTCATCCAGTACACGACATCATGAACCCAACAGTCACGAATGCTTCCAATAGTAAAACCAATCGTGAAAGATTTAGAATACTGGTGTTTTTCTGCAAAACTTGTGTATCGAAAAATATGTACATCCTTAATGAGTCATCTTTTAGGTATAAACATTTGAATAAGGATGTTACAAAGATTGAACGTTGCGTTCAAAGTTCTATTAGTTCTGGCAATGCAAACTTTGCATAATATAGAGTATGAATATATTTTCTGAGAAAAATGACAAGTTTCTTTTCCATTTGAAGATGATATCTGTCAAAAATCGTAGAGTATTGCCTTCACTTCTCCAAATATCTAAGTATGCTCGGGTATAGTAATACAAAACAAATAAATTTAGTATCGTTCATAACGATAAACGTTCACTACTAAAAGAATAGATCGTTGTTCAACGAGTTGTCAAGCGCATTGTGCGCTCGGACGGCCTTCGGCCGCCTCGCTACTGTGCCTAGATTATTATACAAACCACTGTTCTTCAATCCATTTTTCCTTTATTGCAATTTAAAATCATGAACATGTATTATAAAATGGGTATCCTGCACTATCAAGAGAATATTTTAGACAAGAATGTTTAATACAAAAAATATATATAAACGCTACGGAAGCTATTCATCATCTCTGAATGGTTCAAGCTTAATCAAAAGAATATACACCAAGGATATTCAAAGAAAACAAAGGACAGAGCAGACCAGTATGAACGTTTCTTCTAGGACAATTTAGAACCGACCACAACAACTTCTCTTTTCTCAAAACTAGGACATTGTGCTTCTATCTTATCCTGTACAAGACATTAAAAATCTAACCACACTAATCTGAAAACTGTAAATAATGCTTGCGTATCAAGACACCTTATAAGAAACCACACTGTTCTGTAGTTTTCAACGTTCAAACGCATTGAGAGTTCCAGAACATTCTATCTTTTTACCAAACATCTAACATAAGCTCCTTTCGATAGACCAATTCAAAAACCACTTATTATGCACATTTCATACAATCCAACATTCGTCACCATTAACTGTTCTGTTTTCCGAGCCCTCAAACGGCCTTCCAGCGCCTCCCTACCATTTTGCTAACCCCACGAGATAAAGTTCGATTGGCTCTACCACAGAGGACATGCGTGTCTTCCATGAGGCAAGGTTATAGCCGACGACATAATAATTTATTAACCCTACGACAAAATGTTTGTTTGACCTCTCGACATTCGACGTACGACATGTATGTTTTCACCTACGGCATCTTGCTAAACTTTAACTTTTTTGTTTTATTTTATAATATCGGACAGCTGTAAATACTGTAATATATTTTACTGATATAAAAAATGTTTCGGAACTGGATATAGTCTTTTCTTTGAGTACTTGTACATGAAAAGAAGTCGATCGACTGAGACAGAGTTGAGTAAGTTTGAAGAAAGAAAAGATGATAGATATGATTTGCTTGAGTTTAAATTTCCGTATTTCTGTCAATTCGTTGAAGGGTAAACTATAAATAAACAATAAATGTGAAGATGTGAAGAATAGATCTTGAGCGCTCATCTTTTTGAAGATTCGATGGCAAACAACTTGGTTTTGAAAGATAGTTTCATTCAATTTTCTTTCGCAAACCACAATAGAATCCATACTCATACATAGGATTCAATGTATGAACAAACTGATCGTGTCGTTTCTAAATAAGTACAGATACGGTTATAATTCTGCATCGATTAAAGAGCAAAAGGAGCATATATTCTTCGATATGGTAATGTATATGCAATAATCTCAAAGAATTTTCTTCTTTACTAGGAAACTTGTGTTCAAGATCGTGAAATCAATAATCTTATTTTTAAATGAGCTATTCTTTATGGTCTTGATCCAACGAAAGACAGTAAGTTTTAGGACAAAAAAGAAGAGATTCATTCATTTATTTCATTACCAAAGTAAAACACAATAAAACGCACACGGTTCAACAACTATTTACAAAAAATGTACAAACATTTACAAGTCCCAAGGCTCAAACAATTGGTCCGAATTAACCCCATCCATGTCTTTACACATTCCACTTTTTCAAAAATAAGAAGAAGTCCTTTTGTCCGGACTCTTATTTTGTTCCTACACATTGCACTATTTTTGACATTTGAGAAATAGTAAGATTTCATCTATTTTGGTAATTCTTACAGAGGTTCAAAAAACAAGACCGATATGTCATTTTCCTCTTCCATATGCCACTTTTTGAAATTTTACAAGCACCAAAGATTCTTCTTCATTTTGTTAACTTTTTCCAAACCGCGAGACAAACGAGGGCTCGATATCATTCATGATCTGGTACAAGAAGAGACATCAAAGTCATCTGTGAGTTCTCATCCACGTATATCAAATGTATGTAACGATAGATTACGACTCTGACATTATAGATGACTGATGCTTTCACTCCCTTTCTTTCTCTCGAGCATGAAAAGCCAATTGAGTTTGATAGAACATTCTACGATTTTGCATGCATCTAGCTAAAGATGACCGTGATCAAATAAACTTAAAACTAAATTAAATCACCATATGTTCATAGGGAAAATGTCCGCTTATGAAGGCATTTATCTTTCTTAAACAAATATCAGACTATTTATGCGCTCGGACGGCCTTCAGCCGCCCTCGCTACCGCATGTACATTTTTATCAAAAAGCCTTGGATATTGATGGACTTCTTACTGATTTCATTGGAAAGCATGATTAAGTACAAGGAGATGTTCACTCATGACGATGTGGATCTTTTTTTTCATGAATATCAAGCTTAATGTGCGGTCAGACGGCCGTGACCAACCCCCGCTTCCGAACCTGGACTATTGTACAAAATAATCCGTATCCCTAACTATCAATTTACTATTTTAGACAAATCTGTTTGCTATAAAGAAATACTAGACCAGGAAGCTAATCAAACAAGACTACATGCTACTTAACTCAGAAATGAACACTAGCATTATTCTGAAAACGAAACGAAACATCGAGACCCCATCGATGGTGCTACTAGGACAATCTTCAACCGTATAACAACTTATCAGATTCTAAACCATACATTTCCGCTTCCTTCCGACCATGAAGAAGACATAACGAATCCAGCACACATCGACATAAACCATACACAACGACCAACTATCAAAAACCTCTCAAATAGACAACACGGTTCTCTCATTCTTGAAACTATAACAAACTAAGACTCTCCATAACCGTGCTTTTTCACAAAACAAGTTGTTAACAATAGTCTGATAAAATAACTGTAGACCATCTTCAGATAACCAATTCTTACGACGAAACACTTCGCCAAAACACCAAACACATGTCAATTAAACCATCAGCGCAACAACCGCTCGGACGGCCTTCGGCCGCCCTCGCTACCGTCTACAAGCTTCTACCGACACGTCGATTTTCGAATATACATATGGACATTAAACCACAAATTATTGAAACAACCAAAACACATTCAAATTCACTGTAAGTGCCAGCAAACCTACAACAAGAAATATCTCTCGAAAATGTCTGTTACTGACGCCATTCGAACTCGCACCACAACAACCACAGCAAACTCATTATCATACACTTCGTTCATGCGAACACCACCCGTAACAGAAAACAACAATGACTGAACATGCGTTCGCTAAACCAATCACTTTCCAAAAATAGGAGAGTACCATACTCTCTTGCAAGGCCGAATGTCATGTTCACATGACCAAAAAATCAACCCACATCATTGCCAAGAAGCAACACAGGCATTTCGTACCAAGCAATGTTGAAAACCAACAACAAAATACTTCATTAGATCGACCACAAGACAACAGAAGACTTTTCCGTAAGGCAAGATTCAGCGTACGACACACTGTATTAATGACCCCACAACACAATGTTTGATTGACCCAACGACATGACGACCTACGACATGTGTGTTTTCCCTAAGGCAATGTTAAAGGCTACGACATAATGTTTTCTTGACCCCACGACAAGTTGTTTATTGACCTCACGACATGACGACATACGACATGTGTGTTTTCCCTAAAGCAATGTTAAAGGCTACGACATAATGTTTTCTTGACCCCACGACAAGTTGTTTTATTGACCTCACGACATGACGACATACGACATGTGTGTTTTCCCTAAAGCTGGGTGTGTTTAAATTGGTTGATTCCGAGCTACTTACGACGATCGTTTCGACCTTGCTTAGGCTATCAATCATCGGATATATTAAGAATAATTTTAATTATGTTGAAGGAGAAATTAAAATCCAGATGAATCTAAGAATCCTCTGAGACAAAATAAAACTTGACTGTTTCATTTGACTTCTTTACGCAAAATCGAAGATTCTAATTCAGCCTACAGGAAAATTTCAAATTCTCTTAAACAATAATCAATATATCGTTATTTTTACTGACATGTATTTTTCACTACCACGGAAGTTTGTTTTATTAATCTGTCGAAACGGTATAATCTTACGAGAAATAACACAAAACTGTTCGAGAAAGAACAAGTCATATATTAGTAGCTACAATAATCATCAGATATTAGCACAAGTATGTTTCCTTTTTGGATGACATCTTGCACAACATTTGACATGTTTAGCTTTACATAGAATAGATTCCGTATCACATTTACCATTACAGTTGCATGCTTCCACTACCGGATTTATACTACCTTCTGAAACGTACTCTTTAATAGCTTCGGAAAATGTCATTGGTGGTAGCGTCTTTGGATCAACACTATGTAAATCAGGAAAGTCAAATGCTCTTAAATCCAAGAGACCTTCAGCATCGTATAACACTGATAATACACCTTTCAAAGTACACACCTCATACATCATATTATCATCCGATGACGACGACGAAGGAACATATATAACTTTACACGGTAAAATTTTTGGTGATGTATTGATACGATTGACATAATCAATTTGAATGCCAACAAAGTCTCCCAGTTCATATTTTTGTTGTTCTTGTTGTTCTTGTTGTTGTTGTTTTATAGCATTATCATATAACTTTCGTTTTTTAGCGATGGATTTCATATAACCGGCAGCGTTTGCTTCCTCTCGTTTTGTTTTATGTCTGTGATTAACGGTATCATTATCACTTATATTAAGAATATTTTCACTATTTTTCGTAAGCTGAAGAACAACATCTAAAAAAATGTAAGAAAAATACCAAAAGAAATGTCTAAATTAATAGATGATATTGCTGTATGACAAACCCTGACCATTAGCATTATTTTCCCAGTCGAAAAGGTAATGAGGAGGATAGGCTATGTTTGTTATCTCATAAGTTTTATCAAGAGTATTGGTAGCAGCAACGTTTATATTTTGAGTAGAAGACAATGCCAGTAATTGAGATTGAGATATTGTTGTAGAATGAAGTATTCGATCACTAGTATCGAAAGTGTTTAGTGGATTGTTGTTGTTGTTAATATCACAGGAATCATTTGGTTCACTATTAATCATATTGCAGTGATTTACTTAAGAAAAATGAAATGAAGTTGAATTTTACCGAGAGACTATGCTTAATATAGAACTTACATTCATTGACGTCATGAATAAAATCATTAGGAAGATTTTCCTCGTCGTCTATACTGGATTCACGAATGATTTTCCACATTTGAAAATCTGATTTAGGTCGTTGTCCAAACACAATCTCGAAAGGCATTTTATTTGTTGTTTTAGAAACACTGGTATCGATTGAGTACACAACTGGACCTAAACCTTGACGACACGAATAAGCAAAATAGTGGGACGTAATAAGTATAAATATATGATTACCTGCTGACCAGTTAGTGGTTTGATTATGTTGCACCCATTTGTCTAAAACCATTCCAAATGTACGATTACTATGCTCGATTAGGCCTTGTATTCGAGGATGTCGAAGCCGACTATTCAAATTGAATAAATCTACCGCAGTCTTTTTCATAACCTATAAAAATAAAAAATAATACGTTTTATTTTGTTTCGTTGGAAATATTTTGTTGTAACATACTTTTATAACTTGAGCTACGAATTCCTTCCCTTGATCACTTTGAAGTATACGAGGAACACCAAAGGAATAAAACTGCTTCAACAGTTTTTCTGCTACAAGTTCAGGCTCGTTAGATACAAGTGGATAAGCCCAGACGAACTCCGAAAAATGATCTTTCACATGTAAAATCCATTTAAACTTGCCATCGGGACGGTATCTCATGTCAATAAAATCTATTTGAATGCGTGTTAAATATCCAACAGAGATGACTGGTTCATCTATTTGGTGAAGAGTAAAGAGACCAATGTGTCAACGAGCTTAAATACAAACGAATGTTACTTACTGACTAAAAATTTGGGGAATATTTGTTGATTACTACAAGAATCACACAACTTAACAAAGATTACAACAACACCGTAAGGGATCCATGCATATTGAGTTTTAACCTAAAAATTTCCGTTTTTTGTTTTGCTGTTGTTGTTATTAAGAAACTTCATCGCAATTTACATACTTCTTTCCATGTCCTGTCCCTTCCGCGATGCCCTACACGACTGTGACATTCATTTAATTTCGTATAAAGTTCTTCATAAGTAACAACTGGACGGCTTTTTTTTCCACTACTATACACGACATGTACTTCACCAATTTTCACCAGCACGAAATGCTTCTGAACCCAATATCTAAATTGTGCACCACCCCAGCCGTCACGTAAAACCAAAATAATGTCCTCATACATTTCCTTTTTCACTAAGTATTTAGCACGAAATTTTTCGTTGAGATTTAGAATATGGTTATCGAGTTTTTTGTAAAATAGGTCCATATTTGTACATAGAATTCTATAAAAATCGAATTTATTTCAATGAATACTAGTTTCATCAGAGACATTCTTCTATTATAGATCTATAAGTCTAATTTATGTCTCATCTCAGCCACGATATACAGCACCATTTCGTTATTTTTTAGTTTGATTTTCATAAAGCAACAGAAATGAGGATAGGCTTATCCGTGTTTAAGGGTATTTTGAATTCACCTGTAGGGGAAATTGAAATTTTAATTTGCCCTAGGAGAGATTGAAATTTTAATTTGTCCTAGGAGAAATTGAAATTTTAATTTGTTCTAAGATAGATTAAAATTTTAACTTCCTCTATAAGGGAATTTCGAAGTCCTCTGAATTTTAATTTCTCCTACAATTACTATATATGTATCAGTAATGAACATTATAGAAATATATAAAATAATACAACCAAAATAAACATAGGATACTCATTGAGAAAGGGGTTTGGTGGAAAACGCCGAAAAGGAAAATATCGAAAAGAAAAACGTCGAAAAAAGAAAAAGAAAACTTCCATATATGGATATTTTCTCTTTCTTTTTTCGACGTTTTTCTTTTCGATATTTTCCTTTTCGACGTTTTCCGCTAATCCCATCCAATTTCACTTGTACCATTTTTTATAAGGATGAAGCCTCGGGTCATAACTCTTTTTCTCAGAGTTTTGAGTCGTAGAGAAAAAAAGTACAATCTTGAGGGTGTGGGTTTTTTTTCTTATTTTTCTTTCCTTTTGTTGTTTACTTAGTCATTATGAAGTCTGTTAAACGTTCTCCTTTCTTTACTTTAGCTCTTTTTTTTTCATTCTCACAGTCTTTATAAGGCGATCGAAACACATCCACTAATATTCATTTTCTTTCAAACCACCGAATTGAAAGTAACCTTCGATCAAACTTTTACTGCTGGTTGTATTAAAGTTCCAATACAGGTAAGTGATCCATTCAGAAAGTTCGAAGTATTTTTTCCTTTCCCTCATTTGACTTAAAACCATTCATTAACAATGAGCAGTGTATATTTATAGCATACATTTGATTTTATGCTCATCTTGGCATCGGATCGTCCCTTTTACCAAAAAATCAATGAGAAGTGTCCAATTGAGAAAGTTGAATATGGAAATATAGATGTTACTTTCTTCGATCAACTTGATTCGTAACATTTGCAACAGATCCACTCTTTCAGGAGAACAGTGACGAGACGAGTATAAGTAAAGTCAATACAAGTAAAATTACTGATACTTATGAAAACATACTCATATGTGTACTCGAGTACAATGCACTTGATTTCAAAGTGAGTAAGTATTTTCATAGAATCACTGTAAAATCATTATATTATTAGATAATAATCTTTTAAAGAATTGGCAATAACTTACTATTTAGATGATTCAAAGTCGGATAGTCTATGCGTTCAATTGTTTTATTGAATGGAATTTCATAAAACCTCTCCTTTTAATTGAGCATGTGATTACAATATGTCTTTTTCATTATTTTAGATGCGTACAGCTGCAGTGAGATACAAACTCTAAATATGCAACTTAACTCAAGCATAATCATCTACTGTGATTTGTATGAGTACAAGTCAGTTTGACGATCGGTTTCATTTGAAAATATTGTATGACTACGAAGAATTGGAGAAGTCATTTCGATTTTAGTTTTATTGATAAAAGTCGGACAAACGGCTTGTGTCGATTGTGTCATCGAAATTATAAAGACAAAAATGGTACATACAGCAATTTTTTAAAGCATCTTAAGCGCGCACATCCACTTGAATACAATCGCACATTCAATCATGAAGACGAGTATACTATTGATGACATTAATACATCCAACGGCGACAATAGTACTTACGATTTTACCGATATGAAACATCGAGATAATAGGATTATCCTGTCATTTACAAAGAATTTGATTATTCGATGTAACATACCATTTAATTTAGTTGAAAAACCTGCTTTTCGTGACTTCATGAGAGAGTGTAATTTCAAATTTCAACCGATCTCAAGTAAGAAACTAAAACGTGACATTATCCCGACATTGAGTAATATGATACTGAAACGAGTTCATGATGCACTGAAGAACATTGATTCTGTTACTCTAACCGTCGATATATGGTCGGATCGACGTTGTCGATCATTTTTGGGAATTACATGTCATTTCATCGACGAAAAAATGATCCCTCGTGCTTACTTAATTGATCTTGCACGTTTTAAATCACCGCATAATAACGAAGCTATTTATCAACTCACTGAAGAAACACTAGAACGATTTAATATCAAAAATAAAGTGTTCAAAATAACAACTGATAATGCTTCATCAATGATTAAAGCATACAGATTTGGTTTGGGAGATGATCTAGAATATTCAGAAACTCAATATAATAGTGAGAATATCTTCTATACACAGTCGACCGGAAATGAGCTCGATGGTAAGTAATATCTGAGTATAATTCAACAATTCATATTCTATTTGTTACAGATGATATGGACTTAAATAATATTACGATGGATAACAGAATTGACGGCAATGATGATTATGCTTCTTCTTATCAATCTAAAACTTTTTCTTCAGTGAGAATATCATGCTTTGCACATACCATACAGTTATGTGTGCGTGATGGATTAAAAAATGAACCTCAAATCGTTCGCGTACTAGAAAAATGCCGACGATTTGCAAAGTTTTCCGATGAATCAACTAAAATTGCTGATATCTTAGATGAGCTACACAAGCATATCACTAAAATGAATGTAACAAGATGGAATAGTGAATATCTTTTGGTCAAATCAATTCTCAACATTGAGAAGAGGGATCTTGAAACGATTTCGAAGTCAATGGAAAGTCCAATAATCTTTCTCAACAATGATTTAAAAATTCTTCAAGAACTTGTCGACATTCTAGATCCGTTTTTTGAAATATCTGTCAAATGTCAATCAGATAGCATTGTTACAGCTAGTCTAGTGGTACCAGCAATAGCACATTTAGTCGTTCAACTGCGTGATATGAAAGGCAATATTTCAACGTTAACCAAACTTGTCGAAGAACTCCAATCTTCGGTTCAGAAACGTTTTACTGGTATCATTCATCGATTCAACTTCGAGCATGTCGAGACCGAGGAACCTTTCAGCGATCCTGTTTATTTTATGGCTGCTGTTCTAGATCCATCTTTTAAATTTTATTGGATGCACGATTTAAGATTACCTGTGAACAATGAAAATCGTTTAAAACAAAATATTATTCAACTGATTCTTGATGACATCACTAACGATCCAATGATGAAACTCGAATCTGATAAAGAGAAAACGAACACAGCATCATCCTCTTTTCCATTGCAAAACAAAACGAAGAAGAAGCTATTTATGTATAATAGTTCAACTGACGAATCAAACTATAGCTGTAGATTGAATCCAGCTGCTGAATTAGACAGCTATCTCAACGATCCGTTACGATCTCCATTCTCGGATTATTGGATGGCTTCACGTTTAACTATTCTTAAGCGTTTCGTTCGTCGTATATTCTCTGTTCAAGCTTCATCGGCACCAATTGAACGTATTTTTCCTCATGCTGGACTTATCATGTCAGCACGACGAACTAATATGAGCGAGGAAACATTCAAGAATTTGGTTTTTTTAAAGGTTAATCAAAATTTATTATAATTAGACGGATATACTGGCATTAGGACATTTAGAAGATATATTTTCATGTATATTTTTTTACAATTAGAATTGGCTCCTTGTGACGAGAATGTATTTCACTAGGTTTTGTTTTGCTTTTACTTTTGTGCCTGTGATATAAACATCATTTCTTATCGTCAAATTTCAATACACTTTTCTTTTGTCTAACTAAAAGTGCTAACTGTGATATTTAATTTGAAAGACAGGTCAATACGTGGCTGTGATACTTTTTCTTATGATCATGGACGTCCGCTCTACTGCCAGTATTGTACGGATTCCTTAGTACTGAAATGCATTACTTAATACTTGAAATTTTCGAGGAAGAAAGTACAAAAGTACTGAGTAGTGTACGTAACGTCATGTGTCTGATTGTGAAAAATAATTGATAAGTTTCTTTTATCGCGATAATCTCTTAGAAGATGCATAGAGAAGTCGGTTCATCAAAGTTCGAAAGCGTTAGTTTTAGTTGAATTTTGGCCATGGACACTCAATAGACGAACATAAATCGAAACTAGGGGTGTCAGTTTCGAGTTCCGCTTCTAAGAACCCGGAATTCTGACATCCCTAATCCAAACCGAACTCAAGGTTGCAGTTCGGTACCGAACTGTATATACACGAGGATGTGGTGATCCGGGTTTGCGTGAGTCGAAAGAGCATATAGAGGAAGTTTATAAGAAACTAAGAAAGTGATTTGTCCACAGAAGTCAGTGAAGTAAGAATTCCTGCGCATTCAGAGGCATATGTCTTCATAAGTTCACTGAACGTGTCAAGAAAGATCATGCAATTAGAGTAGGACTAGGGATGTCAGTTTGGGGCTCCGTTCCTGGGAACGAGGAATCCGGAACCTATTGTGTGTTCTTCTTCTTAGGAACCCGGGAACACTTTGAAGAAATTGGTACCCTACTGAACCGCCGAGAAAGGTTCCCTCCTTACAAAAAAGGTCTCCAAACATGTTGACCCTTTCAAGAACACAATAAAAACTTCTACGAAACTATGAAAGGATTGTCCAATGTGTCGATGGGAAGATCCTTCTCCTTCGAAATCACATTAAGCTTTCATGTGAAACTCGAAAGGTTTTGCATTATTCTGCAAAACCTATCTCTAGTATGCTGAACTTAAACAAGGTTTCATAGGAGAAGGATCTTCCCATCGATACACGGGACGATCCTTTAATAG
>Ga0302320_10010331_pt1 | contig 19899 bp, 17 predicted proteins | sample Bog_T0_3_FD_202130 | JGI IMG/M metagenome (GOLD analysis project Ga0302320, IMG submission 202130) | Peat permafrost microbial communities from Stordalen Mire near Abisko, Sweden - Bog_T0_3 | ecosystem: Environmental > Terrestrial > Soil > Wetlands > Peat | place: Sweden: Abisko, Stordalen Mire... | reverse complement strand
TTTTGTTTTTTAACAGTATGGATTTTGCTCTGGCTGACGAGCCCGTTTTTTAACATATAAAAATTCAAAAAGTTTATTAACAAATTACAAATTAACTGAAAAAGTCCATTTTTCTATTAAATTTAAAATCGGAAAATATGCTTTTAATATGTGGTAAATAAAAAAAAGAGATATTTTATTTAAAAGTAAAAAATTAAATTTTAAAAAAATCCATCTTTCACAGGATGTTATGGTTTTTGCCCTCCACTTTCCAAACTTTTAAAAATTTCCATTTTTTCGCCCTTCGCTAAAAAAATTTAAAATTTTTATTCCAACATTCAAAATTTTCACTCATCAAATAAAACCCTCGAATGTCCTTTCACTCCTATTGGATATCGACTCCCCAAGGTCCTTCTCCTTTTCTTCTCACTTCCTCCCCGATGATTTCTATCGATAACCTTCTTTCTTTTGAATCGAACCCCGCACTTCCTCCTCAAGGAGTTTCTGATATGATCCAAATGCAGATTCTCAATGAACCTGAACTTCTTAACAATCTAAAGCTTCGATATTCCCAATCCCAAATCTTTACTTATATAGGACCTTCTCTTTTAATAATGAACCCATATTGTGACATTCCTGAGCTTTTATCTGAAGCCAAGTTATTAGAAATCCTAGAAACTCGGGATATTTCACAACCGAATATCTATTCGATAGCCTTAAATACAATGCTTTTGCTTGAAAATAACCTGAAAAACCAAGCTATTGTCATAACAGGAGAATCAGGGGCTGGAAAGACCGAAACCACCAAACATTGTATGAAATTCTTGACTTTCCAAAGGAAAAAGTCCTTAGAAAAGTCCATTTCTCAGAAAATCCTCGATTGTAACCCTATATTAGAAGCTTTCGGTAATGCGAAAACCGTGAGAAATGATAATTCAAGTCGATTCGGGAAATATGTGAGATTATTGATTTCTAGGAAAAAAACTAATGAAAATTCAGGGATTCAAGGAGCCACAATATCGAGTTATTTGTTGGAAAAGTCCAGGGTTTTGGAACAGGCGAAAAACGAGAGAAATTATCATATTTTCTATTATTTGTTAAACGGAATAGAGGAAAAACAAAGGAAATCGATGGAACTCGAGGGTTTTTCTATGGAAAGTCTGAATTATCTCAATAAATCTCAATGTTTTCAGGTTGCGAATATAGATGATAAAAGGGGATTTCATGAGGTTATGCAGAGTTTCGAGGATTTAGGCTTTAATCCCTGTGAAATCCAAGAAATCCTAGAGATTCTAACAGGGATCTTATTATTAGGAAATCTGGAGTTTTCGAATGAAAATCTGTCAGATACCATGAGTTGTCTAATAAAATCGCTTGAAATCATGACGAAAATCTGCAAATTGTTCAAAATCAATGAGAAAAGCCTTGAGAAAACCCTTGTTTGGAAGATTCGAGAAGTGGGAAAACAAGAAATCCTAAGTCCTTTGAATCTAAATGATTGTGAGGGTTTACGAGATTCCTTAGCGAAAAACCTCTATGAGAAGTTGTTTTCCTGGCTAGTGAAAAAATTGAATTTGACTGTATTTCCAGAGGAAATAAAAGGAATTTCAGGGACTTCATCTCGAGAAGTGAGGAAATCGATAAAAATCATTAAGAAAACGATGCTTTCAGGCGAAACGAATAGAAATTCCATAGGTTTATTGGATATTTTCGGTTTTGAGAATTTCGATATTAATAGTTTCGAACAATTATGCATAAATTTCACTAATGAAAAGCTTCAACAATTATATATAGCTTATATTTATAAATCAGAGGAAAACGAGCTTTTGGCTCAAGGCTTTGATCTATCTTATCTCGATTTCCAGGATAATCAACAAATCCTTGATCTTATAGAGAAATACCCTATTTCTATATTAGATCTATTAGATGAAAGCACGGCTTTGAATTCTTCTAATGATGAAAATCTTTTGAATTCTTTTAATAAATCATTAGGAAATAACTCTTTTTTCAAGCCAAATCTCCAAACCCTGAGTTTTCAGATTTCTCATACTGCGAAAAACGTCAATTATTCAATAAAAGGCTTCAGAACTAAAAACCGCGATGAAATCACTAGAGAAATCGAAGATTTGATGATAAATTCAGGCAATTTGGTGATAAAAGAGGCTTTTTCTGGAGAAAAAGAGCCAATGAAAAAAAAGAAGTTTTTAGCTGGGAAATTCAAAGGCCAAATTCGCGATTTAATGAATGAATTAGGGCTTTGTGATGTGAGTTTCGTGAGATGTTTGAAGCCAAATGAAGAGAAAAAAGCGGGCTTTTTTAATGAGAATTTCGTGCTTTTGCAAATCAGATATTTGGGGTTAATCGATAGTATTCGAATTCGACAAAAAGGCTATGAAATCCGTAGAAATTATCAGGACTTTTATTTCAAATTCAGAGATTTATTAATAAAACCACCAACAAAAGGTCTTGAAAATAATCTGAATGAATTGAAAGAAGCTCTTATTAGCTATTTTCGAGATAATTGGCCTCAAGAATTAGAGAAAAGACTGGTTTTATTAGGGAAAACGAAGATTTTTCTCAAAAATTCTATGGTCAAAACCCTGGATTCCGCCTTGAAAGAAGCTAATAGAATCAAAGCCGAAAACCTCAAAAAAATATTAAGACAATATAATATCTATAAATTCAAGAAAAAACTCAAATTCGGAATTAAAGGCCTTAGAATGGTCTTTAAAGCGATTATAAAGCTTCAAAGCAAAAGAAAGGCTTTAAAAGAAAGAAAACGCTTTTTACAGAAGAAAAAAGCTATTAAAATCATAGAGAAAATCCTGAAATTGAGAGAATTGAAAAAAGACTTTTTGAGATTCGAAGAAAAAGGCGTTTTGATAGAGAAAATAAGGAAAAAGAGGAAAGCTTTTATTAGAATCATGGAAGTTAGGAAAAAACGCAATTTCAAGGAATATTTCATGAAATTCGTGGGGATTTTGAAATTATTAGTCAAGAAAAAAACAGTGAGATTCTCTGAATTTCAAAAAAAAACCCAATGTCCATCAGAAATCGAGGAAAAAGAACTTAAAACTCCTGAAAATTCAAGGAAATCGATATTGAAACCTCAAAGTAATGAAAACAAAGAAGAACCTCCATATTCTTCTAATAAAGATGAAGATCCTCAAATATTTAATAAGAAAAATGAGCTTTCTTTCATTGAAAAACCCAAGATATCCCAATTTTTAAAGAAGGAAAATTCGATTCCTTTGCTATCTTTCCCTGATTTCAACAGTTCCAATATAGAAAACGCTATAGAATCTATTCCTTCTTCCTATGTTTATCATTTTGATAATTTGTTCACATCACGAGATTCTTTAATGATAGGCAATTTCTCGAATATCCCTAAATCGTTGGATTGTTATCTGGACTTTTCCTCTTTAGATCAAGAATTCCTGCAGACGATAAAAAACAACGATTTTCTATTGAAAGCAGGCGAAATCCTGCAAAAACAAAGAAAATGGCTTAAAGTTCTTTCTAAAGATCAGATCCTTTCCTATCAAAAAACACCAATTACCTCAAGTCTTCAGAAACTTTCTGAGAAAAATACTTTAATCAGCCAAAAGATCTTCAAATTGATCCTTCAATATTGTTATGAGCTTCCCTCAAGTTCTAACCTTTCGAATAAAGTCCTGAAATTGCTCGCAATAATCCAATCCAAGCCTTTAGAGCCTGAACTAATAGATGAAACCTATCTCCTTCTAATAAAACAGCTTCGAAATAACCAGAAATCATCAAACGCTTTAAGAGTTTATAGACTTTTAGGCTTGGTTTCTTCAGTTCGACCCCCCAGTATCCGTCTTTTATTCCCAATATTGAATTTCTTATATAAAAAAGCCAATGAAATCGACGAAAAACGTGAGGAATTGGAATGTCTCAAATATTCGATATCTAAAATCATCGATGGGTCCGAAAAAGGCATGAGGAAAATCGTCCCTTGCGAAAACGAAATGGCCTTGATCGAATTCAGGAAAACCATACAAGTGCCTATCAATTTCATGAATGGAGGTTGTTTAATACTCAATATCGAGCCTTATACCACAATCAAGGAAATCATTGCTATTATCCTGAAAAAGCTTGAAAAAACCAAATTATCAGAATATTTCGGTCTTTATGAAATTTGTTGGAAGAATTCGATGGTTTTTTCAGAGAATTTCCTCGAAAATGAAGCTTTTATCTTAGATCGTGTGAATCTCATTGAAAAATTGAAGAGTTCGATTGAAAGCCAGGCTCTTTCTAAACCGAAAATGAAGTTTTTCCTACGAATTCGTGTTTTCTATAAGTTCTTGGAACAAGATCTTGATACTATTGATCTTTTATATAGTCAATATCTCAGTGATATTTCAGCTGGAAAGTACTTTTTTTCCTCAGATGAAGAATTAGCGGAAATCATGGGAATTGCGCTTTTTTTGGATTATGGGGCTTTTTCAATAGAAAAATCAGGGAAATTGACTATTAATCTTGAAAGATATATTCCTGCTGATAAATTGCTCAAAAAAGGAACCAAATATTGGTTTGAGACCTTAATGAGAAGTTATGAGGAAGTTAAAGAAGGAAATATGATGAAATTACGGTTTTTGAGGGTTTTACAAGAAAAAGATGTGTTTTTTGCACATCATTTCATAGGGACTTATGCGAAAATCGAGGGAAAATCGGATATCGCTGTGAAGAAAGAAAAAGAAGATTCTTGGATTGTGATAAAGCCTCTAATTTTGCAAGTGATTAAAATGAAAAATGAAGAGAAAATGACCTATGAATTCGATAAAATCGTGAAATGGGGCAAATTCGAAGATAAAAGCCTGGTGATTTATACCAATGATGGGCTCGTTCATGTGATTTCTAGTGTTTTTTGCCTAGAAATCGAATATTTGATAAAGAATTATATTAGAATCGCGATAAAATTGAGTAATCCATGAGTTTTCATTATAAAAAGCTTGTTTTTTCTCTTAATTTTATTAATAAAACATTAAATTTTCATAATTTCAAGCTTGTTTTCGCAAACCTTGAAATGAGTCGAAGTATCTTATAAAAAATCTGCAAAAAAAAAAATAAAAAAATCAAGCCATAATTCAAACAAATGCTCCATTCTGCATCGCGTCCATTGAAATCTCTATTATTTTCCTCACAATTCGCTGTTTCCTCTATTTCTGCGCGTTCTCAACTCAAACAGCGTCTTCACGATGTCTTGCCTAAGAAAATCGACCAATTTCGTGATTATCGTAGGAAATATGGCGAATATGAAATCGGGAATTTGACAGTAAATGATGTTTTGACTGGTTGTAACAATAGTCCTATTCTTTTCTATGAGGGTTCTGTGATGGACACTAAAACGGTTTATTTCTAATAAATAAGTCCTTTATATATGTTATAATAGGGAGTTTTGTTACGAGGATATACTTTCCAAGAAATCAAGGATTTCCTACCAAAAGCCAATGAAAATGAACTCGAAACTTATGAGCCATTGCCTGAGAATTTGGCTTGGTTATTTATGACAGGAGATCTTCCTACCCATGAAGATTATATGGAATTGAGAAAGGAGTTGAACGATCGTGCGAAAATCGGTCAAGAAACTATCGATTTTATCAAGAAATTGCCCACGTCAATGAGTCCCACCGTTCAATTATCTGCTTGTCTATTGCATTTGCAACCGAAAAGCCATTTTGCCAAGGGATATGCTGAAGGGATTAATAGGAATCTATATTGGGAATTGATGTATGAAGATTGTATGGACATCATTGCCAAAATACCTGTCCTGGCAGCCATCATTTATAGACATAAATACAAAAACGATCAATTCATTGAGGCAGATCCATCATTAGATTGGGCAGGCAATTTCGCACATATGTTAGGACTTAATACTGTGGAGGCCAGAGAACTTTTAAGAGGATATTTGTCGATTTTCAGGTTCTGTTATCTGAGGAAATTAATTTTAAAGGACTTTTAATATATAAAGTGATCATTCTGGAGGAAACGTCTCGGCTCATGCCTCTTTAATCGTGAGTTCAGCTTTAGCAGACCCTTACTTGGCCTATTCTGCAGGACTTAATGGCTTGACTGGTAGTTTCTATGGGGAATATCAAATCAAAGCTTTGAATTGGTTGCTCGAAATGCAAGTAAAATGATTGATTTTTCCTATTTTTTTCTCGAGTTTCTCTATTAGAAAAATCTCGGAGAACGTCCCAACCCTGAGAAAATCAAAGAATATGTGCTCCAGGAGATTTCTGAAGGAAAAAAGATCCCTGGATATGGTGATGGTCGCATGAATCATATAGATCCTCGTTTTCTTCATCAAAAAGCATTTGCTGAACGTTATTTGAAGAACGATTCATTGTTCTATATCATGAAAAGAGTCTATAGAGTGGCTCCTGGCTTATTGAAGACTGTGGGGAAAACGGAATGGGTATGGCCAACAGTGAATGCGAGCTGTGGAATGTTATTGTATAGTTTGGGGATTAAAGAAATCGAGTTTTTCTCCACAGTTTTTGGGGTCGCAAGATCTATTGGAGTTGGCAGCAATTTGGTGTTATCAAGAGCTTTTGGTAATTTATAAGGAAATAATTACAGATTTGATTAATTTATCTTAGGATTACCCATTGAAAGACCAAATAGCATTACCATGGAGATGATTGAGAATGATATCGGAAAGAAGAAAATGACATTGAAACATGTAGATCAAAAAATTGACCCAAAGAATCCTTCCAAGAAAGGAATTTAGAAAATGAATATCATGGACCTGGGTATAAATTATCAAGAATAAATCTGAAAAACTTTAAATGTTAATCAAATCAGTTAGCAAAAAAAAAAAAATATATTCTAATTCAAATAATTTTTTTTAATGACCCCCACTGATATTTTTTTAATGATTTTTTGGCTTGGAAATTAGTTTTAATGTGCCTATAAAAGTTATCTAAACATTTTTAAATTCTTATGAAAAAAAAAATATTTTTTGTTTTTTTAAAAAAAAAAAATTTCTTAACTTGTATTTATATTTAATTGTACATTTATTATTCTTTTTGGTGCTCAAATATATTAAAAATCTGTAAACAATATTATCAGTTAACCATTCTTTTTTGTTTAAAGAATCAATATCTTGGTTATGTAGTTGGATTCCCATAAATCTTCCTTTATTTAAATGTTGTTTTATTTTAAATTTCTTGAATTCTTCAAAAGATGAATCTAAAAATTGGTCTTTTTCATTATAATTTCTTAATTGATCTAATTTCTTTCTTGTCTTTATAAGAATAAAATCTTTTCCATAGTGTTATAAAAATTTTCATTGTTTATATTTTTCTTTTTTTTTTGGATTAGGCTGATTTTTTAAATCATTTCCTGATATACTTAATTCTTCTTTTTTTATTTCTTTAAAGTTGTTTTTCTTTTTAATTGTCCATCGATATGCCATTCAATTTTACCAGTTCTATTTTTTTTCAAGATTTGACTTACTTGTGATAACATATTAGCCAGTTCTCGAATGATTTCAAGTTGTAACATTTGAAATGCACGAGCAAAGTTATTTCGCCTATTATTCCTTTCAAATGGTTCCTTTGTAATCCATTATATAGCCTTGACAATTTTTTCATTCGACTCCAATGATTTTCAATATTATTTGTATGAACCTTTATAGCGACATTGTCATTGCCTATCTCGATGTATGATCGCTTTTTTCTCACAAACTCTTTAGAATGATTAACCTATTCAATTTTGAAACCCATTGTTTAGACTTTTGTAAGCTTTCCATTCATTGGAAATAATGTGTTTTACAGCAGGAGAAATGTATTTGGTAACAATTGCTTATATTGTTGGAATATCTCTTTTTTCAACTATTATTGTTCGCTTTCTTTAGATAACCATTTAATAAAGGAAAGAATTAAACAAAAAATTATTCAAAGATCTGTTAATTTTTCAAATTATACATCTGATACATTTTATAACAGGTTATCATTGAAGATTTTCTTCTTTTGTTTTCCTTTTTTATGGTTTTGAAGTTTTCTTCTGAATTCATGTTCATAATTTTTAATTATTCTGTTTATTATGTTTTCAAGTTTTGAATTTTAACAAAATTTAATACAAATTATTTATGAATCACAGAAAATTTAATTATATATAGATAATTATGAAAAATATACTATAAAATAATGTATAAATTTGCAATTAAATATAAATATTTTTTTTTCATAAGAATTTAAAAATGTTTATATAACTTTTATAGACACGTTAAAACTAATTTCCTAGCCAAAAATTATTAAAAATATATCAGTGGGGGATAAAAGTGCCAAAAAATATTAATTAAATTCATTCTTTTTTTTTGAAAATCGAGATTTTTTGAATTTGTCATTCCATTTTCGTCTCATTGAATTTTAAAAATTTGATTTAATTCTTATAAAAATTGAATAGAAAAACATTATTTACTTTAAAAAAATAAAATTATTTTAATGAGTTTTATTTCTGATTTTCTAAACATTTTTTTTTTTTTTTCCGAGTTAAATAATAATTTACCACATATTTATAGAGAAAAAACATTGGTTTTGGAAAACGTTGACCTATAAAAACCTCGTTAATCAAATCAACGATTTCATGCTTTTTTTGGTCCGATTCATGAAATCTGAGTAATCTGAAACTCCCCTTTCCTTCTTATTTCTGAATTCGTCCATAGAATCATTATTATTGTCTTTTTTGTTTGAATCTTCCTCCTTTAAGACTTTGACCCTTTCTAATTTTTCCATTTTTTCCCTTTGTTCCATCTGTTCGAGTTCAAAAGGCTTCGAAAATTCTTCGGGTTTCAGTTCTAATTGTTGGCTCAGGCTTCTTTTCTTTATATATTCGAGACAAGTCTTGATCTGTTCCCTTTGTTCAATGCGATCGGTTTTCGGAGGTGATTTTTCCCTTTGAATTTCTATTTCAGGTGAAATTCGCATGAAATCCTGACTAGAAAACGCATCTAAGATATTAGTGATTGAACTATATTCCAATTGTCTCTTCTGATGGACCGTTTTTGTTCTGAGACTCATGTTATTACTATAGGAAACATCGAAATTCAAGCCGAAATCTTCATCTTCAGTGTCTTGTTGAGGCCGATCGAACAAAAGGTCCTTTAATCTGGCTTCTTTGTTCCGGAAACCTTGGATTGCAGCCTTCATTTGTGAGTTTTTCTCCTTTAATTCGCAATAAGCCTCATAAACTCTTTCCAGTTTTGCTCTAGTTTCGTTAAGAATTCCTTTGAGTGAATTGGTTTCGATTAAATGTTGAGTGGTGATTTCTTTGATTTGGCTTTTCATCAATTCTAAGCTGCATTTATCGCCGTTTCTGCTTTGCATTTCCTCCATTTCGGCTCTAATTTTCGCGATTTCTTTCTCATATTCCATGCGTAATTTATCATAAATCCCCTTATTACTCAATTTCGCGTTTTGAAGATCTATCATAAGTCTGGTCTTTTCCTCTTCAAGGCTATGAATTCTGAAACTGAAATTCTCCTTTTCTTTATATAAATCCTCTATTCTCTCTTCATAAACCCCTTTGATCCTTTCTATTTCCAATTTAGCCTTCCTTAAATCCTCTTCATTCACATTAGATCCTCCTTTAGCCATTGATAACTTCTTGATATGATCCTCCAGAAATTGTTTCAATTGCAATTCAGTAGATATTTTAGTATTGGAATTCGTGATATCCTGCAATACCTGCATAATAGTCTCATTCATGGATTTTATATTGGTTTCTCTGGCCTTGACTTCCTCCAATTGTTGTTTAAGGAAAAAGCTTTGTTGTTCAGAAACCGCCTTCAATTTCTGGAGTTCGGAGGTCTTGGCTTGAAGCTCGAGCTTTAACATGTGGTTTTCCTCCTCGGGAGTCAAGGAATGGAAGGAAACGTTCATATTTAGTGAAAAAAAATTTAATTTTCGATGATTTTTAGATGTTTTTTTCGTTTTCTAAAAGACTTCTTTTATTTATTAAGAGATAACAAATGAGTCTTATTTCTTTTCTTCAGGTGGATTCGGACTCATGAATTGCGTGTTGAAAATCGGCTTCTTTTTCTCCGATTTCTCTGAATGTGTCGGGGGATGTGTTTGTGACTCCGGCCCTGTTAAAAAGTTTAATCCCCCCCAGGAAAATCAAGTAAAAATCCAATATTTTTTCAATTACCTTGGGGTCCGATTGGTTTATTAGCAACTTCTTCCTTCAATTTTATCTGTATTTCCCTTCCTTCTAATACCTTTTTAGCTTCTAAGAAAACCACCAAAAATTAGCTTGAAAAACTATACTTTTCCATTTAAAGTCAAGAGATTATCAGCAATTTCCTTGGATTTCACAATGATTTCCCCAAATCCCTTGCTACTGTTCAACAAGATCTTATGATATTTGAACCTTTCGCCGAGATGTTTCTTGAAAAACGATAGGACTTGTTCTTCTTTGAGATCATATTTCAAATTATTAATCCTCAAGAAGATCTTTTCCTCTTGAATAGGGACTTTCTTGATTTCTTCCTCTTGAATTGGCGGTTTCTTGATTTCAATTTCTTCAGAGTTTTTCTCATCCTCCTTTTTTTCCTCTTCTTTGAATCCAGCTTCATAATCTTTCAAGACATCATCCTCATAATTTTCATATTCTTCTAAAGGATGAAGTTTTTTCTTCACATCGGCTATTATCTCCTCTATTTCCTCTACATCTTCAAAATCGTCATCTTCTTCACTTCGAAGTTCAGGATTTCCATCTTTGTTATAATAATTGCCAAATTCATCATACCTTAATATGGAATTCATGAGATAATTAATATAAATTTAGAAAGGAAATTACCAACCACCATCTTCTTCGTAATAAAACTTCTCACCAGAGGGGATTTCAAACCCAGAATGATCAGGCAATTCACAAAATTCCTTGAAACGAGCAGGGTTCGGAGGCTGCAAAAGGGCCAAGGTTTTTTTTGTTGTTTCCATGCGAAACGAAATAAAAAGGATTAAATCTTTTAAATTTCAACTCGAAATTAAACCCGATTGGCAGTTTTTGGGACTTTGAACTGAGGGATTTTAAATAAAAATCATTAAAATATTTATATTTTTCTAAAATTTCTTGAGTTTTTAAGACTTCCCTATAAAAATTAAACCTCCTTCCTGGCCCAAACAGTCACATGTGGAAGGCATAATTGGAATTTCCTCTCATGTTCTGGAATTAAGAGCTTCAATGTCATTTCTTCCATAAGTTCAAACCCTAGTTCTTTCATAAAAGTCTTCAGATTCTCAAAACTCTCCTTTCCTTCTTTGCCTCCTATCCACATTTCTTTCTTCGTATATTCCTCCAACCAGGTATAAGGAGATGCCAATACCAAGACTCCCTTTTTTTTGAGAAATTTATCAACACTTTTCAGGAATTTCTCCGGATTTCCTAATCTATCAATGAGGTTTGAAGCCACAATAAGGTCGAATTCTCCGATTTCCCCTAGATTTTCAGCGTCTCCCTGTATAAAATCTACTTTTTCTCGAGAAATTCCTGTGTTTTCCGGGATTTTAGCTATAATTTTCTCGAAATTATCCCCTTGTTTCCTCTTATTATATTCAATTAAGCCTTTATTCTTCAATTCAACGCATGTCTTAACAAAAAGATGCGAATAATCGATTCCCAAGATTTTATCAAAATATCTAGATAATTCAAAGGTTAAACGCCCGACACCACAGCCTATATCGAGAGCAGATAAAGGAGGTTTTACGATTGGACTATGTTCTGTGAGTTTTTGAAAGGCATGAATTGAGACATTTGCTAATTTTGTCAAATAATCTTGCGGATAATGGATATCGATTTGGAAAGATGGATTGAAGAAAGGGTTTTCTGCATCGAAATAAAATGAACCCAGATATTCTGAAAGGGTTTTTTGAGTTTCGTAGGGATTTAGTTCCGGATCCATTGAATTTTGTTTGTTTGTTATAATTTTTTAGATATTTTTGAGATATTTTTATTGAAAGGATTTTTTCCTTTTTTTTTTATTTAAAAAAAAAAAATTCTTAGCTTAAAATCAGAATTGAGATTTTAATTAATTTTATTATTTTATTAAGGACCATTATGAATAAAAAGTGTGAAATTGAGGAAGAACTTAAGAAAATTGAGCAAACTTCAGGTATGAACCCGAATTGTGAGATTCACAATCTAATCAAGCAAAATATCAATATCTCAGGTAAGAAGTTGGCTTGTTTGAATTGTTATGAACCCAATAATGATTTTTACCCGATTTCGGAAGAAATTTTGAACAACTTTTTTTTGATTTCCTTACAGAATCAAGAAAATGATTATTTCGATATTGTAGTGAAGAGAAAACATGACGGAAAACCTTTTATCATGAAGCTTTTCAGAAGCACTCTGGAAAAATCGCAACTTAAGTTCCTGACAAAAGAATTCAAGGGAAAATTCTTGTCTTCTCATCATGAAAATTTACAAAAAGTTGTTTTTATGACAAAACTCAAAAAAAGCAAAGAATTCTACATTTTGCTCGAATATTTTCATGATGATTTACCCTTGATACCATCAGAAAATTCCAGGCTTTTTCTAAGACAAATTCTCGAGGGTCTTGATGAGTTACATAATAACAAAGGGATTTTTCATGGGAATCTCTCAATAAAATTCTTGAAATTAGAGAAAAATACTGTAAAAATTTGTTTATTTCCTTGTTTTCGTATAAACTCAGAAGATCCCGAGGCCATTTCGCATAATCAAAGAAAAGATGTGAGGAATTTCGGACTTTTAATCTATCAAATTGCTTCAGGTGATTTTTTCCCAATGGATAATGAGGACTTTCTAGAGAGAAAAATCCAAGATATTCTTGAAACTCTTCATAAGAATAATTATGAGAAAATCATTGCTAAATGTCTAAATAAGGATTCAAAGATTTCGATATTTGAAGTTAAGGAGATGTTTAAAGCTTTGCCGATAGAAAAACCATGGCTTTCATATAAAATGACTAATAATTCGACTTATATCCCAGTGCCTTTCTATTACATTTACAAAACATCAGATGATTCTAATTTCTTGTTGAATCTTGAGATCTCTGATAAAAGGAATAATTTAGAGACGAATCTTTCTTCAGTCAGTTCTGATTTCGAGATTTTCTCTAAAAATTTGCTTCATGATAATCAGAGAATCCCAAGTTTAAAGGTCCATTTAAAGCCAAATTTTCTGTTAGTAAGTCATGATGATAATTGGCGAACTTTCTGGTGGTATTCTTTCTATCAAAACTTAAAAGATAATGAAAAAACCCGATTGAAAGGAGAGATTGTTTTGACTATAAAATCGACGGATGATTGGTTTGAATTAAATTACCTCAACAAATTTTCTAATAAAATAACTGTTTTTCTAGGGATAATGGACTATCAAAAGAATCATTGAATGTGGTTCTTGATATTTTGAAACAAACGAATTTCATCAATTATGAATTCGAGAGATTAGACCTGATTTTTCATAGTTATTTGAATGTGAAAAATCAAGAAATCGATAAAATCACAAAAATTATAGAAAGTTATAATTTCTCTAGATTGAAACATTTGGAAATCGTGGTTTCTAGGTAAAATAATCATGAAATCAGAATCTTTAATATTCAATAGTGAACAGGGAAATCAAGAGAAATTCCTTAATTTATCCAATGCTATTCTTAAAAGAATGAATGAAGTCAAAGGAAAACTTCAATTCTTTAGTATTTTGTTCAATTGTATCCATGATATGAACCCTTGTGTTGAGAAAGTCGGCGAAATCGCTAAAAGTCTCGAAAATCTCAAGGTTTTCCGATTTTGGATGGGGTAACCAATGAATTTAGAATAAAATCTTTTAATTTCTCCAGAAATGTTAATAAAAACATGAACGTTTCTCCATTAAATGAGGCGTTTTCACGAAAATTCCTTTGTAGACTTAATATCTTGTCTATTGGTTTTAACAGGTGATTTCGATTTATTTCCATTAAAATCTAAGCTATTTAGTTGGAAAGAAACTCCTTTTATCACGGATTGTAATTTCCAGGAAATGCTCGAAAATATGAGAGTTGGCCTATCAACAAATTTAAAGGAACTTCATATTTGGTTATGGAGGTTTTTTTGAACTCCTCATCATTTTTTTACTTTTTTCTTAATATTATTAGCTGTGATATCATGGAATTATCAATACTTAGTCTTTATGAATTGATAAAGGAAAAATCCTTATTTTTTGATAATTTAAATTTATATTTTGAGGGGTAAATTAAAAACAATTCTTATCTTGTTTTTTTTCTCATAGATGGGCCAAAAGAATCGAATCTGAGGAAAAAATGCAAGAAGACCTTATAAATGTCCTAAATGGAAAATCAAGAAAATCAGGTGCCAGTCTATTGAAAGCACGTCACATAAAGCTTTTTTTAAAGCAATGATAACTAACTTAATGAATTTATAAGAATTCGCTAGATTTTATAATAAAAACTAAAACAACTTAAAATAATTTTTAAAATAATGCATAATTCAGACACTTCTTTGAAAAGCATAGTGGATCTCTCTCAAAAGAACGAAAGTCCTTCCTTTATTTCGTTGATAAACACCAAATATCTCTCAATTGTTGTTACTGACAACACTTCGAAATCTAAAAAAACAAAACACAAAAAACCTTTAGAGGATTTTAAAGAAATCAGTTCTGCGACCTTGCCGAAACAAGTTAAAAACCTGGATTTTAAGAAAAAGACTCTCAATGAGGTTTCCAATTTCGAAAAGGGATTCTTCAATAAATATATTCAGCCTTGGAGAAAACAAGATCACAAATCGCCTAAATTTGAAAAATCTGAGAAAATGCAGAAACCTTCGGTTAAATTGGAAAACTATGATAAAGAAAAGGAAAATGAAAAAGTCCCAGAAACTCCAATAGCAACAAATTCTCTGATTCATTTGATGATAAGTCCTCCTTCACAATGCTCTATACAAGGAGAAAGTCAAGAAAATATCATCAATGAATCGCCTTGTGAATTTAAACTTGAGGATTATAATTTTTTGCAGGAAATCATCAGAAATGAAAAGAAGACATTGGAGGAAGAATTTAAAACTGCCAGTGCCAAAAATGTCACTAAAATTAATCTGAATATTAATGGGAAAAACAACACCTATTGGGATAAATTGAGGAACACCTTAACTGCTGTCAATAGAATGCAATATTTCAGCAATGAAATCAAGAATTTCGGGACCAATTTCGCTTTATCTGGACTCAAAGTGAAAAACGCTGATTTTGAAAATAAACTCAGGATCAAGAAAAAGTCAAGAGAATGGGTTTTGAAACCGGGGGATCGAGCACTTATTTTTTGGGAGATTCTCTTATTATTTGCTTTGGTTTATTGTGTTTTAATAACTCCTATTCGTTGTGTTTTCTTTGATGATGAAATGGAGCTTTATCCGAATTGGAAGAATTTCGAAACTTTTCTAACAGTTTTCTTTGCTTTGGATATGGTCATTACAATAAATACTGCATATTTGATGGATAATAAATGGATTTTGAGCAGGGGGAAAATACTATGGAAATATGCAAAATTCTGGTTTTGGATAGATTTTTTCTCGGTTTATTGGATAGAAAATGTCCACGAATATTACCCTAATAATGGAGATGAGGATTTGGCTTATCTAAGTTTTTTTTTCTTTGGCAGTCATTTGTATGAATTGTTGAGGATTTTCAGAGTTAGGAAAATCACTATATTTTGGAAAATCCTAGTAAAATTACAAGATTGTTTGAAAATCAAGTACGCCTATGTGAAACTTTTGACTTTTTTCCTCTCAACGTTGCTTTGTCTTCATTTGGTGAGTTGTATCTGGTTTTTCCTCGCCAAAATCAAGAACTTTGCCCCAGATACCTGGGTTTTTAAGTATATTTCTTCTTTCTTTCTCAAACGAAAATTCATAATTTTTCTTTAGTAATGGCCTAGCTAATGATGTTTATTTCGATCTTTATATTGCGGCTTTTTATTGGGCCACTGCCACCTTAAGTACTGTGGGTTATGGTGATATCCATGCGACAAATGAATGTATATGAATATTTAAAGATAATAATATAATAATTTCCTTAGTAGAACATTTTTTCTCTATTATCTGGTTAATCTTTGGAGCGGGATTCTATTCCTTTACCATTGGATCGATTTCCACAGTGATCACCACAAGCGAAACCAAACGATCCTTATTATTTCATAAGAAAATCATCATGGAATCGTTTATGAAAGAAAATAAGCTTTCCAAAGCATTGCAACATAAGATCAAAAAAGCTTTAGAATATCATAGTGCGAAATCAGTTTTTTCGCATCATGATAAGCAAGAGATCTTGAATGAAATCCCTGTGGATTTGAAGTTTGAAATCGCGACTTCGCTTATTCAAAATATGAAAACACATATTCCTTTCTTCTCGAAAAAAGATAAGGTATTCATGGCTCATTTCATCCCTTTATTGACTCCTTTAAATGTGACAACGGGGGAGTTGTTATATAAGAAATCGGAATATCCATCACTTTTCTATATTCTTTTGAAGGGAAGAGTGAATTTCATTATTGGCAGCTCGAAAATCGTCTATAAAACCATGATTGAAGGGTCTTATTTCGGGGAAATCGAAATTTTCTATAATTGTGTAAGAATCTGCACATTACAAGCTGTTACAAATTTGGATCTTTTGATCCTCACCCGCAAAGAATTCGAACAAGTTATGAAGACTTTTCCTGAAATAGAAGCTGAAATGAAAGAAAATGCAAATGAAAAACTCAGAAGAATCAAAGAATCTGAACAAAAAATCAAGCCTTTTCTTACAATTCCGAAAAATTCGACATTTTGGAATCATACAGGGAAAACCAAATATCAACAATATAAAGAAAAGAAGAAAATGGAATATAGAAAGTCTTGTTCTCCTATCTTGCAGAGAAAAAGTTCAATTTCTCGTTATTTTTCCAGGAAAAAAAGCTTGGGATCTCCAAATGGGAAATTCAGTTCTGCTTTGAAGAAATTATCAGTTTTCAGTGGAAATAAAGAATCAAGTGGTGTTAATTTTAATATTGAATCAATTTCGAATTATGACAATGATAATAAAAGTGAAAAAGAGAAGAAATTTAGTCCCTTTTCAAATTTCAGTGAACTTAATAAGAAAAAAATCGAACAAGAATCATGGAAGAAGGAAAATGAAGATGTTTTATTTCGAAGTGAGCAGAAAATTAAATCCAGTCCATTATCACGATTCAGAGAGTTTAATAAAACAATTGAACCCATGAAGAAATTGAATCCATTAATCAAATTATCAAAGACAAACAATAATGAAAATGAGAAAAAATTAAGTCCATTTGAGAAAATTCAAGAACCTGTTCAAATAATCGGATCAAAATTAAGAGAATTTGATAAAATAATTGAAAATCACAAGAAATTGGCTCCATTAGGAAAGTTAACATTAAAAAATGAACCATTTGTTTGCAATTTTAAGAATATTGAGGTTTTTGAAAGAGGTAGAACTTCCGGTTTAGGAGAAATGAGGAGAAATCTTTTGGATTTGGAAAAAAAAGAGACTCAAAATTTAGAAAAACCAGATTTAAACATTGTGAAAATTCAAAATAATAGGAAACTTATGAAAATCGAGAAATGTGATAAAATAACCAAACACGAAACATTGACAAAAATAAATAAAAAAAGTCAAAAAATAGAGAATTTAGGTGATTTAGTTCAGAAAAATAAGAAAATGTTGATAGGATTTGAAGAGAAAATTCAGAATATTCAGCAGATGGCCCTAGATTTGGCAAATATGGTGTTTTCTTTGAAAATTAAGCAGAAAAACACTTAACTAAATTTAAAAATTCCGTTTTTTAACTAAAACTTTAAATTTTTCCAGAAATCCTCGATTTTAAACTCGTAAAAATGCCGCAAAAAACTCAAAATCTTGAATTTTTTTTTCTTAATAATGCAAAAACCCATGACCTCCTCTTTTTCAAAATCTTCAATAAAAAAGACTTCTTCTCTTCAGAAAAGAAGAATCACAACAGCTTCTTCATTACAATCTGCAAAGCCACAAGCTTCTTCTACAAATTTAAAAGCAGAATTTGAAGATGAATTAGAAGAATTCAAAATTGACGTTAATGAGAAATTGATAGAGGGATATTTAGATGAAAAGACTTCAATGAACACCATAAGACCAAACAAATTTGATGATAAAGTCACGAAAAAACGAGTCAGTTTTTTAGAAAAAGATCAAGACATGTCAAAAGAAAAAACAAAGCAAAAATCGCCAGAAAAACCTAAAGAAAAATCCTCCTGTGAACTATCTAAAGAAAAATCCAAGGGGAAATTCAAAGAAAAATCAAATGAAGAGTGCCTCAAAAAAGATCTTCCTATTCCCATGATTTCATCAAAAAATCAAGAAATTATCAAATCGATTCTAGATAAGAAATCAAAGAAAATTCCTGACCAATCATCAACCAAAGTTGAGGAAATTTTGTCTAAACCCTCACTTAAATTGAAATACGAAGAACTTATACAAGAAAACACAGATTTTCCTCTTCCAATCGCATACAAATCTCTGTTATCGCTTTTCTCTTCTCTAGATGAGACTCTGAATTACTTAAAAATGCGTGGTCAGCCTCAATTTTTTGATGAAATTCAGGAAAACTTTAAGTTGATTGGCAAGTTCATTTATTTTCCTTTAAAAATTGTAATTTAAACATTTTCGTAGAAATCTTACCTTAAAATCCATCAATCAAATCCTTTTTCTATATCCAGAAGCCTATGTTCTTTCATGGGAAAAATCATTAAGAAAACGAGGAAATTATGATCTTTTGATTAAAATCCCAATGAATGAGAATTTCATCAAGAGTTCTTTCACTGAGACCAGAAATAAGCATTTTAGAGAGAAATTGGTGGATTTTATCAAAGAATTTCACAAAGAATTTCTTTATGAGAATAATCAAGAAAATATGATAGAAAGATTAGAGACTGCGAAGGTCTGGCATAGAGAATTTGACATCAATAATGAAAAATTGGAAATACCTCAAAGGAAATTATTAGAAAAGCCGATCTGTAATCGTGAAGTTCAAAGTGTTAGCGAATTTCTAAAAAATTGTGAGGAAGGAGCAATTAGAAATAAGAGTCTTATGGGGATCATGAAAGAAGTGGCAGATAAAAATCCAAAAGTTCCAAGAAATGTTGATGATAATACCAGAAAACTTGGGATTTCTGAACAGTTGTTAGCGAAAGTATATTGACTTTTTTAATAAAGTAGAGATTGTTTTTTGCTTAGATAAAGCAAAAAGAAGAGAAATTGAGGGAAAATTCATTGAAAAATGAAAAGAAAATAGTTGATAATATTGGGAATAAGAAGCCTAAATTAAGAGATGTTGCTGAATGTCTGAAAAATCATTATAATTTGAAAAATGTCAGCAATATCTTTTTTGTTTATGTTGTGGAATTCTTAAAAAATTCAATATTTACTCATATTCTCAATCAAGGTTAATTATTAAATTCATTATTTATTTGAAAAGATGATTTAGAGGAAATCAAGGAATTGATCGATATTCTAATAGAAATTTGTCCCTATTGGCTTGAAAAGGTTAATAATCCTAAAGGAACCATACTTCGGATGAACAAATCAGTGAGTTTAGCCAAAATATTCGAGGAAATTATTAATTATAAGCAATTATGATTTATTTGTTGATATTTTTTATTTACGTAATATAAATTCATTATGCTTTTTCAGAATAAAAATAGAAAAAAATTCATTTTTTTAATTAAAATTTTCCAAAATTTTTTTTTTTTTTTTTTCATGCTATTTTTCCGAAAAAAAATATAAATTCAGAAATTAAAAAAATAAAAAAAACAATAAATAAGCAAAATTTAAAATTAAATTGTGATATTTTCAAACAATAATTTAAAACTCAATTTTCATTTTTTCTTA
>Ga0302320_10010330_pt1 | contig 19900 bp, 14 predicted proteins | sample Bog_T0_3_FD_202130 | JGI IMG/M metagenome (GOLD analysis project Ga0302320, IMG submission 202130) | Peat permafrost microbial communities from Stordalen Mire near Abisko, Sweden - Bog_T0_3 | ecosystem: Environmental > Terrestrial > Soil > Wetlands > Peat | place: Sweden: Abisko, Stordalen Mire... | reverse complement strand
CAGTGCTCGACAGGGTGAAGCCTTTGATCACGGACGCACTCGCGCTGAAGCTGCCGGCCGCCGTTCCAGATTTATTCACATCGTAGAGCCATGTGTTGTTGGCTTTGGGGTAGTTAACCACGGTCAGCTCACCGCTTTGCAGAAGAAATCCGTGAATATAGCCGGGGTAGGCGGAGTCCTGATAGTAGCCGGAACTCGAGCCGCCGGCATTTTGCCCGTAGATCCACGTGTTAGCGGACTTCGGTGCCGCGTACTCGGTAAAAACTCCTGCCGAGGAACGGGTGAAGGCCACGTACTCTCCCGTCTTGTCGTCGAGCAGCTGTCCTACGACGGTGCCATCGTCGCTGATGCCCTGCACCTGGCTCAGGGTGTATCCCGACGGAGCGGTGAAGGTGTCGAAAGTACAAGCGGCGGTTTGGGCCGCGTAGGTAAGGCCGGATGACAACGTGAGCGCAACAACCAGGGCTGACAGGGATCGGGGAAGGTTCATGAAATCCTCATTGTGTTTTTCGGAGCCGCTCTCGTGCATGATGCAGGCGGCAGTTCTTGATTGCGTGTACAGGATAGCTTGAGAAAAGCCGGCAGTCAGCGTCCCGTGCCCAAACGAGTGTCGCAGGACGATTTCTATTTCAGGACTAAGGCGAGGGTAACTTGACTAGCGGGTTGCGCTTTGGCGCTCGCGGGTCGCGGCTGTATGGAGATGGCAGATGGCGATGGCGAGCGCGTCGGCGGCGTCGGCAGGCTCAGGAATCTGTTCGAGATTTAAGAGGCGCGTGACCATCTGCTGGACTTGATGTTTTTCGGCGCGGCCATATCCCACAACCGCCGACTTGATCGACAGGGGCGAGTATTCGGCGACTTCGAGTCCGGCGGAAGCGGCGGCCAGCATGGCAACGCCGCGAACCTGGCCGAGCTTGAGCGCGGACTTTACATTGGTGGCGTAGAAGACGTCTTCGATCGCAACCCGGTCGGGACGATGTTCAGCGATCAGTTCAGCGAGACCGATCGAGATGCGTGAGAGGCGCATCGGCATGGGATCGCGCGGCGAAACCTTGATGGCGCCGCAGATGATGCAGACTAAACGATCGTTGTTGCGGGCATTCTTATGGTCGTCGGAGATGAGGTCGACGATGCCGTATCCGGTGTATTCGGTACCGCAGTCGATGCCCAGCACGCGCATGGGGGAAGTGTAGCAGGCGCGGGGTTTCAGTCCTCAGTTTTCGGTTCTCGGTTCTCAGTTTCCCATTTTTTCCGCTCGCGGTTCATATCCGCTATTCGGATTGGAAACTGCTTTTAACAGCATCTTGGCCTTCTTGACTTAGCCTGGTCGTTTTCTCGCTGGAAGATTGCGAAGGCGCTCCGGGTGGATTGCAGATTACTTCGTTCCAGGAAACGCTGGTAGGCGGACTCGTCGAAGATTTCTCGGAGGGTGGCAGTTATTATTCTCGCAACTCGGGACAGCAGCGACACTATAGCGCCTCGCTTGGCTTGGCTGGACGAGAGAATGCGTCCGTCGCAACGTGAGTTATTTGTCATAGTTGCTCCTCGGCCGCCAGGCGGGTCATTACGAACGGGGCTTCTTTGGTCGCAGCGGACTGAGTTCCTGAAATGATTCTGGCACAAACAAGGGTGGACTCGATCAGGATGGTCGCGACCATCACGACCAGGACGGAAGTGATGGCAGCGTCCAGGCGATCGTTGAAGATGAGACGCGGATTCGCGCCGGCGGCGGCGAGTTGACGGGCGTGGGCAAGAAATCCTACACGCGGGTTTGAATCGAGGACCTTATGCCAGGATGCCGTGAACGTCACAGCCACCAGCCAGCACAGGGGAATGAGTGTGACAAAGACGTAGCGGACACGAGCGTTTTTGACGATGATCGTGGTCGCCACGCAGAGCGCGACGGTGGCCAGCAATTGATTGCAGATTCCGAAGAGCGGCCAGAGGGAGTTAATTCCTCCCAGCGGATCCTTGATTCCCTGCCACAAGAAATTCCCCCATGCAGCTACGATCAAGGCGCTGGTAAAGAGAATCGATGGATACCAACTGGTTCGGCCGAGGGGCTTCCAGATGTGGCCGAGCGCATCCTGCAGCATGAAGCGTCCGACGCGTGTGCCGGCATCGATGATGGTGAGAATGAAGAGCGCCTCGAACATGATGGCGAAGTGGTACCAGAGCGCCATGACGGCCTGCCCGCCGAGCGTGTTGGAAAAAATCTGGGCCATGCCGACGGCAAATGCGGGCGCTCCGCCGGTACGATTGAAAAGAGTTTGCTCGCCGACGGCGTGCGCGAGCGTGGCCATCTGCGCGGCGGTGAGAGGAAATCCCCATGAACTGATGGTGGTAGCGGCCACTTCGGGGGCTTGGCCGACGATGCCGGCAGGACTATTGATCGCGAAATAAACGCCGGGCTGCAATACGGACGCCGCGATCATGGCCATGATCGCAACCATGGATTCGGCCATCATGCCGCCATAGCCGACGAAACGCGTCTCCGGTTCGTGGCGGATGAGTTTGGGCGTTGTGCCACTCGAGATCAGGGAGTGGAATCCGCTGATGGCGCCGCACGCGATGGTGATGAAGGCGAAGGGAAAAATGGTTCCGGCAAAGACGGGGCCCGAGCCGTCGGCAAAGCGCGTCAATGGCGGCATGTGCAAGGACGGACGAAGAACGACAATGCCAATCGCCAGTAGAGAAATCGTGCCCAGTTTCACGAACGTGCTCAGGTAGTCACGAGGGGCGAGCAAGAGCCACACGGGCAGAGAGGACGCGGCGAATCCGTAGACGATGATCAGGATGGCAAGCGTCGGAGCAGTGAGCGTGAAGATGGCCGCCCAGAAGGGTGTTTGCGAGACCCACTGTCCTCCAAAGATGGCCGCGAGTACGAGCACAAAGCCTAAGAGCGAGGTTTCGAGAACCTTCCCTGGGCGGATGCGACGCAAATAGAAGCCCATCAATACGGCGATGGGCATGGTCATGGCGATGGTGAAAGTTCCCCAGGGACTTGCTTTGAGGGCATTGACCACGATCAGCGCAGTTGCGCCGAGCAAAATGACAATGATGCTGAGAACTGCGACATAGGCGACGAATCCGCCGACGCGGCCGATTTCCGACTTCGCCATTTCGGTGAGCGACTTGCCATCACGGCGTACAGAAAACAGCAGGATGACGAAGTCTTGCACACAGCCGCCGAGCACGGCGCCGGCGATGATCCATAGCGTGCCGGGGAGATATCCGAATTGGGCGGCGAGGACGGGACCGACTAGCGGGCCGGGACCGGCGATGGCGGCGAAGTGGTGCCCGAAGACCACCCATTTGTTGGTGGGGATAAAGTCGCGGCCGTTTTCGAGACGCTCGGCTGGCGTCGCGCGAAGCGGGTCGAGGGCCAAGACCTTGGCGGAAATGAAGCTGCTGTAGAAGCGGTATCCGACGGCATAAGTGCAGACGGCGGCAACGACCAGCCAGAGAGCGTTGATCTGCTCTCCCCGGTGGAGGGCGACAGTGGCGAGCGCCAGTGCCCCCAGAAGGCTGACGGCAATCCATAAGAGAACGCGCAAAATTCTTGGCATGAAGGCCCGTGGTCGACTTGTAATCGGCGTGCAATCGACGAGTATCGGCGAGTATTGTGGCGAAAAGCGGCGCGCTTCGCAAGCTGAGAATTCCGGGGCTGAGGCCATAGTAGTGGCTGGGAAAGATCTTCGGAGGCGCCTCCGGGTGCTATGTGTTGCCGCGCTCGGGGCACACCGGGCGAAGCAGCGTGATAACCTTAATTTCCCGATCCGATGGAAATGTGCCGTGCGGCCGGGTCCCCTTCCGCTCGCTGAGCGGACTTATATCTGTAAGCAAAAAATCATACGCAAGGAGAACGGAATGAAGATTGGAATGCTCACTGGCGGGGGCGATTGCCCAGGACTGAATGCGGTCATCCGAGCAGTTGTGCGCAAGGGCACGTTTCACTACGAAGACGAGTTTCTTGGATTTGTGGAAGGCTGGCGCGGATTGATGGAAGACAAGACGATGGACCTCGGGCTCTCGTCGGTGGGCGGAATTCTGCCGCGTGGTGGCACCATTCTGCGGACTTCGCGCACCAATCCGGCGAAGAGTCCGGATGGCCTGAAGCGCTGCGCGGACAATCTCAAAAAACATGGATGTGACGCGCTCATCGCGATCGGAGGCGACGACACACTCTCGGTCGCGCAGAAACTTTTCGAGAAGGACGTCAAAGTGGTGGGGGTTCCAAAGACGATCGACAACGATTTGTCGGGGACGGACTTTACCTTCGGCTTCGATACGGCGGTGAATATCGCAACCGAGGCGATCGACCGTGTGCATACGACGGCTGAAGCGCACAATCGCGTGATCGTGGTCGAGGTAATGGGGCGGGATTCCGGTTGGATTGCGACCTACAGCGGCATTGCGGGCGGCGCCGACGTAATTCTGATTCCGGAAGTTCCCTTTGATCTGGAACAGGTCGCGGAGTTGATCCGCCAGCGCCATTCTCGCGGAAGATATTTCAGCATCGTGGTGGCAGCTGAAGGCGCGAAGTTTGCCGACGGCCTCGAGAAACACGGCGGCGCGTCGGTCGTGGGATCGGGTAAAGACGACTTCGGCCATGTGCGCTTGGGCGGAATTGGCGCCACCCTCGCGGCCGAGATTGAAAGGCTCACCGGCTTCGAGTCGCGCTCAGTTGTGCTCGGACATATTCAACGTGGGGGTTCCCCGAGTGCCTACGATCGAGTACTAGCCACGCGCTACGGGCTGGGCGCAATCGATATGGTGCATCGCGGCGATTTCGGGCAGATGGCGGCGCTGCGGGGGAATAAGATCATTTCCATCCCGCTGCTCGAGGCCATTTCGACCAACCGCAAGGTCGACAAGGAGATTCTTGACGCGGCAACGGGGATTCTCGACAAGCTCGATTTTAAGGTCGCGAAAACTTCCTGAACTGCGTCCGTGGTCAGCCGCTTGATTTGCGGTAGAGACCGGGTACGTTGCGTCTCTACCGCGATGGTGGCAAATCGTCCGTTGGGATAGGGATTTGCTTGGCAGAGCGCAGGTTTAGGGGCATACTTTACGCGGTAACTACTCCTCCACAAAAAAGAACGTAAATTAGCAAATTTTGGACCGTTTACGGTCTGAGTGGATCGGGTGCCCATGTTTCGAGATGAAAGTCAGTCCGAGAACCATCTGGAGCGATCGAATTCCCTTCCGGTTCATTCCGACTCGCAGTCCCCGGAAGTCCAACGCAAACGAATGCTCATTGCGCTGGGGATCCTGCTGGCGGCACTGGCAGCGGTTCTTCTGAAAGATTGGGACTTCTGGTTTCCGCCCAAGCCTGAAATTCAAGAAGCCGCAGTAAGAAATAAAAATCGAACGCTGGCTACAGTGCCAGAAAGCGTTCCGGCCGCTCCTGCGCACGAACGCAAGGCACAGAAAACCATTCCTCCGGCGACAAACCCTGCTCTACCGTTCTCGGCAACGGCAGAGCGGGCGGCGCTCCCTGCCTTGCAGGTGGAAGTGGTCGCGGGCAACCGGCACATTGCGGTTCCGGCGAAGAGCAATGCGATCCATCTGGACGTTGGGTCGGGTGCAACCTCGACGACAGCGACTTCCGGTTCCGGCTCGGAGACAACTACCAGAGCTGGCGAACAGGTACAAATGTCGCCACAGACGGCGCAGAGTGTGACTGTGTCCGTTCCTCCGGACTACCCCCTGTTGGCGCGGCAGATGAAGGTGCAGGGCGCAGTCAGTTTGCAAGCGCTGATTTCGCGGGACGGGTCGATTCAGGAGTTACAAATTTTGAGCGGTCCCGGAATCCTGGCGGCTGCGGCTCGCGAGGCAGTGAAGCAGTGGCACTTCAAACCGTTCCTGCAGAATGGACAGCCCGTGGAAACACAGGCGCGCATCACGGTAAACTTCACCATTTCTACGAATTGATTCTTTCGCGTCTCGGCAGTGAGAGTGGCGACACCACGAGAACCACTGACCGGGCAACCCGCGCGCGCGACCAAAAAATTAAACGGGCGTCCGGACTCTTTCGAATCCAGGACGCCCGGGCAGCCCTCCCCCAGAACTGCTCAATTCGGAATGTAAGGCTAAGTGAAAAATCTGAAAATGGCACACGGGTGCCAACCGGTGTCACGAAAGTGCCAGCCCGTAAACCAATGATTACAAAGGTGAAACGATAACTTTCCTAACTGAGAATCTTGCTCAATTTTACTCCGAAAGCACCATGGCACCGGGTGGCGTCCCGGTGACAAACGGAGAGCCTGCGATCACGGCTGGAACTCCCGTGGACGGATTATAGGTGTAGCCTTCAATCCCGTTTCCAGTCTGGCTCCCAATATAGAGGTAGCCTCCAACGGGATCAAAGAGGGCGAACAATCCGCCGGCAGCGAGGCTAAACGGAGAGCCTGTGGCAGCTACGAGTTGGCCATTTTCTGGAGTGATCGTGAAACACCAGATCGAGTAACTGGATCCAGGAGCGATGGCATAAATGAAACGGCCGCTGGGATCGGCAAGAATCGTGGTGGGTCCGACCGTGCCGTTCAGAGAAGTAAAGGGCGAACCGAGAATCGGAGTAAGCGCACCCGTCGTCTGGTCGATGTTAAAGCCGGAAATATTCCCAATCGTAGCCTGGTATGGCGGAAGGTTGTTGGCCGAGGGATTAGTGACGTAGAGAAATCGGCCGCTAGTATCGACGGTGGCCGAGATGGCGCCTGCCCCGGAAAAAACTGGAGAGCCTGGCACCTGCGTGAGGACGCCGCCAACGAAAGAAAAACCGGTGACCATCCCGATATTCGGATTGGTCACATAAACAAACTGACCATTCTGCGTGATAACAATCTGAGACGGGTTGTTATTAGCGGGGAATGGCGAACCCGCGACTTCCGCTAAAGCGCCACTGCTGGCGTCGATGGAATACACAGAAACATCGTTCGAAGTGTTGTTGGTCACCAGCAGATACTGGCCTGAGGGATCGATAATCGTCTGGTTCGCTCCGGGGTGAGCCGGGGTGGGGGTAGCGGTGAGGTTCAACGATCCGTCGCTGGCAACGCTGAAGGTCGAAATGGTATCGGCAAAAGAATTGATGGCGTAGAGAAATTTCTTGGAGGGGAGCAGTGCCAATCCGGTCGGGGTGGTGTCGCCCGTTGAAGGCGTTACCGACCCCACGGTCATCGTTCCCGTGGCGCCGTCGATGTGCAGTTGGAGCACCGATCCATGGGCCGGAAGCGTGACATACGCGTCATGGTTGGGAAGGGCGGGCGGCTTGCTGTTGGTTCCGCAAGAGAGGCAGAGGCCAGCCAGAAAAACAATGACGAAAAGCGCTACGCGAATGCGTAGAAAAGAATTTGGAACTGCCAGTGCGGCACGCGCCGCCCCAAAAAAGCTCATGTGCAAACCTGCTCCTAGGTAGCCAAGGTTGAAGCTAATAAAGTCGTGTTCCCTATCGTGCATTAGAAAGCGGGAATTGCGCAACTCCAGGCAGAGGAATCGGCCAAAGGTTTGGATGCGTCGACCGCGTGGTGATGCTGTACATAGTTGGCGAGATCTTGACGGCGGGGTACGAGACTTCCCGATCTGCATCTTCGCTCTAAGGTAGGGATGCCTCGTTGCGTTCGGGATGACAACTCACGAATGTGGCGTCTACTCGCAGCGCTCCGACTCTCACCGCGGGCTGCTTAGGGAGATGTGTTCTAATTGGGTGTACTTTTGCGATAGCGAAGTTGTGTTCCGCTCCACAACCATCTTGTGATCGACATACACTGCCACCTTTTGCCCGAGGTTGACGACGGTCCTAAGTCCTGGGAAACGGCTGTCGAGATGTGCCGCATGGCGGCGGCGGATGGCATTACACATTCCGTGGCGACGCCCCACGCGAACGATCGTTACAGCTATGATCGCGCGTATTTATCGGGGCTACTCGATCAGTTGCGCGAGAAATTGCGCGATCCGGGTGCTCCCGTGCCCTTGCAATTGACCCTGGGTTGCGACTTTCATCTGTCGTTCGAAAATCTGGAGCGCATCCAGCAGCAACCACATACATACACGATTGGGGAGACCAATTATCTGCTGATTGAGCTAAGTAATTTCAGCGTGCCTACGCGTCTGGCCGATTGCTTCACACGGCTGGCCGATTGCGGGCTGACACCGATCCTCACGCATCCGGAACGAAATCCGATCTTGCAGCAGTCCCCGCAACGCATTTTGGAGTGGGCGGAGCAGGGCTGCCTGATCCAAGTGACGGGCTCGGCGCTGACAGGCTTCTGGGGAGAACGACCGGAGGTAGTCGCGCGTTGGCTGCTCGACCGCTCCGCCGTACACGTTCTGGCTTCGGACGGGCACGAGACGAAACGGCGCATTCCCACTCTTGCCGCCGCGCGGGCAGTGGCAGAAAAAATTGTGGGAGCCGAGTATGCGGATGCGCTGGTTGAGGGCAATCCGGGAGCGATCGTGCAAGGGATGCCGATTCCCTTTTCTCCGCGGCCGGTGTTGGATTAGGCAACTGATCGCAATGGTTTGGCGGCTCGGATTTGTTTTGTGAACGATAGGATCAGCGCTTCAGTTGCAGTGCTTCCTGCAATGCCGGATCGAGGTTCCGATTGATGGAAACGGCCTGAGCGCCCAGTTGCCTCTCCAGTTCTGAACGGACGCGCGCGGCCTCCGGCGTTTCCTTTTTCTGGTCATTCTTCCGGTCATTCTTCCGGTCATACTTCGGATCATCTTTCGGGTCTCCGGAAGATTCCAACAGCAACCGGGATTTCAGCAAAGACGCGTACACAAGGCGTGCTGGAGAACCTCTCTCGCGCAGAAACATCGCGTAGAGGAACCAATCGACCGCCTCGCTGTGTTGATCGCCAAGTCCGGAATCGATTTGGAGTGCGCTCTGGTAGAGCGGCAGCGCGCGGTACGGTTGTCCTATCTTCGCCTGCAAGGCGGCCTCGGCCACGTCAGCAAAGCTCTCGAGCTTGAGTTCTCCAGTTTGCGCGGATAGGGTTCGCGCCATTTTGTAGTACTGCAAAGCCAAGTCGTTGTGGTTCACGCGAACGTTGCAATCGGCCAACTTCAGCACCACGCTGATGACGGTCTGCGGCGTTTGTGAAGAGGTGCGCTTCTGCGCGACGTTCGTAAGAAAAACCTGGTAGTGGGCAATCGCCTCCTCGAGTTTCCCCTGCTTCTCCAATTCGGCGGCCAGATAGAGATGAGCATCGACCAGGGACGGATCGAGAGCGAGCGCCTTTTGCCAGTTGCTCGCAGCTTCCTCACCGTGTCCGAATTGCTCGGCAAGAATGCCGTGGTTGAGCAAGAGTTTGGCATCTTTAGGAGCTAGTTTGAGCCAAGTGCCGCTCAAACGATAAGCCTCGTCGAGGCGTTTCTGTTCCGTTAAGTATTGCAGCCAGGCATCCCGGGCAGCGGGATCGGCGGGGTCAGCCTTTACCGCGTACTGCCAGGCTGCAACGGACTGCTGCGGATTGCCTTCCTGCATGGATTGCCGCGCTAGACGAAGCTGGACGGTGGAGTCGTAAGGAGCCAAAGATGCCGCGACCTTCAAGTCTTCGAGATTTGCGCTGTGCAGGGCGAAGTAATAATGGGCCTGATCGATGCAGCCCCAAGCCAGCAGAATTACGGCGCATCCCACTCGCAAGGAACGCGCGGCGGAATTCGAACCGGCCAGCCAGCGTGCGGCTATCACCGCCCGGTTCCCTGCCTCGACGGCTCCCTGCGCAATCTGGGCGCGCGAATTAACCAGCAGCGCGGCAATGCGGCCGTCTCGTAGTTTCCAGATCGCGCCGTCGAGGATGAAATGGTGAATGTTGACCAGCGCCGTGAAGAGAAGAAAACTTCGCGTGAAGTCGGAGTGAAAAACGAGACTCGCAAGCCAGGGGCCAGGAACGAAGAGGGCGATGCCTCCCACAACAAGAATCGTGAAGTAGGCGAACGGCCGCCACGGCTTGTTCGGAGAGGTCGAGGCCTCTCGCTTCGCATAGTAACTGGTAATCCACAGATACTGCGCCGAGTGCATGACGGCGAAAATTCCTGTGCTGTAACGGCTTTGCGGAACCTGAAAGTGTTTCAGGTAAGAGAGCAGAGCGGGCACGAGAAACCAAAGACATTGAGTCGAGAAGAGCGTCAGCGAGGGGATCATCCGGCGGAATCCGATTTGCGAAGTAAGCCGGAATAATCCGAGGCCGGCGCAGCCCACGAACGCCAGAGCCAGCGCAATCTGCGCCGGCGTGCTGATTGCCGCTGGAATGTTCAGCGAGATAAACAGGCGATCTCCCGATGGTCCGGTGTGCAGCGTGAGCAGCAGCACCAGGTAAGAGAGCAGGAAAGCAGTGTGCAGGGCGCGCCGCTCCCAGGCCTCGGGTTTCGCGCCAGCGCGGCGGGCAAACATCATGAACAGGCCGTAATTCTGCCCGGTGTAGTGCCACGGGCTAGCCGTGAGATAGAGGGTGAAGATCCAGGGCAGCGAATTTAACCAAAGATGCGACAAGATGGCTGTCAAAGCCAGGAGCAGCGTGATGTGGACGGTAAATATCCGATATTTATTGAAATCCTCGCGGGTGTGGTACGCGCGATAAATCGTGGCCATGTAATGCGGATAATTGAAGAACAAGGCGAGCCCATAAAAGGCAACCGACCATGTAAGTGTGCTGGCGATCGAAGAGAAGTAAGCCAGCAGCAGAAGAGGAACCGACCAGGCGCCGCAACCTACGATCAGGTCGAGCCAAGGAGAGTAAATCCATACGGATCCTCCAGCGGTCGTGCTTTGCGCGTTTCGGGGCATAGGAAAGGTTCTGGTCGGCGCTTCGAAACCGGTTTCTGGGATCCGACTTGGAAAAGAGAGGGAAACGAATTGCAATTCTCTCCGGCATCGTAGTGTGGCTTGTCCGCGCTAGACGGAACAAATTACGGACGTAATGAGCGAGGTAGATGGTGAGAGGAAGGGGTTGCCAAGAGATTCGACTTGGATTCGAGGCTTGGATTCGACGCGGGTTTAGTTCTTAGGATCGGCCTCTTGCGGCGGGGGCGCGGGAGCTTTCGGGTCGGCCGTCCCGGCTTTCGCGGCCTGCATCGTCATCGCGCTCTCGGGATTGAGGAGATGATCGTGGCTGGGGCCTAATCCGAGCTTGATGAGGGCTCGAGAGTCGGGAGTGGTCTTCGATTGCCATCCCTGATCGGCCTGGTAGCGCTGCATCGCGGCCTGGGTCGTGGCGTCCCATGCGCCGGATGGCGCGCCCTGCAAATAATGCTCGCGGATCAGAGCTTCCTGAATTTCGCGAGCGCGGTCGGAGTCAATCCCTTGTTGTCCGCGCGTCTTCGCAACCTGCTTCACGCTTTTCTTGCCACGAGAACCCTTTTTGGATTGGGCGGTGGAGTGGGTTGAGGCGGTGGTGCGCTTGGCGGTAGAGTGAGTGCCGGCTGGATGCTTCGACTTCGCACTGGCGGCTGCTGACTTGTGCGCGGACGGCTTTTGTGTCGCAGTGGTGGTTGCTGCCGGTTTGGTGGCGGGCTTGGCGGCTGCATGGGTTGAATCTGACTGGGCGCCGGAGAGTCCGTGCATGGCGAAACAGAGCAGGATCGATAAGGCTGCTCTTCGCGAATGCTGGGACGTCCAATTCATAATCGAGATAAGCCTTCCGCAACCTTTTCAGGCTCGCACAATAGCAGAGCCTGCGGCACTCCGATAGAGGTTGCGGAAAAACGCGACTCGCGCGGTCCGGTTCGCCTCAGGGCTGAAGCCGTATTGATTTCGGTGAAGTTGCGGCGCCGCTAAAGCTGCGCCCTTTCAAAAAAAAGCAAGATTCGAGTTTTGTCCACAAACTGCGAAACGCGTGCCCTCCCCAAACTGCACGAGGGAGTTTTTCCGCAAACCGTACAGTCATGCTCACGTACGAAACCGCGCAATAAAAAACCGGCGAGAGCGGCCCACCTTTATCGTCCTCTAAATAGAGGAGGTGTGCCAGTCTCGCCGGAGTATATACCAGTTACGGAAGTGTGCCGGCCAGGAAGATGGTTCCGTCCTGAGCACGAGAGCCACGCGGGCGGACGAGGAAGACAACATCCTGTCCACTTTTCAGGGACGACTCAATTTTCGTGAAATCGTCCGAACTGGCCACGGGCTGCTTGTTCACTTCGAGAATCACATCGCCGCGATTCAGGCCGAGGTCTTCCGCGAACGATCCTTGCTTTACGTCTTGCACCACGACGCCTTTGCCGGCAGGAATGCTGAGGCGGTCCGCCAAGTCTGGAGTGATGGCACGAACCGTGATGCCGAACTTGCTTGCCTTCGGAGTCTCTTCGCTCTGGTTCTCATCTTCTTCGCCGAGGCGGGAAGCAAACAGCTTCGAGCGGTCGGCAATGGTGACGGTCGCCTCTTCCTTCTTGCCATTGCGCACAAAGGCTAGCTTCGCCTTAGAGCCCGGCTTGCGGGAAGCGATGTCAGCCACCAGATCGTCGCCGGTCTTCACATCTTTGCCGTCAACTGAAGTGATGGTGTCGCCGATTTTCAGTCCGGCTTGATCGGCGGGACTGCCAGAAACCACATTCGAGACAGTCACTCCCGATCCGTAAATGTGAGCGATTGCAGGATTCGGCTGGGCGGCAAACTCGATGCCAATCGATCCACGGGAAACACGATGTTCGGGACCGACGAGCTGGTTATAGACGGTCGCCACCGTATTCGAAGGCATGGCAAACCCCACGCCCGCGTAGGAACTGGTCTCGGTAAGAATCGCGGTATTGATGCCGATGACCTCGCCGGCCATGTTCACGAGCGGGCCGCCGGAGTTACCGGGATTGATCGCTGCGTCGGTCTGAATGAAAGACTGAAACTGGCGATTGGGAACGATGTTGCGTCCTTTGGCCGAGACGATTCCGGCGGTTACCGTTTCCTGCAATCCGAATGGACTGCCGATCGCGAGCACCCAGTCGCCAACTTCCATGCCGTCGGAGTTGCCGAGTTTGGCGGCGGGCAGCGGGCGATCTATATCAATCTTGATCACGGCCAGATCCGTCTCCTGATCCATGCCGATCAACTTGGCGTCGTGCCCCGGAGAAGCTGGATTCTCATCCATCAACTTCACGCGAATCCGATCTGCCTTTTCGACGACGTGGCGATTAGTAACGATGTAGCCCTTGGAGTCGACGATTACACCCGATCCCAGCGAACGCTGACGGATGGTGCCTGCGTCGGGACCGCCTTGGCCGCCTTGCCCGCCGAAGAACTTGTCGAAGAAATCCTGAAACTGGTTATCGTCGCCGCCTTCGCCGTTGTCATCCTGCTGGTCGGGATCGGGATGGATGGAGCGTCCGCGGCGGTGCGGGTTCTTAATGGTCGACTCGGTATTGATGTTGACCACACTCGGTTCGAGCTGTTTAGAAATCTGGGAGAAAGCGTTCGAAAGCTGTTGCGGAGCAGGGATGGTCAGCTGGGTTGCATCCGAAGCCTTCTGTCCCTCTTTGCCTTTAACCCCGTAGGAGACGACCGTGCCGATGAGGATTCCGACGGTGAGCGTCGCCAAGATCGTAAAAGTGTAGGCCCAGCGGTTGGCTTTGAGACGGGCCAAAAAAGCGCTTTCGCGCGAATTCATTTCGTTTCCTCCTAAATATCTAATTCTTTATTATACCTACGCCCCAGACCATGGGCAGTTTGCGGATGGCCAACTCAGTTAGACGCAGAAAACAGGGGTCGCGTCTCGAAAGAGTCAAATTTTCAAGGTCATCAGCGCGAGAAAGATTCCGGTATAGCCCGCAATGACCAATAAGACCAGGAGTGCTCCAAAGCTCAGGACATTGAAAATCCCCCACGGCTTCTGGACTGCGCCGAGCGCTAACTTCCAGAGCCCGAAGCAACTGGTCAAGGCACTCAACGGAACGATGATGAGGCCAATAGCGCGTCCGTAGGCGACTTGCGGAAAGACGATCAGGAACATGGTGGCGGGAAGGAAAGCCAGCGCGGGAATAACGGCCAAAGGGGCACCGATCAAAAAGGCGCGTTCTCGCTCTTTGGAAGTCATGGAATCGAGTGATCAGGTCATTGAAAGCCGTTCGTTCTGCGATGACCCGATGCTTCGATTCTACTTCGCTTCGTAGACAGTCTTGCCGCCAACCACGGTGCGGAGGACTTTTGTGTCTAGAATTTTTGGTGGAAGAGCGGCAGTGATGTCCTGATCGAGAACGACAAAATCGGCGAGCATGCCGGGCTCCAGCTTGCCTTTTTGTTTTTCCGCAAATTCGGCGAACGCAGCGCCCGAGGTATAGGCGGCGATCGTCTGCTCGATATTGAGCTTCTGGTCGGGATAATAGGTCTGCTTGCCATCGACACTGGTGCGGGTGAGAGCGGAGTAGACTCCGCGAAACGGCGTAACCGGTTCGACGGGATAGTCGGTACCAAAAGCCAGGGTCACTCCGTGACGTAGGAACTCGGCCCATGCATAGGAATGTTCGGCCCGCTTTGGGCCCAGACGCGACTCAGCCCAGTTCATATCTGTGAGCAAGTGGCTCGGCTGCATCGACGCGATCACTTTCAGCTCTTTGAAACGGCCAATCTGCTGCGGCGTAGTGACCTGCGCGTGCTCGATACGAAGGCGGTAGTCGGTGGAGTTACTGCCGTCGGCGGGCTTCACTTTGGCCTCTTTGGCCGCCTTCTCAGCCTCGGCATAGGCGTCCAGCGCCATCTGCACGCCCTTGTCGCCGATGGCGTGGAAACCGATTTGATATCCGGCCAATACACGCTCTTTGGTCATCGCATTCAGCTTCGCCGGATCATATTGGGGCAAACCGCTATTCTTGGGATCGTCGCTGTAGGGCTCAAGCAAGGCGGCCGTCTTCGAACCAAGCGAGCCATCCATGAAACCTTTCAACATTCCTGTGTGCAACATGTTGTCGGCGGCGGGGTGAGAGTTGCGTTTATTGTTCAGCGTATCAAGAGAATCGTCGAAGGGGAGCCACTCCGAAATTCTGGCGGTGAGTTTCCCGTCGTGCTCGATTTCTTCGTAGATCAGGAAATCTTCCCACTGGGAGAAGTCTTGCGCGGATGTTATGCCGTGACTTGCCAAGTCGGCCAGCGCCGACTCGATGGCTTGGCGGCGTTTTTCGTGGGTTGGCTTGGGAATCACCGACTGCACCAGTTCCTGGGCTTTCTCGCGCAGAACTCCATTCGGCGTGCCAGCCTCGTCGCGATCGATTTTTCCGCCATCCGGATCGCGGCTGGCAACGGTGACGCTGGCGAGTTGCAAGGCGCGCGTGTTGGCTACGCCGATATGTCCATCGACCCGTTCAAGGTATACGGGATGCTTACCGCTTACCTCGTCGAGATCCCAACGCGTGGGGAGAACTTTAACTGGCCATAAGGTCTCGTCCCAACCTTCGCCGACCACCCACTCGCCCGGCTCCGCGGCTTCGCATTTCGCGTGCAGGCGGTCGCGGAACTCATCCAGTGTCTTCGCGCCAACGAGGTTGACGTTCAATTTTTCGAGGCCGGCGCTGGCCAAATGTATGTGGGCGTCGTTGAATCCAGGCATGACGAAATGGCCGCCGAGATCAATGATCTTCGTCTCAGGGCCTTTCAACTTCATAATCTCGGCGCGCGTGCCAACAGCGAGAATCTGATCGCCGCGCACTGCCAGTGATTCCAACCGGACCCCTCCGCCGAGCGACGCGTTAGGATCGACTACGCCAGTGTAGATATTGGCGTGAATAAAAAGGATGTCTGCTTTGGGCTTGGGGACAACCGGTGCGGAATTTCCGCTCTGCGCCGAGACGCCTGCAGCCGCGCTCAACAGGACAAGCAGAATCGGAGCGAATTTCTTCATTATTCTCCTACTCCCGACAGTGTCAGCATTGTAAGCAATATGCGCCGCAGTCCGAGCTCTCGTCCGTTACAGTCGAACCATTCTTGCAACGTGTGAGCACCGCCTCCGGAGCCTCCTCCGCCAATGGCAACGGCTTCGCGGCCCAGCGAAAGAGGGATATTGGCATCGGTCGAGGCACGCTGGACCTGGGCAGCATTGCCGAGCTGGATATCGACCGCGCGAATGACTTTCAACAGCCGCGCATCGGGGGCGAGTTCGCCTCCGGGGCGATTGCCGATCTCGATGATCTCGCTCTCGACGCTCTGCGGCTTGCGTCCCTTTTGTTGCGCGGCGGCTTTGTTTTCCTGCGCGATCGCCTGGTCGAGCGCGCTCCGAAGCGAACGTTCCAGCCGGTCAATTTCGGCCGAGGACGTGGAGCGCAGGTCGACTCGCATGCTGGCCGACTCGGGAATGGAGTTCACAGATGTGCCACCGCGAATGACACCAACATTGAAAGTGGTCTTCGGCGTCGCTGGAACCGGCGTTTGGCTCAGAAGTTCGATGGCCCGGGCAAGCGCGAAAATCGGACTCGGAGTACCGAAGTCGCTCCACGAATGGCCGCCTGGTCCACGTACGATTACCTCGAAGCGGCGGCTGCCGAGAGCCTCGGCGACGACGGTATCGGATCCGGCGCCGTCGACGATCACGCTATAGGCGATCGCGTCGCGCCAGCGCGGCGTCGAAAAGACGTGCCGCATGCCGCGCAGATCGCCTTCGCCTTCCTCGCCGACGTTTCCGATGAAAACGAAGGGCAGCGCGTGAGAAATTCGCGAACTGGTCAGCACACTGGCGACCGCTAGCATGGCGGCGATTCCCGCTCCATTGTCGGACACTCCAGGACCGTAAAGCCGGCTGCCCTGCTGCCGTATGTTTAAAGGCGTGGATGCCGGAAATACCGTATCGATGTGCGCGCTCAACGATACGAAACGACTGCCGTAGGCGGGACGAACGCCGAACACGTTGCCGACGTCATCCACGTGCACGTCGATCAGTCCGAGCTCGCGAAAGCGGTCGGCGAGCCAGGCCGCGCGAGGTTCTTCGCCGAAGGGAGGCGCGGCGACTCGTGTCGCTTCCATCTGCCAGAGCGCAAATTTCGATTCCTGGGAGCGGAATTGTTCGAAGGCGGCGCGAATCTGGGGAGATCCGGCAAGGCGCGACACTTCTTCTTGGACCGGGGGATACACGTCAGAAGCTTGCGGTGTGGACTCCATTCTCTCCGTGAGCGTTATCTTATAACGTCCGGAGCGGTAACGTCTGGAGCGTCGAAGGTTCGTCCCCGGCGCAGAGATTTCGAGTTCAGCGCATAAATAAAGTCGCGTCGTTCCCGAATGGCGCGGCATCAGTAGGCGCACGAAGGGATTTGTTTGCGCCAGGTTTTGGTAAACTTGCGGTCGATTTCCGATCGACGGCGCTCACCCTGCGCTCACTCGGCATAGGAGGCCTCTCCGTGAAACCTATCGTAAAAATCGCTATTGCAGTTGTCGCTTTATTGATTGTGGTCATTATTGTGATCCCGTTCTTGATTAATGTGAATAGTTTCCGTCCGCAGATCGAATCGACTCTGAGTTCTGCTTTCGGACGCGCGGTAAAGGTCGGAAATTTAAGCCTCAGCGTTCTATCGGGGAGCGTCGAGGCGGACCAGTTGTCAATCGCGGACGATCCAAAATTCAGCAGCGCCCCGTTTATCCAGGCGAAATCGTTAAAGGTTGGCGTCGAATTAATGCCGTTGATTTTCAGCAAGGAGCTGAACGTTAGGAATCTGGTCATCGACCAACCGCAAGTGACCTTATTGCGCAACCGTGACGGAATCTGGAATTTTTCGTCGCTCGGGAGTGCAGCGTCAAATCCCACCCCGCAAGCGCCCGCACGGAAAGGCGGCAGCGCCGCAAGTGTAAGCGTGGACAAGCTTGATCTTAACGACGGAACGGTTACGGTTGGATCGCTATCCGGGAAGCGGAAGCCAATTTCGTACGACAAGGTGAATGTAACCGTGCGCAATTTTTCGTTTACGAGCCGGTTCCCCGTGGTCGCGTCCGTGGTACTCCCTGGCGGCGGTAGTTTGAAAATCGACGGGAGCGCCGGGCCGATCAATACGAACGATACGACGCTGACGCCGGTGCAAGCCAAGGTGACGATTAAGAAACTTGATCTTTCCCAATCGGCGCTGGTTGATCCTGAACTGGGCGTTGCGGGTTCCGCTGACTTTGACGGCAATGTCGACTCCGATGGCAACATCGCCAAGGCGCAGGGGACTTTGCAAGCCAGTTCATTGAAGTTGGCACCGAAAGGTTCGCCCGCGACGGTTCCGGTGCAAGTCGTTTTCAATGTCGAACATGATCTGAAGAGCGTTTCGGGAAAGATCGTGCAGGGCGACGTGGGTATCGGCAAGGCGGTCGCGAAACTTACTGGAACTTACGACATGAAGGGCGAAACGACTTCAGTCCAGGTGAAATTGACTGGGCAAGCGATGCCGGTTGACGATCTGCAAGCCCTGCTTCCGGCGCTGGGCGTGATTCTTCCCACCGGATCGCAATTGAAGGGAGGAACGCTTGCGGTCGACCTCGACACTACGGGTCCGCTCGATAAGTTGGTGTCCACAGGCTCGATTCGGATGAGCAACGCGGCGCTGGCAGGGTTCAATCTTGGCGCAAAGCTTTCCGCGCTCTCGGCGCTAACCGGCAAGCAGACAAACACGGGGAACGATACAACGATTCAGAATCTGAGTTCAGAGGTGCGTCGTGCGCCCGACGGTACGCGGCTGGACAAGATCGATGTCGTGATCCCCGCGCTCGGAACGGTTACGGGAGCGGGGACGATTAGTCCAGAGAATGCGCTCGACTTCAAGATGGTTGCGAATCTGTCGGGGGTCGGTGGCGATCTCACGAAGATTGCGGGGGGTGGAAGCGGCATCCCGGTGAGCATTGGAGGCACGACTTCCAATCCGACGTTCGCGCCGGATGTGAAGGGGTTGGTGGGCAATCAACTGAAAGGGATCGTCGGCGGAGGCAAGGCTGGTATAGGCGGACTGGGAGGCTTGTTTGGGAAGAAGAAGCCTGACTGAAAGACGTAAGAGGGACTTGCCGTCTCGGGTAGCGAGGCCGAGTTCACAGGGAGATGCGAGGCGTTCCCGTAATGCCTAGCGAACGCTGTGTATTTCGCTTTCTACCGGCCGCCCTTCGAGGGTTTGCATGGTGTTCAGGATCGACGCCATCACGTTTTCGTTCCCCATCGCGGTATTGATCATCATGTGATAGAGGCTGCGAGTAGGCCAGTCGGCATTGAAATAGTGTTTGACATACGCGATGCGCTCTTTGTCGACGTTCTCCACCAAGTCTTCGGCCTCGGCCTGACTCTTACCCATTTCCAGCAGCCGGCGGATTTTTTCGTCGTGCGGAGCGTAGGTGAAGACGCGAAACGTGTCTTCGCGTTCGCGCAGAAAATAAGGTGATCCCCGGCCCACGATCACTGCGTTGCCTTCTTCCGCAATGTTGGAGGCGATCTCTTCCATAATCGCCATGGTACGGTCGGTATCGAAAGCATGAGAGTTGCCGACCAGCATGCCGCGTTCGTTGCTGCCGCGCCAGAATGCCTTGGCGAGACGGTAGAGGCGGCTATCGACGCGCTCGTCGCACAGAGCAACTGCCGCTTCCGCAACCTGCGCGCGCTTGGCGATCTCGCAGGTGAGTTGCTGATCCCACAACTTCCAACCTAAACGGCGGGAAAGTTGGCAGGCAATGCCTCCGCCGCCGCTGCCAAACTCACGTTCGATGGTAATGATGCGAAACATTGCGTCCCCCTCGTCCCTGTTCTCGCTTTCTTCTTGGAGAAAGTAACACGTTCTCACCCCGGGCGGGACACCCAGCACTGTATTTCGATGCAGTTTCAGTGCACCACAACCTCGCCTCCCGGCTTCGGGTTCTTGATTAAGAAGACAAACGGGACCAGGCAAGCAATCACAATACCGAGAACCCAGAAATTATCAATATAAGCCAGCATGGTGGCCTCGCTGATGACGTTGGCCTGCATCATGGCGTAGGCATGTT
>Ga0302320_10010329_pt1 | contig 19901 bp, 9 predicted proteins | sample Bog_T0_3_FD_202130 | JGI IMG/M metagenome (GOLD analysis project Ga0302320, IMG submission 202130) | Peat permafrost microbial communities from Stordalen Mire near Abisko, Sweden - Bog_T0_3 | ecosystem: Environmental > Terrestrial > Soil > Wetlands > Peat | place: Sweden: Abisko, Stordalen Mire... | reverse complement strand
CTCCCGGCGGGTAGCCTTGATCGACGATTGCCTGGGCGTACTTCAGCACGTCAACCTCATTCTGGTCATACATCAGCTCGATCCAGGTGTTGTACTGCGGGCGCGTGAACATCAGCGGGTCGGGGAGCTTCCCGCTCGCCGGGAAATGCATCCTGCTGACGAACGTGAAGGCTTCCTTGAGCGTATGGCCCTGCCTGCCGGACTCGATGGGCCCGTACTTGGACGTGACCGCGAGCGTGCCGCCGCTGAACCTGTATGCGAAGGGCTGCTCGCTCCAGACGTAGCGGCCGTGGCTCGAAATCAGCAACGGTTGCGCCTGGTTACCGCGGTCGTCTCCAGCAAGGTCGCGGAACAACGGGGTCTTGCCGTACGGCATCCGGGGTCCATCCACGCTCAGGCCGCCCCACCAGAATTCGCCGGGCTCCAGCTTGAGCTCGATATGCCTTGGCGTCGTTCCAGGATGGTTGAGATCCGTGGCCGCGAGACACGCCGCCGCGGTGAACAACAGGAGTAGGTGGTTAGCCAGCCGGCGAATCATAACGTTTCCCTCTATCGCGCGCGGCGAGAATGGCTTCCGCCGGCGCGCCCTGGTCACAGTCTCTTCAGTTCTACCAATACGACGTTATTCTTGCGCAGGGGCAGGTTCTTGGTGCGCAGTCCGCCCGGGTGTTGCCGCACAACCCGCGCGCTTTGGGGAAGGGCGCAGGCTCGTTCCAGACCTCGAAATGCCAGGCTTACCGTGGACGTCCGCTTCGATTGGGTTGAGCGCCGGATGAGGAAGCCGCGAGGAGACGCGTCGATGCGATGGACGGAAGTCTTCAGGCTTACACAAGAAAGTCCCGCGCGTGGGTGACGCGCGGGACGAAGGAGACATCAGGCCAGCTCCGTGACAAACGCGGAGGCGGCGTTTGCCACGGGTGCTGGTTCAAAGGCGCATCAGAAGACGATCTTCATTACGAACACGATCACCCTTTGTTCGTTACCCTCGTCGTTGACCAGGAAGCCGAACTGCGGGTCCGTGACTTTGTTGGTGAATGACGTATCGTACTGACCAAACCAAGGGAAGTTGCCGATGTTATGGCCGTCCGCACGAACCTGCAAACGAGCCCGTTCGCGGAGCTTGAATTCCTTCTGTAGAGAAACGTCAGCGATGTTCATCGGCTTGGTGCGCACGTCCGGGAACCAGGTCGGGAAGTTGCGCAAAGTATAAGGAGCCTGCGCCGTGCGCGGGAACATATTGATGTTGAAGTAAGGGTCGTTGGTGACGTCGTACTGCTTATCCCCATTCTTCCGCGCGTTCGCGTCGCGTTGCGCGTCCGTCCAATTCGCCGTCCCACTGGTCAGGGGAGCCGCATTCGGGAAAGGAATAGGGAATCCGGAGTGCGAGTTGAATGCGCCTGACGCGGTCCAGCCTCCCACTATGGCATCCAGCCATTTGTTCATGGTTCGGCCGAAATACCGGTTCCTGCCGACCGGGAGGTCGTAGGAACCAATAACCGAGAGTTGCTTCGGTATATCGTACTGAGTGAGGTGCTGTTCGAGCGGTGTTTTCAGCACATCGCTGAGATTCACGTCTTGGGCATTCAGGACATTCAACTTCTGCAGGTTCTTCGATCCGGTGAAGGAGACCGACATGCTGAGTCCGTGAGAGAAGCGGTGGCTGACCTTCATCTGGAGACCGTCATAATGCTGCGAGCCAATGGGTACATCGGTCATCGTCACGCCACTGTACTGCGGGTAGGCATATAACAACTGCTGCAGTGGAATAGTCGCGCCATTCAATCCCGAGTTCGGCAACAGACCCGCCATGGGGTTCGTGACCTGTTGCGAGAAGTAGGCGCTACGCTGATCAACCGGCATACTGTTGAGCACACCCGTCGGGATGAAGTTCAACCCCAGGCTGACTGGCAGATGACTGGTTTGGTTGCCGACGTAGGAAGCATCCAAGACCCAGCTTCCGGGAAGTTGATACTGGAAGCCTGCCGAATACTGTTGCGAGTACGGCAGCGGGCGGTTCAAGTACTGGAAGCTGACGCCCTGGCCGAGATTCGTGGACAGCCCCTGGCTGTTGCCGATTGGTTTCAGCAGGCCGCTCGGGTAGATGGTGCTGGGGTATGGATCGCTCAGCGTTACTGCGGGCGTGAGGCCGTTATCGAGCGTGGATACCAGACCAGTGGATTGGCTGTACCCGGTCTGCGGTCCATTTGAGTTCTGGCCAAGGTAGCTCAACGCATACCCGCCCCGAAATACCAGCTTGGAGCTTATGCGATAAGCAATACCGATGCGAGGCTGGAAGTCAGCCTTCTTCGGATCGAAAGCGTCAGTAGGAGCGCCGCCGGCTCCGGCATAGAGCAAGCCGCCCTTTAACCCTGACTGGCAGGCGGGACACAGCGCGGTGCCTGAAGCGTTCTGGACCGCCGAGGCGATCGTAGCGGCCTGATCGAAGGCGAATCCTCGCACCATCTGGTTGTAGCGTTCGGTGCGCGGAGTCTCATAGTCCCAGCGCAAGCCGAGATTTAACGTGAGCTTCGAAGAGACTTTGAAGTCGTCTTGCGCGAACAGGGCGTAATAGGAGGCACGGAACGCGGGGCTCACGTTGTTATCCACTTGTCCGCCCATCGGATAGCCCAACAGGAACGACGCAAAGGAGTTTCCGGAAGTGTCGCTTGCCTGCAGCGGGTCGCCCTGGGTCCAGCCGGGATCAAACTTATACTGCCCACTGGATAGACCCGGGTTCACCGAGTTGTCGTTATACCGGCGGAACTCCGCGCCGTAGTGGAACACATGCCGGCCATGAATCCAGCTCAGGCTGGGTTGCAGGGAGTACACATCCTGTGTCCCGTAGTTGAAGACGCCGGAGGACCCAATGGCCTGGTAATTAGCGAAGGTGAAGCTCGGGTACACCAGCTTCCGGAATTGAGATACCAGAGAGCTTGGGAAACCCAATGTCGTGGGATCGAAATTGTCTCCGAATGTGTTCCCACCTTGGCCCTCGTACCGTCCAAGGCCGCCTCTCAACGAGAACACCATGGACGCATTCAGCGTGTAGGTCCAGTCTGCCGCCCAAGTACGGGGGATGCGGGTAGAGGGCCATTCCGTACTAGGCTCGGCGGCGTTGTTGCCCCAGACGAGCTGCCCGTAGTTGAGCCAGGGAGTCTGGCCGTAGTGGAACGAAACCCGGCTCTTGTCGCTGAACAAATAGTCCATTTTGCCGAGCCATGAATCATAGCTGTTTGTCGCCGGCAAGAGCTTCTCATAATTGTTGCGCAGTGCCGGTCCGACCCCAGGCAGGTTCGGCGCGGGATAGTACGAGGCGACCTTAGTTGCCACCGGGCTGATTCGCGAGCCCGGGATAACATTGCCGGAGAATGGAGTGCGCTGGTAGGTCGAGCCATCCGGGCCCAGGACCGTGGTCAGGGGATCGTAAATCAACACCTGGGCGCCGGAATCGTTGTAAAGCTTCGAGAAGTCGCCCTTTAGTTGCTCTGGCTGAGGCAGATCCGTTCCTACGGGGCTGCCGGGATCATGCTCGCGCAACCCCTCCAGTGAGATCAGGAAGAACAGCTTGTTCTTGCCGTTATAGACCTTTGGTATGACGACGGGACCGTCGACCTCAAAGCCGAAGGTATTGTTCTTGAACGGCGATTTGCCCAGCCCGTTGGCCTCGTCGTTCCACTCGCCCGTCCGGAACTTATCGTTCTTGAAGAACTCATAGAGTTGACCGTGCGGCGAGTTGGTGCCCGATTTGAGGTCGATCATCATGACGCCGCCGCCTACGCGTCCAAATTGTGCGTCGTAAGAATTTGTCTGGACGGTGAATTCCTGAGTAGCGGCCAGGTTCGGAACAAACGCCACGCCGCGGTCGCTCTTGGTGTTCGTCACACCGTCGAGAACAGTCTCGTTCTCACCCTGCTTGCCACCGCTGATTGCGACGCCATTCACGTTGCCGAAGGCGTAGAGCTCCATTGAGCCCCAGTAGGTGCTGGTTTTGACAACACCGGGCTCGTTATATTCCAGGGCGTACAGGTTGCGCCCGCCTGACGGGACTTCTTCGAGAAGCTTGTTTTCGACGGTGGATTGGCGCGTGGCGGACTCGGTCTGGAGCTGTGAGAGCTCCCCGGAGACGGTGACACTGTCCGCCAGCGCTCCGACTTCCAGCTTGATATCCAGCACGGCCTTGTCGGACTCCAGGAGTGCCACATCGTCGCGCACGTATTTTTTGAAGCCGGTTTGTTCCGCGCTTACCGTGTACTTTCCGGGGAGCAGGAACTGAATGGAGTAGCGTCCAGCGCTATTCGTTACCGCCTCATATGGAATGTTGCGTTCCGTGCTGAGGGCTACCACCTTCACTCCGGTTACTACTGCTCCGGTCTGGTCCGTCACTTCGCCCGAAATCGTTGCGCGAAATTCCTGGGCGAACGCACCACACGAAGCGATCATGAGAAAACAACAAATCGTCTTACAGAACGCCTTCATCGGACTCTCCTAAATTGTGTCTGCCGCATTGCAGAATTGACTCTCTAAACTCGTTGTGAACCGGATGCGAGCGTCGCCTGCCAGCCGCTCGCCGTCTCAATTTGCCCTGGCCAGAACCCAATGCCCCGGCCGGCATGTTCTCCAATTGCATTCCACCGTTCACTGGGCGGCTCGGCCATTTGCGCGCGCCCAACGATCCGGACTCGATTGTAAGAAATTTGAAATGCACGTTCCATTATTGATACGAGAGAATTTGATTTCTGCGTTGGAGTATACTTCTGAAACGTAGGCGTGTCAATGCTTGTCAAATAATCTGGAATGAGCGGGAAAAAATCCAGAAATTGGAATTTCCGCTGGAAGTTCGTCCCAATTCGCATATCTCGCAAATACTCATGATAATCAGTCAGTTACGGGCGATTCTCCATGTCTCGAGGCTGCGCCGGAGCCGTCCCGCACTCGTTCAAGGTCTGCTCGCTGGGGGCGAGCGCCGGTTTCCGTTCCCGAAATGGTTTTCCCGTTTCATAAAATGAAATGCGATTCCGAATGGATTCAGCAAGCTGCCCGTCGCGCTCCCTCACGGCCGCTTCCAGCGCCTGGCGCCCCACACGAACTGCCTCGGGGAATTGGCCGTTTTCGGCTTCGGCCGCGGCTAACGCATCGAGCGCGTCGGCGTTATGCGCTCCGGACAATTGCGTCGCCCGCCGGGCGAGTCGCAGCGCCTCCGCGCCCGCGCGGACTCCAGCCTCAGTGTCTGTTGCCAGCACCCACGCCGTGCGCGTGAGCGCCGGAACCGAATCCGGATCGAGCCGCAGCACCGCGCGCCACTGCGCGAGCGCGCCGATGGCATCGCCGCGCCCGGTGTAGAGTGCCATGCCCAGGTTATAGTGAGCGCTCGCCGAGTTCGGCGCGATCGCGAGCGCCTTCCGGAAATGTGCGATGGCTGCGTCGATCTCTCCCAACCCGGCCAGCACGCCTCCCAGGTTGCTATGCGCCAGCGCGTCTATCGGATTCAACGTGAGCGCTTTCTCCAAATGAGCGACCGCCTCGCGCTCCCGGTGCGCCTTGGCCAGCGCGACTCCCAGGTTGCTTTCCGCACCGGCATCATCGGGCTGCAATGCCAGGACACGCTGCCACGCCTGGATGGCCTCTTCATGCCGGCCCTGCTGGCCCAGTTCCCGCGCCAGGTCGGTCAGCCGGTAGGACTCGGTTGCGGGCGACTCGATCTTCATTAGCCCGTCCGGCGGGATGTTCACGAACTCCGGGATGTTCACCGCGCGATTGGCGGCGGTTGAGTTTTCGATCAAGATGGCCGGAGTGTCGTTGCCGTTCTCGTCGACATGCGTCAGAAACATCTGCGTGTAGGGCGACCGGCTTTTCGACGAAAACACGAGCCAGCGGCCGTTCGGCGACCAACTGTGCCACGAGTTCATCAACGGGGTATTGCATCGCATGCGCCGCGCAACGCCGCCGCCGGCCGGTACGATGTAGAGTTGGCTGTCGGGCCGCATCAACAAACCGTTACGAGCCTGCACGTACACCAGCCAGCGGCCATCGGGCGAGAGCTTGGGGAACGAGTTGCTCATGCCGTTGGCCGATGCGCCGGCAACCGGTTCGGCCCGCCCGCCGCGGCCGCCGTTGAAGGGCACGCGGTAGAGGTCGTACTGGATTTGCGTCTCGTTCGGATCGTTCGCGCGCACGGCTGGCAGCTGGCCTTCGGCGAAGGGATCCTTAGCCGGCGCGCGGGCGAACACAATCGTCTGGCCATCCGGGCTCCACACCCCGCCGGTCTGCACGTAGCGCGGGTCATCCGCGCCCGCGAGCGGTTGCAGATGCCCGCTCTCACGGTCGTACCAGGCCAGGATTCCGCGCGTCGGGTAAAACACCTGGAGGAAGCGATAGTCCTTGAAGTTGGTCGCGTAGTATCTGTTGCGCACGTCGCCCATGCGCTCGCGGCCCTCCGCGCCAGGGTCGTTGATCATGGTCACCACGTTCCGTCCGTCGGGCGAGACCTGCGACATGAAGCCGACGCGGAACTTGCCGCCGAGCTTGCCGCGAAACGTGCTCCACTCAATCACGTCTTCGTTGCGAATCGTGGTTTGCGGTTGAACGTTGACCAGCGCGTACAAGCCCTTGGCATTCTGCGGGCCGTCCACATCCACGCCAAGTGTTTTGCCATCGGCGGAAAACGAGTGGCAGTTGGCGCAGGTGGGAAAGCTGTCGATCAGCACGCGGCTCTCTTCGCGGCCGATGTCGCGCAAGCGCCAACTGATCAGCCGGACGGCCTGTGCCGAAAGCGGTTGGATCACGCCCTTCTCGCCTTCCGACGGCATCAGCGGCACGTCGCGATAGAAGATCGGCGCGCCGACCGGGTCGCGCGAAGTGCGCAGCGACAGCCGGCCTCGGGAAACGGCCCGCTCCGCGCGCCAGCCTGTGATTGTGACGGTCGCCGCCTGTCCCACCGAATGTTGTTTGATCGTCGCCCACGTCGCCGGGTCCGGTTTCCAGGTGTGCGCGGCGGCCTGCTCCGGCGTCAGCTTGGGTAACTCATTTGTGGGCGAGACGCAACGCGGGTCAATCGCTCCGAGGCGCATTGCTTCGCCTGCCGATTCCAACTCGATCCGCGCGCTGCCGTCGGCGAACGATACTTCAATGTGCCATCGCGTGGCGGCGCCGGAGCCAGCTTGGGAGGCATCGCGCCAGAGCACGGTTGGCGCGGTCATGTCGGGTGGAAAGAGCGCCCCTTCGGCCGGATAGTCCACGGTGACCGGCGCGAGCCCGTCTCCGTCCTGCGGCGCGCCAGCGCGCAAGACCAGTCGCCCGCCGCCCGCGAGCGCCGCGCCCAGGATCACGCCTAGCGCCGCGTAGTGTACGAGCCGCCGCTTTCCCATTGCACGGTTCACCCGCATCGTAATGCTTGCTCCAAGCCCTCCGTTGTGGATGCATCCCGCGGCGGCGCGGCGGCGCGATTCGCCCGGCCAGCCGCGCGCAGGGGTTTGAATATAGGATGCAACGAATTTGGTACACTATCGCTACTAAAACGATACGCAACGGTGAATTCATCTCGCACGATGTCAGGATTTACCGCTTTGTGGCAAAAAATGCGGCAGAAACGCGGGAACTCCGCCATTCTTCGCAGCATTTCGCATGCGATTGAGAAATGGCGCGCGCGCCCTGGCGCGGCCTCTATAGAAGGATCCACTCTATGAAAACAGCAATTCTCCTGGCGCTTCTGCTCCCCGTCTTCGCCGCCGGGGAGGACAAGAGCATCGTCGTGATTGCGCATCGCGGCGAGCATCTCCATCACGTCGAAAACACGCTGTCCGCGTTTCAGGCCGCGAGCGACGCCGGAGCGGATTACTTTGAATGCGACGTTCGCACCACGTCCGACGGCCGCTTCGTCTTGATGCACGACGATAGCGTTGATCGCACGACCAACGGAAAGGGCCTCGTCTCCGTGCTGAGCTTTAACGCGATCCGCGCCCTGGATGCGGGCGGCAACCGCGTTCCCACTTTTGAAGAGGCGCTCGACCTGGCCAAAGGGCACATCGGTGTCTACGTCGATAACAAGCAGACCCGGGCCGCCGCGCTGGTCGCTGCCATCGAGCAGGCCGGCATGGGCGCGAGTGTCTTGATCTACGCGACGCCGCCGGAAGCTCGCGAGATCCAGGCGTTGCGGCCCACATGGAAGATGATGCCGGAGGCGGAAAACGAGGGGCACCTGCGGCAACTCCTCGATACGCTGCACCTTCATGTCGCGGCGTTCGATGCCAGCGACTTCAACACTGCGACCATCGCGGTGGCGCGCCAGGCGGGCATCGATATCTATGTCGATCGTCTCTGGGCGCAGGACAACGAAGCGGGCTGGCAATCGGCGCTCGACGCGGGCGCGACGGGCATTCAAACCGACCACCCGGCGGAGCTGGTGCGGTATCTGCGTGCGAAGGGTCTCCATCGCTGACGCCTCGCGCTTGCTAGCTCTGTTTCTCATCTTCTGTAATCCACCGATCCTGCGCTCGGAACGCCATCACCAGCACCGAGCCGCGAACGTAAGAGAGCGGCCAAACGTCGCATCGCGCCACGGGCCGCTCTGTGACCTTCGCGGCTCGGTGCTGGATCCGGCACACGCGAACAGGCCCCGGTTCATAGAGGTTGTGGAACAGCTCTAGCGCACCACCTGGAACTCATAGATGTTTTCCGAGATCTGTTTGCCCTGCCCGTCAATGACTGCTGCATGCAATTCGTAGTTGCCGGGTTCGGCGGCCGTCCACTCCGCATTGCCGAGCCGCACCGCCGCATCCGCCGCGAGCGAGACCGGATATGATCCGCTGCGCACCACCGCGCCGCCGGGGCGATGGATGTCCCACCGCACGTTAGCCCCGTTCACGGCTTCCCATCGATCGTTCACCGCCCACAATCCGCAGGTGAACGCGGCGCCGCTCTTCCACTTGTCGCGATCGTATTGGAATAGCGCCGCGACGGGTTCGAAGCTTCTCCGCACCGTGTCGTAGACCTTCGTCGGACGGCGCTCGAAATCGATCGCGGCCATCGTGACCGACGGCCAGATGTCGATCGCGTGAAAGTGCAGCACGCCCCCGGCGCCTTCGTGCTTGCGCTCGCGCATGCGCTCCAGCGCGATCTGAAATAGCCGTGCGACGTAGGCCTGCGTCTGCGGGATGTACTCCTTCATCGTCATTCCGCCCGGGTCGCCCCACGCGCGCATCGCCTCCGGGATTTGAAGTTTGCGCCACACCCATTCGGCGGCGTGGTCCTTGATCGGCCATTGATCGGCCATGAACCCGGCCAGCGTTTCGTAGTTCGGCAGGCTCGTCGCGCCCAGCTCCGATACGAAGCGCTCGTGCATCTGCGTATATTCCCAGATGCTGCCGTCGTACCAGCCGTGGTAGACGTGCGAGTCGCCGAAGCGTCCGGTCGAGCGCTGTACCGGCCGGTGTTGCGGATCCAATAAATACGGCCGTGGCGCGAGGTGCTTCGTGATTTCGCGATAGTTCTCGAAGTCTTCTTCGTCGCTGGTGATCCAGATCGCGACCGACGGATGGTTGCGCGCGTAGCGCAGGTGGTTGTCGTAGAGCGCCGCCGCGCGTTGCGCGAAGCCGCGATCGTGCGGGTACCACGCCTCAAGAAAATCCTGCCAGATCAGCACGCCGCGTTCATCGGCCAGATCGTAGAATTCGCGATTGCTGAAATGGCAGTGCAGCCGGATCATGTTCACATTCATGCCCAGCATCAACTGCATGTCGCGCTCATACCGGGCGCGGTCCATCTCCGACATGTAGATCTTGTCGTAGTAGTTCGTGCCGCGTATGAACATGCGTTTGCGGTTCAAGTAAAAGTCCCAGCCGATCTTCTCGATCTCGCGAATGCCCACGGCCAGGCTCTGCCCGTCCACGGCTTTGCCGGCGCTATCGAGCAGCCGCACGTCGAGCGTATAGAGATTGGGCGCGCCGTGATCCCAGGTCCACCACAGCCGCGGCTTGTCCACGGCGAGCGCGAGCTGCGCCGGCCCGCCGTCCGCCGGCGCGCGGACTTGATAACGCTCGTCCGATGTGAAGTTGCGTGGTGTCAGCGTCAGTTCCCAGGTGTATCCGGGCTTGTCCTCGCCAGCGGGCAACTCGGCTTGCAGGTTCACGTGGACCGACGCGCCCGCGCCAGCCAGACGCGTATCGACGGCGACATCGCGAATCACCGCACCGGCGCTCGCGACCACGCGCACCGAGCGCGTGATGCCGAGCGCTGTGATGTCGTCCGGTTTCTGGTCCACCGCGCCGTACGCGCCCTTGATCGTGTACGGACGGTGCCGCCAGTAGTAGCTGACGGGCGTCCACACGCGCACCAGAATCTCGTTGTCGCCGCCCGCGCGCGCCTGCCCGGTGATGTCGTACTCGTAAGGGTCGATGTAGCCCTCGTGCCGTCCGATGCTGACGCCATTGACGTAGACGTCGGCGTAGTAATCGGTGGCGTCGAATTGCAGCCTCAGCCGCTGCCCTCGAAAGCTCTCGGGCATGCGGAAACTCCGCCGGTACCACCACTCTTTACCGCTGATCCACTCGGCCGCATGCGTGTAGATCTCCTCCGGCTTCAGCCATTGCGTGTGGGCCGAGCCGGGTACCTGTACGGTGCGCCAGCCCGACGCGGGCGGTCCCGCGCCTTTCTCGGCGAAGGCCAGCTGCCACGCGCCGTCCAGGCTCAGCGCGTTGAGGCGAAAGGGAGCCGCCGCCGCATGGCTCACCTCGACGTTTGGCTCGCGTGCGGCCGGGGTCACGACGTCGGGATGATCCGCACCGGCCGTCTGCGACACCTGCACCAGCACGGGTTGAGCGAGCATGCGATATTCCCGGCGCGCTTCGATTGGCGTGTCGGCTGCGGCCCAAACCGGGAATGTGATCGCGATCTCGCTTTCGCCGCCGGACTTCTCCGCGATGAAGCGGCGCGTGCCCGCCCCGCGCCAGCGCAAGTCAGTGTCGAGGGCGGCGATGCCGAGCGCGCCGTAATCCTCCGCGCGTTGGTAGTACACCATGTGGCCGCCGGGTAGCGCGGCCCAATCGCGCGGCCCGATCTGCGCGGGTTCCGACTCTTCTTCGCCGGGGCCGTTCGGTCCGGTGTACTCCGAGCCGCTCACGCAGCGGTCGAACGGCAGATACGGCGACGCGGAGATGCTCGCGAAGCGGAATCCGCGGCCGGCCTTCCAGCGGAACCAGGCGCTCGAAGCGGTCCACGTGATTTCCCAACTCTCGCCCGCGCGCGTCAGCCGCAAGCGTCCGCGCAGCGGGCCAGTTTCGAGCAGTTCGACGCCGCTAAACGCACCCTGGCCTCCGAGCGAGGTCCAGCCCGTGTTGGGCCCGTCAACGCCCGCCACCGGAAGGGGTGAAAATGTGGCAGCGGCGGGTGTCGTCTCATGCACGTCGCCCTTCAACGCGTCGGCACCCTCGGGCGTTGTCTCTACCAGGTTGAGCATCCGTTGCGGCCCGGTGCGTAGCGAGTAGACCTCGACGAATGCCGCCTCGCCGAGGTCGATGATGGCACGAAAACGTTCGTTCCCGAATTCGACTCGGCGCATTCCAATCCTCCGCAGCACGATCGGATTCTGGAAGCGCGGCGCGGCTTCGCCGTCGCAGCAAGCCACACGATACAGCGGCAGTTCGCCCGGCATCAGCGACACCGGGAATAGCAACTGGTCGGAGGAGACCTGCCAAGGCAACTCGCGTCCCGCCGCGTCGACGACCGTGAACCCGGCCGTGCGACCGCCTACCTGACCGACCGGCACGGCTACGACTTCGCCGCTGCGGCGGTACAGCCCGGTCGGCTCCTCCACCCGCACAGTCCACACCTGCGCGGCCTGCGTGGACGCGGCCAGCAACGGAATAAGAGCGAACCAACGCATCGACCTCATCCTCGAGTCTCCAATCCGCTAGAGCAATTCCCGACCAGCATAGTCCGCGCAATCAACCTCACCGCACGCCTTCAGCGCCCAGTGCGAGGCGCAGTACGGATCTCTCCATCACCGGCAGCCCGTTCCCCCCACACAGCACAGAACCGCGAACGAAAGAGAGCGGCACCCCCCTGGGATCGCCGATCTCCAGATCGGCTCCGATCGCTCGCGTGAGCGGAAATTCCTATGCACATTTGCGCGCCCGGAAGCCTGCCCACAGTAGCCGGCGGCCGGAGTGTGAGCCGGGCGGAGCCGATCTGGAGATCGGCGATCCCAGGGGCGCCCTTGCGTGGGTATCAGCAGACTTTCATCCCCATCGCTGGCCCGCCGGGCCATCCCGGCTCCCTCACGCTTGCAACTCCGGCCTGCAACGGTACCCATGAATTCAGCCTGTAGAGGCATAATAGCTGAGGCCAAGATCTGTTTTTCGGCAGGCTTGACTCGCCGAGGGCTCCCAGTTCAGTATGGTAATGACAATTATTTAGAACGTCAAACAAAAAACTGAAACCTGGTTTCAGGGATCACGAGAATGGGACGGAATCGGCTGCGAACGGTTGTCGAGCTTGCTCCGGGTTTTCGGGGTACTCGACCCAATGCCCGTTGCGCGCGTTGTCGGCCGTAAGGGAGAAGCGCTGAGGATGCCGGCATTACAACCAGATCTGACCCGCGCGGATGCGCCGTCGTCCGGTCTCGATTCGACCTACAAGTGGAAGGTCGTCGGCATGCTCTGGTTCACCGGCTTTTTCAACTACGCCGATCGCCAGGCCATCTTCTCACTCTTCCCGCTATTGCAAACCGAGTTGCACCTGGACATGACCCAGCTCGGGTTGCTGGGCTCGTCGTTTGCGTTTGTTTATGGCATCTGCGGCCCACTCGCGGGCAACGTCGTGGACCGCGTCCGGCGCAAACTCGCGATCCTCGGCGGGCTCTTCACCTGGAGCCTGATCTGCATGGCGACGGCGCTGGTGCGCACCTTCCCGCAACTGCTCTTCTTCCGCGCGGCCGAGGGGCTGGGCGAAACGTTCTACTTCCCGGCGTCGATGTCGCTGATCAGCGACTATCACGGCCGCCGCACACGGTCGCGCGCGATGGGGCTGCATCAGACCAGTGTCTATATCGGCTCCATCGCCGGCGGCTTTTTCGGCGGACTGATCGGCCAGCACTACGGGTGGCGCTCGTCCTTCATTGTCTTCGGCGGCCTGGGCGTCTTGCTGGGATTCGTTTTGAATCGCTTTCTGAAGGAGCCCGTGCGCGGCTCGGCCGATCTGGACGACCTCGGATCACACGCCGCAAGCGCGGCCGCGCACCTGCCCTTAGGCGAGTTCCTGCGCGTGGTCTGGACCACGCCCACGCTACTGTTCTTGATGGGAACCTTTTGCCTGGCCAACTTCGTGGCGATGGTGCTGCTGTCGTGGATGCCGATGTTCCTGTACAGCCGCTTCCACATGGGCCTTGCCGTTGCCGGGTTCACCGCCACGGTCTTCGTGCAACTCGCCAGCATGGTTGGTTCGCCATTGGGCGGCTGGGCGGCGGACAGCTTGCGCAGGCGCTTCGTGGGCGGACGGCTCGCCGTACAGATGCTCGGGCTGCTGGGCGCCGCGCCGTTTGTCATCTGGTGCGGACAGACGATGGCGGTCTCCTCGCTGGTCATCGCGCTGGCCGCCTGGGGCCTGTTCAAAGGCATGTACGACGCGAATATCTATGCCTCCGCGCTGGACGTGATCCGGCCCGAAGCACGCGGTACGGCGGTCGGCTTTATGAACATGACGGGCTGGCTATTTGGTGCGGCAACCGCGCCGGTGCTGACCGGCTACGTAGCGCAGCGCGCCGGTCTCGGATTTGCGATTTCGCTGGCGGCAGTCGCGCTCTTTCTCGCTGCCGGGCTGCTGCTGCTTGCCATGAGCACGACCTTGCGCCGCGACGTGGAGCGGATGAAAGCGGAGTTGGCACGTCCTGCTCCAACGGTCTGAGCGCCTGCGCGATCAGACTGAGTTTCTTGGAGATCAGCGTGGTTTGTTGCCCGCGGACCGGTCGAGGTAAGAGCGACCGCCCGCGGCGAGGAAATCGAGATCGGTGGGGGCTTGAAAAAGCTGAAAGCCCTGCGCGCGCAACGCTTCGAACTCCGCCGGGTCGCGCAGCGGACGGCCGAGGAATTTACCGTGGCGTTTGGCGGCGGCTACGATCTTCTCGATCGCCGAGTTTAGCAGCGGATGGTCTTGCTGGCCGCGCAAGCCCAGCGAGAACGACAGATCGCTGGTTCCGATGAAGATCACGTCGACGCCCGGCGTCGCGGCGATCTCGTCGATCCGCTCCACGGCGGCTGCCTCTTCCACCACGGTGATCACGACGACGTTCGCGTCGGCGGAATCGTAATAATCGCCCGCGCCGGGCCACGAGCGCACAGCCAGACCGGCGCCCGAGCCACGCCGCCCGGCCAACGGATAATGGCAGGCATCGGCGGCGCGGCGCGCCAGCTCCGGCGTCGTGGTGAAGGGAAAGATGACGCCGCAAACGCCGGCGTCGAGCACGCGCTTGGCGGTCCACAACTCATTCACCGGTACCCGCGCAAACGGCACGGTCGCGCTCGCGCGCGTCGCCAGCACGATGTTGCGCAGCGTTTCCAGCGTGATGGGCGAGTGCTCCATCTCGATCCACAGGAAGTCGAAGCCGAGCGAAGCCGCCTGAACCGCCGCGTCGAGGCTGTTGGTTGTCAGCGTGATCGCGAAAACGGCCTCGCCGGCCGCGAGCCGCGCCTTTACCGGGCTGGTCCATTCCGCGTTGTTTCCGGGTTGTTGTTTTGTCGAATGAGCCATACTTCCGCCACCTGATTGCCGCGTCCGTTGCCGCCCAGACCGGGCGTTCCAAACCACTTTAAACTCAAACTACCACCCACGGTTGCCGCGCGCGGGATGTCGAATTCCAGGGGACGCGGCGGAAACTCTTTCTTGCGAAACGGGTGAATCTCAATGAGGCCGTTGGCGACGAGACGAATCTCAATCGGCCGCTGCTCGCCGGCGTAAATGACGCGCACTTTGTATCCGGCCGCCGGATCGAGCCCCGTGTAGCGCAGCTCGAGCGGCGCGTTGCGCATCGCCTCGGCATAAGTCCATGTGGACTTGCGCCAATCGAGATCCGGTCCGTCTTCGTTGCCTACGCCGGACACGGCCGTCGCGGCGTAAGTGGGATCGTGCGCGAAGCCAACGCCCTTGACCAGGTGCGCTGAGTTGACCGGATCGCCCAGGTCGTCATAGAAACCGCCGGGGCCGGGATTGGTCCAATTCACAATCGCATCCAACGCGCGCAGACGTTCGTCTTCGCTGCTCAAACGGCGAATCTCGGCGAACTGCGCGACGAGCCAGCGGCGACTGTTCAACGGCAGGTCGATGGCGTCGAGGTTGGCGCCGCGATCAAGCGCTTCGGCCTGGTAGCGCGGCACGCTCAATTGCATGCGGATGCTCTGGAACAGCGCCTCGGCGAGCTCAAAGGCGCGCGCCCGTGTGGCGCTCGCTGCCGGGTCAGGGTTCCGTTCAGCCAGCACGTGTTCCGCCTGGTCCATCGCGGCGAGAGCGCCCAGGTCCTTCGCGCCGGCCAGGATCTGCATGGCCCGCTCTTCGAGCGAAGTCTCAAACAACAGGCGGCTGCGCACGTAAGCGTCGTAGTGCGCGCGATACTGTGCCTGCTGAAAACGCCAGTTCGTCAGCTCCAGCGATGAAGCCTGCGCGGCCAGCGTCTGAAACTGCCGCAGCGTCGTGTCTACGCCGGTGTTGGCGGCGAGCGGTCCGCGCCAGTTCTGTTCAAGCGCGAGCAGGCCATGCGCGAAGGCATCGCCGTGGCGCGCGCCGATGAAATAGCGCGCATAGTCGCGCAAGACTTCGGCAGCGTCGGCGTCGGGGTTCCAGGCGAGCGCCGACCACAGCATCTTGTTGACGTCGTCGTTGCAGCCTTCGGAATAGCTGATGAAGCCGATCGTGCCGGGATAGGTCGCGCGGAAGATCACCGCCTCGTCCACCGGGCGCGGGTTGATCGTCTCGCGGCCCAGCGTCACGGCGAAGGCCGGGTCCCAGTCCGGAACCGGGAACTGGCAATGCAGGCTGTGCGTGATGTCGGGGTAGTTGCGGATGGGGTAGCGCGCCGGCACGCGCTGGCGCAGCACCGCAACGGAGTCGCGCACCTGCGGTCCATGCACCACGCCGGTCAGCCAGCGCGGCTGCTTCGCCAGCAGGGCGTAGAATTCCTCCATCCGCTCCCGGCCGAAGCCCTGCGGCGACATCCACATCTGCAGCTTCGGATGATGCCGGCGCAGGTTCGTGGCCTGTTTCTCCAGGAAGGCCATGAGCACCCCGGGCGGCGTGTTGCCGGGGTCTCCGCCGGGCACGAAGATAGCGTCCACGCGCGGCAGGCTGTCGATCACGGCGGCCCACGCGGCAAGCTCTCGTTCGATCGTCTTCGGGTCCGAGTTGTCGCGCTCCATCGCCGGATACCAGACCCATACGTCCATGCCGTAGTCGTTCGCGATGCGCGACATCTCGCCCATCATGCGGTCTTGCGGTAAGGGAAAATGAGGACTGTCGGGATCGTCGTCCGAGCGCGGCGGAATCAATTCAATCGCGTTCGTGCCGAACACCGCCAGGTCGCGAATGTACTGCTCCCACATGGCCACGTTCCAGCCGTCGTAGGCGTTGGTCTTCGGCCGGTAGCCGAGCTGATGGCCGCGCAGCGCCAGACGCGGCGCGGTTGAGATGTCGAGTTCTTGCGGCAGGACGACTTTTTCGCGAGAGATTTCGAGCGATCGCAGCAACCCGCCCGCCCCATAAAGGACGCCGCGCGCATCGTTGCCCGTAATCGTCACTACGGTCCGCGCGCCATGCAGTCTGGCCTGCAACCGGTAGCCTTCGGCTGGGCCGCTGCCACGCCGGATGGCGATGAGCGGTGAGTTGTCCGCGGGTGGCGCTTCCGCGACTCGCCACTGGACCCAACCGCGCCTGGCGACCTCTTCGACCAGCATCGCGGCGGCCTTCTTCTCCAGCGGCGCGGCCTGCGCGGGCAGGGTAATGACGGCCTCGGTCAGATCGAGCGTGGTGGCGTGCAGCGGCGCTACCACCGGCAGCAACAGAAGCAGCGCGGCGAGCAAGACGCGGCGCGAACTCCGGCGCTCATTGCGCCACTTGCCGGACGTGATGCGAAGGTGAGGCATGGAAAGATTGAACCTCAACTATAAATCATGAAACGAAAAAACGAGAATTTATCTGTCAGCATCTCGCCATGACCACGGCGCTGTGGTTCGCGCGGCGCCTGAAGGAGACTCGGCGGCTTCGCTCGTTTGGCGGGAGGGAGCGGAGGCGGCGGGGCAGGCACGCCGGGAAGCGAGCGCCGTTGTGGGGCAGCTTGGCAAGCTGCGGCCGATTGGCAATCGGCCAACTGGCGCGGGTCCACTTCTATGTCGCACACCCAATTGCGGGACGCCCGAGCCGCATGCCGTGGCTTCGTTCGTCCGCAAGAATGGCGCTAGGACGGCGGGGCCGGCGCGTGGGCAGTGCCCGCCTGCATTCCAGACCGGCAGTTCAAACCCAACTTCGATCGGTTCGGACGACCTCGTCGCGAATGCCTGCCGGTGATAGACTGAGGCCGCCTGAAGATCCAGTCAGCCGCTGCGCCGGGCGAGCGGCGGAAAGATTAGGCGATGCGAAAAATCGAATCGATCTTAACGGTAGCTATACTCGCCGGCTGCATTTGCAGTTGTGGCCCCAACCGAACGGCCGGCGCCGCCGGGCAGGAGCCGAAGCGGCTGACGGCCCGCGTGTTCAACTCGGGCTTTCCGCAGGGGCACTCGGCGTTCAACGGGATGCTCAGCGCCAGCGACGGGAAAATCTATTACGTGCTTTGCACGGATTCTCTCGACACCGGCGCGCAGATGTTCTCCTACGACCCCGCGACCGGCAGGATCACGCACGTGGGCGACCTCACGGAGGCTGCGGGAGAGAAAGGTCTCAAGGCGATTCCGCAAGGCAAGAGCCACGTGAACTTCGTGGAATCCAACGGAAAACTGTATTTCTCCACGCACCTCGGCTATTACTCGATCCAGGACGGCATGGAAAAATCGGGCGTTGCGCCGGCCGGTTACAAGCCCTATCCCGGCGGTCACTTTCTGGCATACGATCTGGCGTCAGGTAAGTTTGAAAACCTGGCGACCGCGCCCCCGGGCGAAGGCATCATCACAATGAACATGGACCGGAAGCGTGGCCGTCTGTACGGCCTGACGTGGCCCTCCGGCAACTTTCTACGCTACGACCTGAACACCGGGAACCTGAAGAACCTCGGCCCGACTTCGAAACAGGGGGAGGCCGGCAGCGGGCCGACGTTCCGCGCCATTTGCCGGTCGCTGGCGGTCGATCCGGGAGACGGGTCCGTCTACATGACGACGTCCGATGGGGACATTCTCCGTTACCGGTACGATGGCGACGCCATCGAGACCGTCCAGGGCGTGGACCTGCGTAAAGATTACTTCGGCTCGTTCGATCCTTCGAAGCCGGGACACATGGGCTTCAACTGGCGGCAGACCGTGTGGGATCCGGCGGAAAGGGCGATCTACGGAGTCCACGGCAACTCGGGTTATCTGTTTCGCTTTGACCCGCGCGTGCCCCGTGTGGATGTGCTCGAACGGATTACCTCGGAACCGTCGCGGCGGAGTGGCATGTTCGACAAGTTTCCGTATGGCTATCTTGGATTCACTCTCGGGCCGGACGGACACACGCTGTACTACCTGACTGGCGGAGCGATCTACGAAGGCGGAAGGCCCGACGGAGTGAACAAGAGCAAGGCGGGCGTGGAGGACATTCACCTGGTCACCTACGACATTCCATCGACGAAGTACATCGATCACGGGCCGATCTTTTTTCCCAATGGGCAAAGACCCGCCGATGTGAATTCCATCGCGGTGGCGAAGGACGGGACGGTCTATTCGCTTTCGCTCGTCCACGAGAACGGCAAACATCGCGCGGATCTGATCAGCATCAAACCCGATTGAACGGGTCTGCGCCCCATGCAAGCCAAACCAGCCCGCGCCTGCGAACTCCGGCCGCGGGAAAGCATCGAATTGCGCAAGATCGATCAAGCTGCGCGAGCCGAAACGTCATAATGTGGAGTCATGCCAACCGCGGAAAAGGTGGATCTCTACAAACTTCATAAGAACGAATACGTGACACCGAAGAAGCCCGTGCTCCTCGACGTCCAACCGGCAAAGTACCTGTCCATCTCCGGCACCGGGGCGCCGGGAGGCGAGGAGTACCAGAAGAAGATCGGTGCACTCTACGGCACCGCATTCACGCTGAAGTTCGATTCGAAATTCGCGGGATGCGACTACGCCGTCTGCAAGCTCGAAGGCATCTATTGGACCGATCCGGGCGGCCCGGGCTTCCAGTCCCTTCCCATGGATCAGTGGCACTGGGATCTCATCATTCGCACGCCGGATTCCGTGACTGCGACACAGTTGAAGGCCGCCCAGTCGAAGATGCTCGGCAAGGGCGTGCCGGAGGCCGCGGATGTGGTATTTCAAACGATTCGCGAAGGCCAGTGCGTGCAGATGTTGCATGTAGGTCCGTACACAGCGGAGACAGCGACCATCGAAAGCATGCGCGCCTTCGCCGGGAGCGAGGGGTATGAGTTCGCGGAAAGGCACCACGAAATCTATCTCTCAGACCCGCGCCGTGTTGCGCCGGAGAAGCTGAAGACGATTCTGCGGATTCCCGTCCGCCGCGTGAAATAGGACGGCGGCTTGCCCTGGAACAACCACCGCGGCCCGTTCGCGCTTCCCGCAGCCAGCACTGACCCGCGGCCGTGAGGGAGTGGTGGTATCCGGCATTGACCGCTCGCTTTGCTTAGTTCCATCTTCCAGGTCTAAACCCACCGCCTTTCAGGCGGTCAGCTTTCAGCCAACTGCGCGTTGGTGGGGCGGACCCCCAGGTCCGCGCGGGTCCCCCAG
>Ga0302320_10010327_pt1 | contig 19903 bp, 12 predicted proteins | sample Bog_T0_3_FD_202130 | JGI IMG/M metagenome (GOLD analysis project Ga0302320, IMG submission 202130) | Peat permafrost microbial communities from Stordalen Mire near Abisko, Sweden - Bog_T0_3 | ecosystem: Environmental > Terrestrial > Soil > Wetlands > Peat | place: Sweden: Abisko, Stordalen Mire... | reverse complement strand
GCCGGCTGAAGGACAAAGCACAGGTCAAGCACTTTCAGATTTCGATGGCAAAGCGCAACAACGTATGGATGGCCCTGGAGTGCGCCCGCATGGCGCGCGACATTCTGGGGGCAAACGGAATCGCGGATGAGTACCCCGTCTTCCGTCACATGGCGAACCTGGAGTCGGTGAAAACCTACGAAGGTACGCACGACGTTCACACGCTAATTATTGGGACGGCAATAACGGGTATTGACGCGTTCTGAATTGAGTAGCACAATCAGCCCCACTGAACCGCAAACGGGGTTGACGTTTTTCCGAGGGCATAATTCCGCAAAACGGCACAAGGCCAGATGCACGTACGTAACAGAGCCGCGGCCGTAGGAATCAGGAGCGATCATGGCAACGCAGTTTCAAAGTAAACAGGTTCATCTGGAAGACAATATCCAATCGAACCTGGAATCGGATCTCGCACTGGAATTGTTGCGAGTGGTTGAGGCAGCAGCAATCGCTTCAGCTCGACAAATGGGAACCGGCGACCGCAAGAAGGCCGATCAGGTCGCGACGGAAACCATGCGCCGCGTCATGGATACGGTCCCCATGCGCGGGACCATCGTGATTGGCGAAGGCGAGCGCGACGAAGCGCCCATGCTATACATCGGCGAGAAGGTCGGAAGGGCACCAAAGGACGGAATCGTCTATCCGGAAGTGGACATCGCCGTAGATCCCCTGGAGGGCACCAACCTGACAGCTACCGGCGCTCCAGGCTCCATCTGCGTGTTGGCTGCCAGCGAACACGGCGGATTGCTGCACGCGCCGGACTGCTATATGGAAAAAATCGTGGTCGGCCCAGCCTGCAGGGGCGCGGTGGACCTCGACGCTCCCACTGCGGTCAATCTGAGGATGATTGCAAAGGCCCTGGATCGCGACGTTGAGGACTTGGTGATCATCGTGCTGGATCGTCCGCGCCACGAGACTCTGATCAACGAAATCCGCAGGGCGGGCGCCCGCATCAAGCTCATCGGCGATGGCGACCTGGCTCCTGGAATTGCCGCTGCCATACGCGGTGCAGGCGTTCATGCCGTCATGGGTACGGGTGGCGCTCCGGAAGGCGTGATTACCGCAGCGGCCATGCGCTGCCTGAACGGCTACATGGTGGCCAGGTTGACCGGCTACACCGATGAACAGCGCGAGCGCATGACCGAGTATGGAATTTCCGACATACACAAGACTTACACCGCCGACGAACTCGCGCCCGGCGAGAACATCATCTTTACCGCAACGGCCGTAACCGAAGGTCCCCTGATGCAGGGAGTACGATTCTTCGGTGAAGGCGTACGCACCTCGTCGATAGTGATGAAGATGGCCTCGCGCAAGATTCGCTTTGTAGAAGGCATTCACCTGGAACCGGGCAAGGATGTCAACGTCCGATTTTAGTTGAGTTGGCAAACGGCAACGCACGGGGGCACGGCTCAGGCCATGCCCCTTTTGCTTGTTTTCAAGAGAGGCGCGGCTACTGCGGCAAGACGGTGATAACGTTCAAACGCGCCAGCCCGTTGATGACGAACTGCACGGCGATCGCCGTCAGCATCAGGCCCATGATCCGCATCATGATTCGGATTCCCGTCTCTCCCATGCGTCTACGCACGCGATCTGCCGAAGCCAGGATCAGGTAGCTGGCGAGGGCCGTAACCGCGATCGCGACGAAGATAGGGATCGCGTGTCTCCATGTGGGAGAGGCCCCCATCAACACCATGACGGTTGAAATCGCACCGGGGCCAGCCAGCAAGGGAATTCCCAAGGGCGTGATACCTATGTCCTCCTTATGCGTTCCCTCCTCGGTTTCGCTGGCGCCCTCTTGCGTGGAGCGGCGCGCCTGGAGCATTTCCAGACCGATCAAGAGCAGAATAAGGCCGCCGGCAATTTCAAAGGCCGCCAGCGTTATACCGAAGAGCTTGAAAATGAACGATCCTGCCAGCGCGAACAGAGTGAGAACGATGAAGCAGGTCCACGCGGCGCGAGCTGCCATACGCCGTCGCGCCTGGGAATCCGCGCGATCAGTCATGGCAAGGAAAGACGGGATCGCGGCGAACGGATCGACCAGGAAGAAAATCGAGCTGAATGCAACGAACGAAAACTCGGTTAGCGAGTTAAGAAATGAATGAATCGTCGCGGTTTCCAATGGAATGAACATACGATCTTGCCCTGTCCCGGTATTAGCCTACACGATGATGGTAACTTCTAAAGCTGCGCATCGCCGTTGCATGGGACGGCATGGAACCGTTGCCGCTATTCGCTAAATTGATATGGCCGGCGGAGATGCTTGCGCGCCGCCGAGTATGACTCCCCCTGGCGGCCTGTGGCAATTACCTTGCGATAGCGGGCAACGGCCTGAGTACGCCGGCCCAGAGTGTCATACATTTCTCCGGCGGCAACCTCGGCCCGGTCTGTCAGCGCGGGCTCGGCATCCTTGCACGTGGTGACGATATCGAAGGCGCTGGCCGCTTGCTCGAACTCACGCTGTCCCCGCAGGGAGACGCCCAGCCCCCACGCTGCAAGTTCCGGCTGGAAAGTCGAAAACCTCCCTTCCCGTCCTTTTTCCAAGACGAGACGATACTGCGCGATGGCCTCACGGCCATGACCGGCTGCGTTGAGCAGGTGCGCGTACTCGACTGCCAGCAGAAAATTTCTGGGATACTGACGCGATATCCGGTTCACTAGTTCCAGCGCCTCCGGGTAGCGCTGCTCGCGCCGCAGAAAGAGGCTGAGCGCCAAGGCGGCGTCGACGCTCGACGTGCCGTGCGAGCGGCTTACCTCGCGCAGATATTCGAGCCCCTTCTTGCGATTCCCCTTGACTCCCACCAGCGCCACCGCCGCGCGTCCGGCCCAGTTCAGCGATCCGATGATGTAGTTGTGGATTCCAACCGTCATCTTGGCATCCACATAGGCCGGGTTCAGCTCAAGCACGCGTTCATGATCGCGCCGCGCGGCCAGCGCCGCGCGGATCGCAGGCAGCCAGGATTTCTCCGCCATGCCCATGTACATCGAGCGAAATCCGCTTGCGACTCCGCGCGCATACAGCGCATCCGTGTCGCTGGGGTTTTTCTGCAAACGCGCGTTACAAAGGGACTCAACGCGCGCAACAAGGTCGAAAATTCGTTTCTGCGCGGCCATATCCAAGGGAAGCCTGTCTTTGCTGGTGAGAAAGCTGTCACTCGAATAAGTCTCGGTATTGAGGGCTCCGATGCGGTTTAATTCCTTGAACACCTCGGCTGCCAGAAGATAGTTTGACGTAAACGGATCGTCCGGAAACTCGCTCTGGAGTTTCGAGAAATCACGGATCGCAGGACCGTAATCCATGTTGTAAAGCTCGTTGAAGCCGCGAGCCGCCAGCGCATTATTGCCGGGGTTGATGGTGGCCGGAACGCTTTGCGCCCGATACGCGTACGCGCAGGTACAAAAACAAACGGTGGCGAGAAGAAGGACGGCGGTAATTCGGATCTGACTCATGCGACTAAGACGAGTCTAAACCGAAGCGCGCTTCTTTTCACGTTGCGCTCACGATTCAGATTCCTCGTCGCGAAGCGCGTTTTCCACTTCGACCGGGCAGAAAGCGCCCAGCAGCGGGAGATAGAAGGCGCACCGCATGGGACGCGGATCAAAGGCATGCAGCACTCGCACGTAGCGCTGCATATCCGGACGATACTTATCGACCTGCATCTGCACGAAGCGGCTCCGGTCTCCGCCAAGCTGCTCGGTAATCTTGTAGTCGATCAGCCAGCGCGTGCCGTCTTCGATGAAGGTGCGATCCACGCGCACATGCTCCAACCGTCCCTCAATCGACGCCGTTACCGCAAGCTCGCAGCGGTGCTCCTGGTGCGGCGACAGCAACCAGAGGCCACGCTCATCGCTGAGCGTTTTGTTCAGCGCCTCGTATACCCTGGCAATTCCCTGCTCCAGTTCGCCACGCATCACTCCCGCGCGCAACAGCGCCGCTGCAATCGCAGGCCGCGCCGAGGTCAGGCGCGCTGCATCCCACTGCAACGGCCCATCAAGAGCAATGCGCTGCAGAAAACTGTGCGCGACCACTCCAATGCGCGGCAGCAGATCGCCGACCCACTGGAAACGATGTTCCTCCTCGGAAATCGTGCGTAGCGGAGCGCTCCACTGCAGGGCCTCGGGAACGGCAGGCAGGGTAAACGTCAAGGGCAAACGGCGGAGCAACAACTCTGGCCTGGACTTTTCTTCCGTCTGCGTGCCGCTCTCCGACTCATCGGGCGGCGCAAAATTCTGCTGCATTTCGGGCACGTCCCAGAGCAGGCGCAGCATGGAATTCGCGTCAGGCTTGCCATCGGGCACCGCAGCCAAGAGATACAGCCGCTTTCGCGCCCGGGTGGCGGCAACGTAGAAAAGCCGCTTCAGCTCTTCGCGCGAACAATCGCTGACAATGTCGCGCAGATAGCCTTCGATGGTAGGCAACTTGCGATCCCTATTACCCTGAGCCTCCATTGGCCCAAGCAACAAGAACTCGTTTTCACCACGCCGACGCAAGCGCCAATAGAGCAGGCTCTTATCGTCCTGCCGGGAGCGGCGCTCAAGGGCGGCCAAAAAGACTACGTCCCACTCCAGGCCCTTCGCCTGATGAATGGGCATGATCTCCACGCGAATACCGCTGCGATGGTCGGCAGGCGCAAAAAGCTCTCCCAACTTCTTCGCAAAGTTGGCTGGGTCGCGCAGCACGCCTGCCGAAGATTGCTCGTCCAGCAACGCAAAATATGCCTCGGAATCGCGAACCCCCTGCTCCCTATCGGCCAGACACGCCGGGCTCCCAAGCCGAAGCCATATCCCCTCGACCAGCGCTCGTAGCGACCCTCGTCCTCTCCGTGCGGCTCCATCCTCCAGCACCGGAACGCACCTAGCCAGCGCGGCGCGAGCCGTGCCGGAAAGCCGCTCTCCGCGTTCGCGCAGGAGTTCGAGTACCGTCGAGCGATCGTCTCCCCGGCAAAGTTCGAGTAAGTCAGCCAGCGCCAATCCGCACCAGGGAGCGCGCAACACGGCGAGCCACGCGGTTCGGTCGGCGAGATTCGTCAACGCCACGCGCAGCGCCTCCAGATCGCGCACCAACGGACGATTCGCCAGCCGATCCGTTTTCACCGCGCGATAGTCGATTCGCGCCGCACGCAGCGCCTCCACCAACTCCGGAAGATGCGTTCGCGAGCGCACCAGCACGGCAATGGTCGAAGGCTTCTCATCGGCACCGGTTGGGAGATCCAATTCGCGCCGGATGCACTCCGCCAGATGCCTTGCCTCGCCTGTGCGGTCGCCCTTGGCAAAGCCTTTGATCTGCACCGCCGCTCCATCGAGGCCCGCGCGCGACGGCTCGGCAACCGCATACTGGACCGCGTTGGTCAGGTCGCTCTCGTCGCGGAGAATGAACGGGAAGACGCGATTGAACCACTCGACCAGATACCGTTGCGAGCGGAAATTCTGAGTGAGCTGGCCGAAAGTATGTTGGTGTCCGCCGATGCCCTCGGCGCGCGCCTGCTGGTAGATCGCCACGTCGGCCTGGCGAAATGCGTAGATCGACTGCATTGGATCGCCAACGCAAAACGTGGAGCACTGCTCGTCCATCTCCCAAGTGCCCAGCAACCGGGAGAGGAGTTCAATCTGGACGCTGTTGGTGTCCTGAAATTCATCGACCAGAATATGGCGGATTCGATATCCCAGTTGCAGCCCTAACTCCGTGGGATCGCCCGTCTTCCCAATGGCATCAAGGGCGCGTTGCGCGTACTCGGCAAAGTCGATGGCGGCTTGCTCCGCAAAAACAATTTTGAGGTTGGCAGCGGCCAGCGGCAGCACTTCCAGCACCGCGCGCATGAACTCCCACTGCACCTCCGTGTAATGAGGATCTGGCAAGCGCCGAATCTGGTTCAGCGCCTCGCAGAGTTCTTCCGCGCCGGGCACCAGCGCAAGCTCCGCAAAGAACTCGATGCAGCGTTTGCGTCGAGCCTTCTGCTCTTGCGTCCCCGACGGGAAACCATTGCGGACGTTTACGGTTTTGCGCAGAGCCGGCTTACTACGGTCGGAGACCAGCAAAAAGTCGCAGATCGTGCGCCAAGTTGCGAGATGAATAGCGCTACTAGCGGGCCATTTAGCAATGCCAATCGGCTCGGATGAAAGCATAGGAATTACTTCGGCACTGGCGGCAATCGATTCGATGACGGGCGCTGGCGAAGTAAGCCCTTCCGCCAACTGGCTCGCGGAGTAGTTCATGTGAGCCAGGATTTCCGCCCTATGCGCGGCGGTCAATATTCCATGAATGCGGTTATAGATGAGCCCCAGCTCTTCGGTCACGGCCAGAACCAGTGCCGCTTCCAACCGTCCCCTGAGCCGCTTCCGCTGCGCAACGTCGAAGTCATCCGAACGCCCTAGAAAGTGCAGCCATTGGTCGCGCCGTGCCAGCATCGCAGCCAGCAGATTGCGGACCCCGCGCACATCGTTATCCAGATGCGCCAGCAATGCCGCCACCGCATCGCCCCGCGTTCCCGGCTCCGCAAGACAGTCAATAACCCGTTGCGCCGCCAGTTCATAAAGAGGCTGCGCGTCTTCCGTGATCTCGGCGGCACCTCCCAGCAATCCCTTGAGCGGCGCGCGTTGCGCCACGGACTCGCAAAATGAGTCGAGCGTGCGAACCTGCAACCGCGCGGGGTGATCGAGAATATTCCAGCCCAGCACAGTGGAAGTTTCCAGAACCACGCGCGCCAATCGTAGCGATTTCCGCTCGTGCTCCGGGCGTAACCGGATTTCGTCGGCGCTCAGCTTCCCTGCATCCTGCAGCGCCCGAAGAATGCGGTCGCGCATCTCTGCAGCAGCCCTTCGCGTAAACGTAATCGCCAGCACGGATTCCGGCTGCTCTACCTTGGCAAGGCACGCGAGAAATCGCTGCATCAGCAATTCAGTTTTGCCGGAGCCGGCGGGAGCCTGCAGCATCCAAGACTGTTGCGTGTTCAGAACAAGCTCGCGAATACCTGCGTCGGAGGGAACGGCGCGCGGAGTAAGACTACTCATCGTGAGCCTCCGTTTCGCTTTCCGCATCGCCGTCCGTCAGTTCGCCGATGCGGCACAACGCGGTCAGATGGCAATGCTCGCAGCTCGATCCACTCTTTCCCGGCGGAATCTTGGGATCGACCGCGGCATCGCCCTGCACAAACGACGCGGCGATCCGTTCCAACTCTTCGGCCCATTGCACGGTATACTCATCAAACCCTAGCCCCTCGAAGGTAGCCTTGCCGGGAACAGCGCATGGCAGCAGATCCTTCTCGCGCAAATAGCCCTTGAACGCGGACTCATCCTTGCGAACAATGGCAAACGATACGCCCGCAAGATTGAACTCTTGCTGCTGCATGGCCAACGCGTAAAACGGCAACTGCGGTAGACGCGGACGCGGAACCTGCCATGCGCTCACGCTGTTTGCACCACCGGTTTTGTAGTCAATCACCACATGCGCATCGTCGATTTCATCCAGACGGTCGAGGCATCCTCGCAGGGTTAATCCGCCCAAGCTCACCTCAACCGGAAGCTGATGACCGATAACATGGAAGGGCTTGCGGGTTGACTCCAGCGCGAGCCACCTAGTGAGCACCTCGACGGTGCGTTGGCGTTCCAGCGCGCGAAAACGCACGGTCCACGGATCATCGTCCGGCGTCAACTCAGTGGCCATCGCCTCATCCACCGCAGCCTCAACCACGGCGGCTCGATCCGGACGCTGCAGCCCTTCGCTATTTTTCAACTGCGCCCAGATGAGTTGAAGCGCACGATCAACGACCTTGCCTCTCTCGGTCGGGGCCAGCGCCTCGTTTGGACCTTCGGCTTCCCTGGCCAGCAGGCGGCGAATCGCAAACGCCCGGAAGGGGCAATTCGATTGTTCCTGCAGCAACGAGGTTCCGCCTCGCGCAACTTCCTCCGATTGCAGCGCGGGAGCCACGTGGTCGGAAATCGCATCGAGCTTTGCAGACGCAAATTGCCCGGCAAGCGGCGGCGGCATTTCAATCGTATCGCTCGCAATCGCAAAGTCTGAGAACAAGGGACTCCAGCGTTGCTCGCGTTCATCATCGGTTCGACGCGCCAGGCTCAGCGCAATTTCCGGTGCCGAGCGCACCAGCCGCGAAGTGATCCGCAAGGTGCGGGCTTCCGCCTGCGGCGTTCCCATCACGGCCACGCCAGCCTCTTTCAATAATTCAACCGGAATCAGCGGCGAAATCCTGGGCGAGTCCGGCCACAATTCGTCGCTGCAGGAGCCGATCCATAACGTGTCGAAGACCGAGCCTTCCGCCTCCGCTACATCCATAATCTGCACCGGGGCGTTGAGTGTCTCCGGCTTGAAATTCTGCGCGGCCGCGGCGCGTTCCAGCCTCTGCACAAAGCCCCGGAAGTCAGTGCGCCAATCCAGCAACTCCAATGACGAAATGGAAACCAGCAGTTGGCGCCAGCTCTCCGTGCATTGGAACTCCTCGCTGTTCAATCCAATTGCACCGGGCCAACCGAAAGCCTCCAGTATCTGCCGCGAAATGTCTGCCCAATACACTGGCGCCCGCTCCACGGAAAATGCCGTGTGTTTCGGCAGGCTTTCTATCGCGGCACGCAGCTCCGGCAGCTCGTGCGATTCATTCAACCACTTCGCAAATTCTTCGAGACTCACTTCGCGGCGGGCATTCTTCCTCACTCGCGCAATGAACCTCGCCACTGCCTCAGGCGCTGCAGCCAGGTAAGGCGAACTCAGCATCGATTCAAACGCGTGGAAGTCCACCGGAGCGGCAAACAACGAGAGCAACCGTAAGGCGCAGCTCACCAAGGGATACTCGGCAAGTGCGATAGGCGATGCGATCTCAAATGCAGAACGCGTCTCACTGCCAAGCAGATGCTCAGGATGGAGCACGGAGCGGAATGCGCTTTCCACTTGAGGCAGCTTGCGCTCAAGGTCGAATAAAATTACGCCGATGCGCGACTCGGGCGAAGCCTCTACCTGGCGACGCGCCCACTGCGCCGCCGTGCGTAACTCATCGGCAACGGAATCGAACTCATATCGCACTGGAGTGCCAACCACGCAATTTTCATCCTCCGGCGCGGTATATTCTGGTGCGACCAGTATCTGCACGCCCGCGTCAATCAACGCGTTGAGAAAAGTGCGTTGTGCGGGCGTGGTCTCCGCGAGAAACGCAAACACCTGCTCCGGAAGCCGCAGTACCGGCAAGCACGGAAGCAGATCGCGGGTGAAAAGAGCCGGGCAAGTCCATCCATTCGCTGCGAGTTTGCGCTGAAACTCCGCCGCCCAGCCTGAAAATGCGCGGGTGTCGCTGGAGGCGCTCATCTGCGGAGAGTCGAGCGCAATTTCATATTCCATTGCGGTGCGAAACGACTCGGCTGCAAGTGCCGCGGCAGACTCCGGCAGCAACATCTCCCGGCCACTGGGAGAGTGCTCGATGATCTGTCTCCACAGTTGTAATTGCTGCTCGCGCTGCAGCGCATGGGCCGTTGCCGCGCCCACTACGAGCGCATCCGAATAAAGCTGCTCGACGAAGGCTCCGTAGGGAAGCACCTCGGGCGTAACCCACGCGGAATTCGAGAGCGACAGACGCTGCTCCGCCGCTGTGCGGACGGCGCGCGCGGAACGCGTGTTTGCGGTTAGCACCGTTGCACCGTCAACTGCGGCGGCAACCGTTCGTTCAAAGCACTCGCGATACCCGGCCATTTCCCTCCCGCGGCGAGCCCGTGATGTACGAATTTCATCCGAGGCTACAGCACCGTTCTACCACGCTGGCGAGAGCTTCTCAACGCATAAGGTCGATAGTTTGCAATTCTCCATAGCTTAAAGAAAAGGACTGCTGGCGATGAGGTTCAGCGAGAGCCAGTCAGAGTTCCGCGACATTCGCCAAAACCGATGCGCACGGCACCGGAGCGTTCGCAGTACGCCTTCATTCGGACTTCGTCACCATCCTCAAGGAAGGTTCTCCGGCTTCCATCCGGAAGCCGGATGGACTCGGCTCCGCCGCGAGTGATTTCCAACAAGCATCCACGCGCTGCCAGATCGGGGCCTGAGACGGTACCGCTGGCGAGCAGATCGCCTGGCCGAAGATCGCAGCCGTTCGAGGTGTGATGGGCAAGCATCTGCGCGAAGGTCCAGTACATGTCGCGCAGATTTCCCCTGCTGACGAGATGCGGGGGGCGTTGCGCGTCACGCATCGCAGCGGTTTGCAGATAAACCTCCGCCGTCAAGTCGAAGCCGCCACTTGCCTGGTCTTCCGCATCTGCGAGATAGGGCAGAGGACGCGGATCTTCCGCAGGGCGCACAGCCGCCGGAACGCGGAACGGAGCCAGCGCCTCTGCGGTCACGATCCAGGGCGAAACCGTGGTGGCAAAACTCTTTGCGAGAAATGGGCCAAGCGGTTGATACTCCCACGCTTGTATGTCACGCGCCGACCAGTCATTCACCAGGCAAAGCCCGAAGATGTGATCGCGCGCCACGGCAACCGGAATCGGTTCGCCCATCTCGTTTCCCACACCGATGTACGCTCCAATCTCAACCTCATAGTCCATGCGGCGGGACGGAGCAAAGTGTGGCTCTGGGGCGGAAGCGGGCTTCAGTTGGCCGCTGGGACGCCGCACGGCGGTTCCGCTCACCACGATGCTCGAGGCGCGGCCATGATATCCAATGGGCACCCACTTGTAGTTTGGCAGCAGCGGATTATCCGGGCGAAACAGCGCTCCCACGTTTGTGGCGTGATGCACCGATGCGTAGAAGTCGGTGTAATTGCCAATCGCGGCTGGCACAACCATCGTGACATCCCGCTGCGGAAGCAGGCACGCCTCGGCTTCAGTCTTATGCTTGGAACCTGCACTCAGCAGTTGAAATAGGGCGCGGCGCAACGCACTCCAACGCGCCGGACCGAGCCCCATCAGCTGATTCAGGCACGGTTCCTTGCAGACCTCGCGGGTGCTGTCATCTACGTCATCGAGCAAGGTGCGCGTGGCAACCGCGTCCAGGTCGAGCACCTGATCGCCAATCGCGACACAAAGCCTCGCGGACGAGTTCTGTTCGTTGGTGAATGCGCCGAACGGCAGATTCTGAATAGGAAAATCGCAGCCCGCGACATTGGCCGACTCTACGAAGGAACGCGCGTCTGGATGATGCGTTTCATTTCTTTCCGGGGTCATAGAAGATCAAGCTCGCGCAAATCTTGCAGAGGCTCCTCAAATGAGCAGGAGCCAAAGCTTAACGCAAATTGCGAACGCATCGAACGAAGATCATGCACATCGATCCGCACCGCTTCGCCGCCTCCGCGCCAGATCATTGCGTCTTCGCCGAAGTGCCAGTTTGCGCTATCCCGGTCGGCGAGGCCAGTGGCGAGAACGCCGCTGTCGGGAGCGCCGCGCCTTCCACCTGCTTGCACAGCGGACCACGCAACGGCAGCCGCAGTAAACAGGTTGAGGAATCCATGCATCGTTCCCTCCTGCGAGTTTGGTTCGCAGGTCAGCCGACGAACACAACGCAGTGGATGATGGAGTCCCGCAGTCGCCTTGAATGGCACGCCCAACTCCGCGCACCGCGCAATGAATCCGGCAACACACTCCACCGAGGGAAACGCCTCCTCCACAACTCCTCCAGTCCGCAACTTCGCACAGCCTCCAACGCTCCGCAGAATTGGAAGTAGTTCGTCGGCTCGCTCCGGCGCAATCTCATAGATTGCGTTGGTAGCCGATGGCTGATGCTTGCGGACCAGCTCAATTTCGCGCTGGTTGCACACCCTCACCTCGATGGAATCTATCACCGCGCCGGGTGCCTCGCGATTGAACTCTTCGACCACCGCCAAGTCTGCCTCAATGTTCGCCGAAACGATTGCGCTGAGCTGCCACGGGTCCGCAAGATTTTCCTGCGCATTCAGAAATTCGTCGAGCCGCGCAACCGGAAGCACGAATCGTCCCAGAGCCCAGCGCTGGGGATGATTCAGATAGCGCGAGTAGTTGTTCACACTTGCCATCATGTTCAGCGATGCGGGCGCAAACAGGCCGGCGTAATCTATGATCCCCTTGAGAAGTACCTGTAGCGACGCGGCTGTGGCGCGAACCGGAGTGGTCATCGGGCGCTCAGCTCCGAGGGAAGTTGCGCTTCAGATTCTGCCAGCAGGTGTAGTACTCGTGTTGCAGCTCCGCGGTCTCCAGCGCAAAGCGCGTTGGACGGCAGACGAAGCGCGTTTCAAACATAAAGGCCAGCGTATCCGCGAGATACTGCGGCTCCAACTCCGCGGTTGACGCCCGCTCATAGCTCGTTGCATCCGGGCCATGGCCGCTCATGCAGTTATGCAGGCTCGCGCCTCCGGGCACAAAACCCTCGGCCTTCGCGTCGTATTGCCCGCGAATCAGCCCCATGAATTCGTTCATGAAATTGCGATGGAACCACGGCGGACGGAAGGTATGTTCGGCAACCATCCAGCGCGGAGGAAAGATCGCGAAATCACAGTTCGCCGTCCCCGGCGTGTCTGAGGGTGAGGTAAGCACCGTGAAGATCGACGGATCGGGATGATCGAAACTCACCGTGTTGATCGCGCAGAAATTCGCCAAATCATATTTCACGGGAGCATAGTTTCCGTGCCACGCAACAACGTCCAATGGCGAGTGATTGTACTCGCTCTCCCACAGATTGCCCTGAAATTTGCAAATTACCCGCACGCTGCTCTCAATGTCTTCAAAGTGCGCAACGGGAGTCTTGAAATCGCGCGAATTTGCCAGCCCGTTCGCTCCAATCGGCCCAAGTTCCGGCAGCCGAAAACTCGCGCCGTAATTTTCGCAGACGTAGCCGCGCGCCTCACCCTCCAGTAGCTCCACGCGAAACTTGATGCCGCGCGGCACAATCGCGATTTCGCCAGGTGCAAGCGCTATCCGTCCAAGCTCGGTGTGAATCAGCAACCGCCCCATCTGTGGCACCACGAGCAGTTCGCCATCGGCGTCATAGCAGTAGAGGTCTTCCATGCTACGGTTCACGGAATACAGGTGAATGGCTACGCCGCTGTGCATTGCAAGGTCGCCATTGCCGGCCAGCGTGACGAGCCCACCGAGAAAATCCGCCGGCGTTTCCGGGATCGGCAGGGGACTCCAACGCAGTTGATTGGGAGTCACCGGCGATTCGTCGAATGGCGTCGAGCGAATCAATCCATTGGCAATCTGGCGATACGGTTTATGCATCACGCTCGGGCGAATGCGATAGACCCAGGTGCGCCGATTCAGCGTGCGCGGTGCGGTAAAAGCGGTCCCGCTGAGTTGTTCGGCATAGAGCCCCAGCGGCACTCGCTGCGGCGCATTCTGCCCAACGGGAAGCGCACCCAGAACTGCCTCCGTTGCAAACTCATTGCCGAACCCGGATTGGTAGGTCAGCTCCGTCTGCACCTTTGTGTGCGGTGTTGGTGCAGTGTCCGAAACCGCATTCGTGGTAACCACGTCGTTCGTCATCGCATCCCCTGTCGTCCCGCCTAGACCGGTTCTAGGGTTGATGTACCCTGACGTCCCACCTTAGCCGCAAAAGCGGCGGCGAAGGTGGGGCACCCGCCGGTACAGCCTCTGTGGAACTGCTCTAGAGATTGCCTCGTCGCGCCTGTTCCAATTCAATCGCTTCAAACAACGCCTTGAAATTTCCCTTGCCGAAACCTCGGCTGCCTTTGCGTTGGATAATCTCGTAGAAGACCGTGGGTCTGTCCTCAACCGGGCGCGTGAAAATCTGCAGCAAGTAGCCATCCTGATCCTTGTCCACCAAAATCCCCAGCCGCTTGATCTCCTCCATCGGCTCATCGAGATCTCCGATGCGCTCCCGGAGGATGTCGTAATAGCTGTCAGGCACGCGAAGAAACTCCACGCCGTTGCGCTGCAATTTGTCCACTGTGGATAGCACGTCTTTCACCTGCAATGCAATGTGCTGCACTCCTGGCCCCTGGTACGACTCCAGATATTCGGCAATCTGGCTTTTGCGCAGCCCCGGCGCGGGTTCGTTGATCGGAAACTTCACCGAATAAGAATCGTCTGACATGACGATGGACATGAGTGCGCTGTACTCAGTGGATATATCTTTGTCGTCAAAGCTGATGAAGCGGTGAAAGCCGAATACTTTCGAGTAAAAATCTGCCCAGCGATTCATCTGCCCTAGTTCGACATTGCCAACCATGTGATCGATGCGCAGAATTCCGGCGTCGTCCCCCGCAATCCGCTGCTCGGCGTATCCCGGCAGAAATGGACCGGTGTATCCCCGGCGTGAGAGTAGCGAGTGAATGGTGTCGCCATAGGTGCGGATGGCGGCCCGCCGAACTGTCCCGAAGTCATCCTTCAGATCGTGCGGCGCATCTACGGCCTCCGCGCCGCGCTTCAGCGCCTCTTCGAACGCAAGGTCGGCGTCAGCCACCTCGAGCGCGATGTCGCGAATGCCGTCCCCGTGAATTTTGATGTGCTCTGCCGCGGGATGCGACGGGGTAAGAGGGGTGCTCAGCACAAAATTTGCCTTGCCTTGGGACAGAGCGTAGGAAGCTATCTCGCGGCTTCCCGTCTCCTGTCCGCGGTAGGCTATTTGCGAAAAACCCAGCGCCAAGCGGTAGTAAAACGCCGCCTGCCTCGCATTGCCCACCCAAAATTCCACATGATGAATACGCTTGATCTGGAGCAGATTTTCCATGTGCCTCATCCCGGTCCGCCGCTTGACATTTTGCGGAATTCACTCCGGCACCAGCGGGGAGACATGCGCCGGGGCCTCGAACCTTGCCGTTGGATGAGACGGCGGGCAATGAAGTTGCAGCGATTCCCAAGACATTCGGGCCAAGAACGGCTGGCAGCAATTTATACTGGTGCGTTCAGTAATGAACCCTGCGGACTGATTCGCATGGGGCATGGGAGAGTCATGCGGAGCTTTGACAGCCTTTCGGAACGGGAGATTCTTGCGCTGGCCATCGCCATGGAAGAGGAAGACTCGCGCATTTACGCAGACTTTGCCGAGGGAATGCGCGACACCTATCCAGCCACCGCCGATATTTTCGAGCTCATGCGCAGGGAGGAGATCGGCCATCGCCAACGCCTGTTTGAGACCTACAAGACCAAATGGGGCGAACACATTCCGCTGATCCGTCGCGAAGACGTGAAAGGCTTCGTTAAACGCCGCCCGTTCTGGCTCATGCGTCCGCTGCGAGCCGAGGCTGTCCGAAAGCACGCCAGCGCCATGGAGATGGAAATCCGGCAGTTTTACGAGCAGGCCGCGCGCCACACGCAGGATGCCAGCCTCCGCCAGTTGCTCGACAATCTTGCCGAGGAGGAGCGCTCGCACGCCCGCAAGGCCGATGAACTGCAGAGAACCATGCTCCCGGTCGAGGTGCGCGCACGCGAAGATGAAGCTGGCCGCAGACTTTTCGTCCTGCAGGTGGTGCAACCCGGGCTCGCTGGCCTCATGGACGGCTCCGTTTCCACCCTCGCTCCGTTGTTTGCAGCCGCTTTCGCCACGCATAATTCACACGATGCCTTCGCCGTTGGCCTCGCCGCTTCGGTCGGAGCGGGCATCAGCATGGGATTTGCCGAGGCCCTGAGCGATGACGGCACTCTCACCGGGCGAGGCCACCCCTGGCTTCGCGGCGGTGTCTGTGGACTGATGACCGCCCTCGGTGGACTAGGCCACACGCTTCCCTATCTGATCGGCTCGTTTTACACTGCCACCGCAGTTGCCGCTATCGTCGTCGTGCTCGAACTTGCAGCGATTTCCTACATACGCTACAGGTATATGGACACCCCTCCATTCTCTGCCGCTTTCCAAGTCATGGTCGGCGGAGCCCTCGTATTCGCCGCCGGAGTCTTGATTGGAACCAGCTGATACCCCGATCTTGGTTTGTAACCGATTGATATGGAACGTTTTTCGCTCATTGTGGTCACATATCACAAAGTAACGTGACTTTAGTCCGTTGAAGATGAATCAAAGAGAGAATAGAATGAAGTTGGTATTGAAAATGGTTTTCAACTTCATGAAGCACCTCGCCACCAATCCGGGCCACTCCCTTTGCGACCTCGCCGTCGGCGAAAGCGGAATCCTCGAAGACTTTGACATGCCCCAGAACATTGCGGAGCATCTTATGAACCTTGGCTTCGTACCGGGATTGGAAATCCTGGTAGCCCGCAGCGGCCCAGGGGGAAACCCGCGGGTTTACCGCGTGGATGGAACCGAAGTAGCGCTGCGCCGTGACCTCTCACGCTGCATCGCCGTGCGTCCTTTGAGCGAAGCCGAAGCAGAGGCGAGGTAGGCAGTGAGTGTTCCCTTATCGATAGCAGGGACTGTCCCCAATTCCAAGGTGCTACAAGGTTCTCCGGTCTTCAAGACTGTCGCTGTCGTGGGTCCGCCGAACGCGGGCAAAACCACGCTCTTCAATCGCCTTACCGGATTGCGGCAGAAGGTCGGCAACTTCCCCGGCGTTACGGTTGAACATCACACCGGCAGCTTTCGTTTGGCCTCGGGCGAGGAAGTGGCGCTGATCGATCTTCCTGGCGTCTACAGCCTCAATCCCAAGTCCGAAGACGAAAAAGTTACAGTCGATGTTCTGAATGGCGATATGCCCGGCGCCGACCGCCCGGATGCGATCATTCTGGTTCTTGACTCCAACAACTTGAACCGGCATCTGGTACTGGCCGGACGCGTAATTGCCTTGGGCATGCCAACCCTTGTCCTGCTGAACATGGCAGACGAATTGCATCAGCAGGGCGGCCAGGTGGACGTACTGCCCTTGGCAAGGCAGCTCGGCACCCCGGTCGCGCTGGTCAGCGCAGTCACCGGCGAAGGCCTGCAGGCGGTGGCAAACTTTCTGGTCGCCCCCCCGCAGTTTCCGGAGCCGCTTGAATTGCCTATTTTCGGGGATCCGAGGCACTGCCGCGAATGGGCGGTGCGGATGGGTTCCGAAGCCTCGTACAAGCGTGGCGCAACCCCGGAGTGGACCCGCCGCCTGGATTCGATTTTCCTCCACAAGCTGTGGGGCGGTGTAATCTTCGCAGTCGTCATCGTCGCTGTCTTCCAAGCCATCTTTTCGCTCGGCCAACCCGCCAGCGATCAATTGCAAAAGCTTCTGGATAACGTCGCCGTTCATCTGGCTAACGTACTCCCCGCAGGTCTGATCAACTCCCTCGTGGTAAACGGAATCTGGAAGGGCGCTGGGTCGGTGCTGGTCTTTCTGCCGCAGATTCTCCTGCTTTTCCTCGTCATCGGGATTCTCGAGGATTCCGGCTACCTGGCGCGTGCGGCAGTGATCTCCGACAAGGTAATGGCCAAGGTTGGCCTCAACGGCAAGTCGTTCATCCCCCTTCTCTCTGCCTATGGATGCGCCGTTCCGGCCATTATGGCAACCCGCACCATTGAGAACAAGCGCGATCGCATCGCCACCATTCTGATCGCTCCGTTCATGACCTGTTCGGCGCGCTTGCCTGTCTATACCATGGTGATTGCCGCGTTCATCCCCAACCGTCCAGTGATAGGACCAATTGTGGGCACCCGCGCGGTAGCCATGTTGAGTTTGTATGTGCTCGGCTTCGCCATGGCGGTGGTCACGGCCAAGGCCTTGAAGAGTTCCATCCTGCGCAGCAAGGATGTAGCGTTCATCATGGAGTTGCCGCCTTACCGCTGGCCGATGTGGAAGTCGCTTGGCCTGCGCCTGATGGATCGCGCCAATGCCTTCCTCTTCCGCGCCGGAACGGTGATCCTGGGCGTCAGCATCCTGCTATGGGCGCTCACCTACCTGCCCATGCACAACGGACAGCCCCCTGAAATCGCCGACAGCGCAATCTCCAGAATTGGACACTTCATCGAACCGGCCATTCGTCCCTTGGGTTTTAACTGGAAGATCGGAGTTGGCCTGTTGAGCTCCTTTGCCGCCCGCGAGGTCATCATTGCAACCATGGGAACCTTGCATGGAGTCGACCCCGAGTCACACGCCATGGCATTGCAGCAAGCCCTCAAGAGCGATCTGTCGCCAGCCGGAGCCATCGCCTTGCTGGTCTTTTTCGCCTTCGCCATGCAGTGCATGTCAACCATGGCCGTGGTGCGGCGCGAGACCAACAGTTGGAAGTGGCCAATACTTCAGTTCGTTTACATGACCACGGTAGCCTACGTTGCTGCGTTCGTGGCTTATCGTGTCACCCTGCTGTACTGGAATTGAATCGGCGGCGCGGGAAGCATATTTTTTCGCTGCCTGGAGCGCCGCGCCCTGGAACCCCGGCGCGGCGCTCCAGGCTCACCCGGTTCGAAGTTCACCACTTTCCCGTAATGACCAGAATGGATTTGGATTAGGGTCTTTTCCACATCTTTCGGCTCACATGGTTTGACGCTACCCCTATCGGTTGTTACTATCAAAGTGCGGGGTGGAGCAGCCTGGTAGCTCGTTGGGCTCATAACCCAAAGGTCGCAAGTTCAAATCTTGCCCCCGCAACCAAAAACTCCAACAAAACAAGACACTTACAGACGGGCCGCGAAAGCGGCCTCTGTTGTTTTTCCCCAGAATGTCCGCGTTCTGTCCGTGAATGCCAACAATTCATCCCCGCCTCCGGTTGATCCCGGTCAGCACGTCCAAGATTGTGCTTTTCGAAACATTGAACTCAACAGGATGCCTGCAGGCTGCTTTTTAGCGAGTGCTGGATACAACGGAATGCTACCAATCAATCCAGGCAAGCCGCCAATCGACTACCGCGCAGGAGCGCGCTTTGTAGGGGAAGCGGTTTACTCGAGAGTAGTCTCCGGGTAGCCGACCACCCGCCCAGAACCATGTCAATGAGCGCGTTGCCCTGTACGCATCAGTTCATGCCGGGTTCGTCAAGCGAGATGCTGCCCTGGGCATGAGAGTTGAACCCATCTTGCGGAAGCAGGAAACTGGGAAGCTCACTCTAGTTCAGACGGGTCAGTTCCTATATGGGCTAGTCGACATGGTAATAATGTATTGCCTCTCATTGGGAACGGCCATTCGCAGCGGTTGCTGTCTCGATCTCGGTAGGTCTAGACGGAGGCGTTGCCCGAGCTGCCTCCGAGCTAAATCCCCCATAACAGCTTCTGCGCCCAGCAGGCTGGCTCTTCTATCAGCCGTCGGTCCAACCACAAGTTCCGCTACTGGTACCTTCTGATTCTCTGAGGAAAGAGGAACCTCCAAATAAGGCACGATTCCGAATCTGCCAGAGCGAAAATGAACTGCATGATCCCGCTCTGGCGCGCACACGAGGCGCCATTCTGACTCTTCACGAAAGCTTTCGTGCTTCATTGCTGCTGCCAAAATTGAGAACTTGGTCCCCCAAGTCAGCTTTTGCATCGATCGCAGCAAGGCCTTGCTGCTCGGGGGTCTTTGACTGATCTCAAAATATGAATCGATCAAGGCATTGCATAAACCTTTCTGCTCCTTAGGGTCGTAAACACACTTAACTAGTCGAAATCCCGCCTTCGCCGGCTCAGTAAGGACACTCGGCATAAATCCGATCGAATAGCCATTGCCATCTCTGCAGTACCCACGCCATTGGCTCAAAACATCCTTATGCTCGGAGAAAGAAGCAACGTATAGGGTGGTGTCCTTTAGCCCCGAGATCTCGTTGCGCAGGGTTTCGTCTAACCGCCGAAACCATTCCCTAGCTTCTTCCTTCAGAGCCCAACGTGGAGATGCGGGATCATAGTCGTAGTAATATCGACCCCGCGAATTCAATTCCTCTTCGATCAACCCAATTGCATGCGCAAATTCCTGGGTATCATTTAGGTGTTGAATGCTGCTTGCCCATATTCTTTTGGTTCGCATAATGCCGATTAACCCTGCGGCATCTGTGTAGTGGTAGAGCGGGCGCGTCGGTGGCGTATCGAGATAGGAGTCGATGAGCTTCATTTGCGGTTTGGTTACGCGAT
>Ga0302320_10010324_pt1 | contig 19908 bp, 14 predicted proteins | sample Bog_T0_3_FD_202130 | JGI IMG/M metagenome (GOLD analysis project Ga0302320, IMG submission 202130) | Peat permafrost microbial communities from Stordalen Mire near Abisko, Sweden - Bog_T0_3 | ecosystem: Environmental > Terrestrial > Soil > Wetlands > Peat | place: Sweden: Abisko, Stordalen Mire... | reverse complement strand
CCCATTCTTGCCCCAATAGATGGGTACATTGCCAAAGCGAAGAAATGGTAATTTGATACCCAACCATCAATCACAGGGGGGGGGTGGGGGATCGATGTCCCCCGTCATGTCCAAAGCGTCGAAGCCGAAGGGACCATCGCCGCTCTGGGATGCCGGTGGTGAGGTCGGACATCGACCGATATAATCATCTGAGTGGCTGTTTCCCCGGTTGACAAAGTGATTGTCTCAAACCGGTTCGCTGGCCAGGATTAATGTCTCACTCTTGTCAATATTTATGTTTGGCGTCGTCGTAAGTCCTTGATTTTCAACGATTGCTTTGACAGCATTTATGTCCGCCACCACCGATCGATGCAAGAAGTTTCCCGAATTGCGGGACGAATTCTTCGCCGTGAGAATTGTGGTAGAGGCCACAAGAGACGATATTCGACGTGACTTCACAGATGTGGCAATGTCACTTATTGAGGACGTTCGGCGATCGCGCGGTCCGGGCATCGAGTCCCCTCCCATCCCGCTGGATGTGCCTCAAGTCAACGACGCTTTCCTACGCGCATCGCGCGGCCTTTTGGCGTGGCCGACAACCTTGAGGAACGGAGTATGCATACCGCGGGAAGAGGTTAGCCGAATATTTGAACCAACCGGCTGTGACCCACAAGCGAGTACCCCCAGTCACGCTCGTAGAGCTGCTTGTGGTCATCCCTGAGAAGCTTAGAAAAACGGATCCCATGAAACAATTTCACATCCTATCCTGCATCCTGGCCTTGGCGACCTTGGCCATTTCCGTTCCCACCTCGTTTGCTGCAGATTTGCGGCTGCCCGTGAGCAACGGTACGATGGTCGAGGACCTTCGTTGTGAGTATCGCCTCGATCCGCTCGGGATCGACGTGGCACAGCCGCGACTGAGTTGGGTGATCGAATCCACCCGCCGCGGCGAGAGGCAGACCGCCTATCAAGTGCTGGTGGCCTCGACGCCGGACAAGCTGGCCAAAGATCAGGGCGACTTGTGGGATAGCGGGAAGGTGGCGTCGGATCGATCAACACAGATCGAGTACTGCGGAAAACGCCTCATATCCCATCAACCGGCTTACTGGAAGGTCAAAGTCTGGGACGCCAAGGGCGGGATGGCCGTGTCCAAAGAACCGGCCATGTGGTCCATGGGCTTTTCAAACCAGACCGAGTGGACGGCAAAGTGGATCGGACGCGATGACGGCAAGAGTTCGGGTCCCGGAAACGGGAAAGAGAAGTTTCTGCCCGCAACCTACCTGAGAAAGGAGTTCACGCTGAACGCAGTCCCGCAAAGGGCCATGCTCTACGTAACGAGTCTGGGCGTGGCGGAGCCGCATCTGAACGGCGGCAAAGTGGGCGACGATTACCTTTCGCCCGGTTGGACCGATTTCAACAAGCGGGTCTATTACCGGGCCTATGACGTGACGGCCCGCCTCAAGGTTGGCGCCAACGTGCTTGGCGCGATATTGGGCGATGGCTGGTATCGGGGGCATCTGAGCATTATCGGACAGAACATCTACGGCACCCAGACGCGGTTGCTGGCGCAGCTTCACCTGTTCTTCGCCGACGGCAGCAGCCGGATAATCGCCAGCGACGGGAGTTGGCAAGGAGGCTTTGGACCGCTGCTGGAAGCCGATATCTACGCCGGAGAAACGTACGACGCACGGAAGGAAATCAAAGGATGGGACGATCCTGGATTTCGCAATTCCGACTGGAAGCCGGTAGACTGTGGCGCCAAAGTGAACCCCGCGATTCAGGCCAATCCGGGCGCGGCCGTGCGGCGGACCGGCGAAATAAGGACCATTGCGGTAACGCATCCCAAGCCCGGACTAAACGTGTACGATTACGGCCGCAACTTTTCCGGTTGGACCCGTTTGCGAATCACGGCGCGGGCCGGAACGAGAATCGTCATGCGCTTCGCAGAGATGTTGAATCCCGACGGAACGGTCTACCGGACAAATCTCCGCGCAGCCCGCGCCATGGACACGTATGTCTGCAAGGGTGGCGGCGAGGAAACCTGGGGGCCGCGTTTCACCTATCACGGGTTCCAGTACGTCGAGGTAGAGGGGCTGCCGCAGACCGCGGGTCCGGAAACACTGACGGGCATTATCGTTGGTTCCGACCTGCCGCTCACCGGCAGCTTCGAGTGTTCCGATACAATCATGACGCGGACGGCCGCGAATGAACGCTGTACGATCCGCTCAAACCTCGTGGAACTGCCGACGGACTGCCCGCAGCGCGACGAACGGATGGGCTGGACCGACTACCACGAGGTGGTCGCCAGCACGCTTTATGAACAGGACGCGGCCAGCCTCTTGACGAAATGGACGGGGGACCTGGTCGATGCCCGCCGTGCGGACGGGTCATTCCCGTCGATCGCTCCCGACGTCCACAGATTCCCGTGGTGGCCGGGCTGGGCCGACAGCGGCATCTTGATTCCTCGGACGATGTATTACGTCTATGGCGACACTCGCCTGGTCGCACGGTACTACAAGGAAATCGCCGGGCATCTTGAGACCTATAAGGCGCATTCGAGCGGGTTCGTGGTCCATCCTGACGGCTTGGGCGATTGGCTGGCCCCGGACGCGTCCACGCCCAAGGAATTGATCGCCACCGCGCTCTACGCCCACTGCGCGGAGGTCATGGCGATAATGGCGCAAGCTTTGGGCAAGGCCCAGGATGCGGCGGCGCTGGAGGACTTGCACCGGTCCATTCGCGGGGCATTCCAGAAGAAGTTCGTCGCTCTGGACGGAACCATCGGAAGCGATTCGCAAGGCGGATACGTGCTGGCGCTGGCCTATGATCTGCTGGAACCGAAACAGGCCCGTCAGGCCGCGGACAAGTTGATCGCGGCTATTGAGAAGAGGGGCGGCCACCTTTCCACCGGGATGGTCACGACGCACCTGCTTCTGCCGGCATTGAGCAAGGCGAAAAGAACAGACGCCGCTTACCGTCTGTTGGCAAAGACCACCTTCCCATCATGGGGTTACTTCCTGAACATGGGCGCGACCAGCATGTGGGAACGCTGGGACGGCAAGACGGAGAAGGGCTTTCATCCGGACGCCATGAACTCGTTCAACCACTCCAACCTCGGCACCTGCACGGAATGGTTCTATCGAACCGTGTTGGGGATCGACGCGGCGGAACCTGGATTCGGCAAGCTGCTCCTCAAGCCCGAACCGGGCGGGAACCTCACCTGGGCCCGGGGGTACTACGATTCTCCGCACGGCCGCATTGGCAGCGATTGGAAGATCGAGAACGGTCGGTTCCTCTGGACCATCCGGATTCCCGCCAACACGACAGCGACCGTCTACGTCCCAACCAAGGATGCCGCCGGAGTGAGTGAATCTGGTAAGCTGGCGACCCAAGCAGATGGCGTGAAATTTCTGCGGATGGAAGACGGCGCCGCGGTATATGGAGTGGGTTCGGGAACGTACCGGTTCAATTCGGCTCTCCCGGAAACCATCAAATAGCCGTTCTGCTATTACATGCTGAGGGAGACCGACAGCGGAGAAGACTCGGATCTTACGCAAGCGTGTTTTTCAGCATGGAACCCTTGGATTGATGACGTACCCGCGGCATGGGCTGTACGCTGCAAGTGGTCGGGAAGAAACATGCCCCGGCGACCGATGTGGCCATTATTCTCAGCATGGAAGCTGTCTTCGCGGCCCTCTTTGGCTATTTTGGCTTCACGAGTTGCTCTCGCCGCGGCAGTTGCTTGGCTGCGCCATGATTCTTGCCGCCATCGTCGTCGTCCAGTTCAAGAGCACGGGAGATACATCGTGCCCGTAATACCACGCACCAACCGACGATATTATTCGCTCGCAACTTACGAACAGTAGAGGCGGTCGAGGATGTAGAGCGCGGTGACGACGGCGAAAAGCACCGCGGACACGAAGCGGGGATCGCCCCAGCCGGTGAACCGCCCGCCCAGGAAGGCCAGCGGATGGTCCCAACAGACGCCGTCGACCTTCTCCCGCGGCGGCGGCGGCGAGAGGAGCGCCGTCGTCACGTACGCGGCGATGCACACGCCCCACAGCACTGCGCCGAAAAGCATGAAGGGAATGCCCAGGCCGAAGACGGGGTCGGTCACCAAGCCCTGGAACGACTCGCCCGGATGCGTTTGCAGCCAGGCCGTCAGCGTCGCAAATCGCTCCGGAGCGAAGCGGGCCAGGAGCGACTGGCCGATGCCGGGCAGGTCGATGAGGAAGTAGGTGATGCCCAGCGTGCAGCCGATGCCGAAGGTGGCCAGCGCCGCGCGGATATCGCCGCGCTTCCAGAGCAGGCCGAAGATGAAGATAGTCGTCACCGCGGGGGCGAACGTCATGGGGATCTTGTTGATGGCCTCGAAGATTGTGCCGAACTGGCCGCCCTGCGTCGACCAGGCCATGGCCAGCAGCATGATGATGGCGGTGGTCGCGCGGCCGATGTTCACCACGCGGGTATCGGCCATCCGCGGGCGGAGCCGCTTGACGATGTCGACGGAGATCAGCGTGGCGCAACTATTGAGCGCCGCTGCCATGCAGCTCATCAGCGCGGCGACCATGCCCGCGGCCACCAGCCCCTTGAGGCCGGTGGGCACGAGTCGGCGGATCATGGCAGCCAGGAGCAGGTTGTAGTCCGCGCGGCCCTCGAAGTTGACGATCGAAATCTCGCCGTGCTTGACCATCAGGTAGCCCACTGTGCCGGGGAAAACCATGAGGAAGACGGGCAGGAGCTTGAGGAAGCCGGCGAAGAGGGCGCCGTTCTGGCCGTGTTGCTCGCTCCGCGCGCCGAGCACACGCTGCACGTGGGTCTGGTCGGTACACCAGTACCAGATGCCGAGGATGGGAAAGCCCAGTGCTATGCCCAGCCAGGAGAGTTTGCGGAAGTGGCCCGATGCCGGGTCGACGATCGACTGTACCATGTTGAGCTGCTGGGGCTTCATGGCGGCCTTGAAGGCGGCCACGTCGTGGATACCCAGCGCGGGCAGGTGGGCCACCGCCAGGGAGGTGACCAAGATGGCGCTGCCCAGCAGCAGGAAGAGCTGGATCGTTTCCGTGACGACGACGGCCTTCAGTCCGCCCAGCGCGGTGTAGGTGACCGTGAGGATGGAGATCGCCAGGATCGAGTAGAGCATGGGGATGCCCAGGAAGCTCTCGAAGAGCTTGGCCGCGGTGAACATGCTGATGCCGATGTGGATCAGCAGCGCGGCCATGATGCCGATGATGGCCAGGATGGTCCTCGCCGTCGGGCCGAAGCGTTTTTCGAGGAACTCCGGCAGGGTGGTGATCCGCGTCCGCAGGTAGTGCGGCACGAAGACCAGCGCCAGCAGGATTAGCGTGTAGCAGGCCATCCACTCGAAGTTGCCGATGACGAGGCCCTCGTCGGCCCCGGAGGCCGCCAGCCCCACGAGGTGGATCGTCGAGATGTTCGAGGCAAAGACCGCCGCCCCCACCGTGAACCAACCCAGCGATTTGCTCGCGAGGAAGTACTGCTCGCTGGAGGCGTGGCGGTGGAAGCCGGCGCGGATGCCGATTGCCGTGATACCCAGCAGGTAGGCGGCGATCACCACATAGTCGAGAACCTCGAAAGCCCCGTGGGTCATGTTCACCTCATGCAAGAATATTGAAGCCCCGTAGGAAACAGACCGCGATTCTAATGAAATACGCCCGCACGGCAAGCCCGGTGCGGCGAAGAGGGCTGCGATCTCAGGCCCACGCCGTTGATAACGATTACACGATACTCGTGCTTTGTCCCCAGTGGTGGCGAGCGGTCAACGGACTGCATTTCCGGTAACGGCTGCTCCGGCGTGTCGCGGCTTCGTGTCATTGGTGCCCAGCATGATGACAACCACCTGGGGCTGATACAATGGCGGATTATTCCGGGAGTCGCCATGATCTTGCACGCGGATACGGAGGCGTTTCACGCCTCGATCGAGAAACGCGACCGGCCCAATCTGGTCGGCAAGCCGGTCATCGTGGGCGGAACGCCGCAGAAGCGGGGCGTGGTGTCGGCGGCCATTCACTCCCCCAGCGTCGAACGCTTCCGCAGCAGATGATGATAATGCTGCGCGAAGCGATGGGCCTCGTCGCGGACGTATTGCAGCAGCCGCAAGGCATAGCTGTGGCGGCTCAAACGCAACGGCTCGTCGGCGCCGGCCACGTAAACTTCCTCCTCGCGCTTGGCCAGCGAAATGACCCGCGCCGGTCGCACGCCCAGCGAATCCAACGCGCTGGTGGCCGCGTGAAGCTGGCCCTTGCCGCCGTCGATCAGGAGGATGTCGGGCAGCGCGTCGTTCTCGGCGGAGCCGTCGGCCAACCGCTGGAACCGCCGTAAAACGGCCTCGTGGATACTGGCAAAGTCGTCCACGCCCACCACGGTGCGAATCCGCAGCCGCCGATAGCCCGGCTTGAAAGGCAGGCCGTCGAAAAACCGCACTATGCTGGCCACGGTCTCCGTGCCGGCGGTGTGGGCGATGTCGATGCCCTCGACCGTCCGCGGCGGCGCGTCCATGTGCAGCACCTTCTGCAAGCCGGCCAGGCCCTTCCGCGGATCGACGGGAAAGACCTCGGGCTGGACGTGTTTTTCCAGCTTGCCCCGCTGGTCGAGCGTTTCCAGCAAGCGGATTTCGTCGCGCAGCCGGGCCGCCTCCTCGAAACGGAGCCCCTTGGCGGCCGTCTCCATTTCCTGCCGCATCTCGTCGAGCAGGGCCTTCTTCTTGCCCTCAAGGAACTGCTGTAGGCGTTGGATGCTCTTGCGGTAGTCTTCCTTCGAAATCCGCAAATTGCAGGGGGCCGTGCATTGGCGGATGGAGGCCAGCAGGCAAGGGCGGAACCAGCGCCAGCGGGGGTCCTCTTCGGCGATGTCCAGCGAGCAGGTGCGGAACTTGAATATCTTCTGCAATACTTGCAGCGCGCCCCGCAGGCCGCGGGTGTTGGTGAACGGCCCAAAGAGCTTCGTGCCGTGGTCGCGCGGCGTGCGGGTAATCCCCACGCGGGGGAATTCCTCGTGCGTGTGGATCTCCAGGTAGGGGAACGTCTTGTCGTCGCGGAGGTCGCGATTGTACTTGGGCAGGATATCCTTGATCAGCCGGGCTTCCATGAGCAGGGCGTCGACTTCGCTTTCGGCCAGCAGGTAGTCGATGTCGCGGATTTCCCGCACGAGTTGGGCCGTGCGGGAATCCTCGGCCGCCGCCTTGAGAAAGTAGCTCCCGGCGCGGGCGCGGAGGTTTTTCGCCTTGCCGATGTAGATCACGCATCCGGCCGCGTCTTTCATCAGGTAAACGCCCGGCGACTGGGGGAAATCGCGGACCTTCTCGGCGGCGCGTGAGTTGTCTTGCGGTTCGGCGGGGAAGGACATCTCGGACATGATCGCAACAACGCGAGAGCGGTACGGGACCCGGTTAATTATATCCGAACGCCGGATCATTTCTCCGCCGTCAGCGTGGCGAGCCGGTCGGAAAGGTCGTCGAATTGCTTGAGGGCGGCGGCGTCAGGGGATCGCGCCGAGTATGGCGTTCACCAGCTTGTAGACCTCGCTGCACGGGTTTTGGTCCTCGGGAAGTTCGCCGCGTTCGATGCCCGGCGTTCGCAACTTTTTGGCACGCGCACAAGCGTCGTGAACATGCGTAACGATTGAACTGAAATCGCACTTGCCCTTTTCATACTGAGGAAGGTGTTTCTTCTTCAGCGAACGGACCAGGCCGTCGCAATCGACGGTCGATTTGTCGTTTTGCTCGAAGTGGAGCAGGACCCAGTACTCGAAACACATGGTCGAAATCGCAAGCTCTATTGCGTTGGCATTTGCCTTTTTTCGAGCGTTAACGATCTTATGGCCATAGTCCCCGTCGATCACGCACCATACCTCGTCGAAAGGATCAGTACCGCTGTTTCGCTTAGCCGCCACGGACTTGATTTCGACCGCTCGCTCGACGACTTGAACGGGTTGAGTATGCCCCTCACTTCCGGCGACCCGGATTGACGTTGCGGAGAGGTTAAAGTGTTTTTTCAATGCCTCGAAATAGTTCGGCGCCGACTTGTTGTCCTCGCAGACGATCAGGAATCGCTTCTCCAGGCTTCGCACTCCGCGGCGACGTTGGAGTTCTTGAAGCAACGCCTCGGTCTTCTTTGAAATCGGTCTCTTCGGCGGGATTCGCTTGCTCATAGCGAAAGCTTCTCCGCCGACGGAATGGCGCCGTAAAGGCCGGATAGGTAGCGCTTGCGAAGGTTGTGGACAGGCCTCGCTTCTTCGCTGAATTCTGCGAGAGAATAGAGTTCCGAAGCGCCCTGCGCGTCCTTCTTCGTAAAATACACCTGATCCCGCCTCAAGGCCGGCGGAAGACCGTCCCGGCTTTCGAGGAGTCCCGTGTCGTGCGTGGCAAAGATAAGTTGCGAATGGACCGGATTACCGGGAACATCGTTGACGGCGCGGACCAGGCAATCGAGCAATCGGGGATGAAGGCTCGCACTCAACTCGTCCGCAAAGACGCTAACTGGCTCGTGTGCCAGCATCCACCAGTCGTGTGCCAGATTGAATAGCTTCTTGGTCCCGGATGATTCAAGCGAAAAGTCGATTTGTTGCTTTGACGTTCCATCATGCACGAAAGAGACCACAACCCGCTTGTCCGACGGCGTCTCGTCGGCGACGCCCAGATTCTGATACATCTCTAGAACGAAGTCGGGCACGTCAGACTTTTCGCTGCGGGTTTTGGCATCGAAAATTCCCACGTCGGCCGATCGTATCAGATGCTGCATGATCCACTCGCGGTAAGCGGTATCCTCCGCAAACCGCTCGTTGTATGGGTTGCCGAGGTAGCTTGCGGCCACCGAGTAGTCCCGACAACATGTCGCGTTCCGAATGGCGAGATAATACGGATGGACGGACTCATCGCCCTTGCGAGGCCCGTGCTGGGCGAGTTTCGAAAGGACCGCCACGTTCGGCTGCATTTCCTTGACATAAAGCCGATTTGCGGCGCTGCGAGCAATCAAGTCCCCTTGAACTTCGCCTGACGGCATGCGGTCGATGAGCTTGGTTTCGCCGTTATCGTCGAAGACCGAAAGCGTTTCAGATTGAATGGCTTCCTCCGCATACTTGATTTCAAACCTGAGCAACGATCCTTCGTGAACAACATCGCAACCAAGTTCGATCGGCGCTTTTCGCGACTCTTCATCGAGCAGAAATGGCTCATAGGCGGAAATCGGCGCACCTGGTTTCGACTGTGGACTGGAACGAGTGACAAGCCAATTAAGATAGCTAGCAGCAGTCAAGATCGTTGACTTGCCCGAAGCATTGGCGCCGTAAATCGCCACGGTTCGCAGCAAGTGCAGCGGTTCGCTGGCACCCGCGATCGGTACCTCGATCACTCCGCGATCCCGATCCTCCGTTCGCTTCAAGTCCGCGGCCACCATTGACAACTCAAATGGGGCTTTCAGCGAGCGGAAATTCTGGCCAAATAGCCTGACGAGCATGGTATCCCCTTGAGGGTGCTAAGACCACGAAACGCTGCGCAGGATTCCTGCGCCACTCAATTCTACGTTGTCAAACCAACCATGTCTACGGCCCGAATCTCCGCTCGTCGATCTCCGCCAAGCACTTACTTTTCCGCCGTCAGCGTGGCGAGCCGGTCGGAAAGGTCGTCGAGTTGCTTGAGGGCGGCGGCGCGATCGGCCGCGGAGAGCGAGTCGTTCTCGCGAACCCGCGTCCGCAAGGCGGCGATCTGCGTGCCCATCGTGGCGACCGCGGAGCGCGAAGAATCGATCTGCCCCACCTTGGCCTGCTCCTGCGGCGTGATCAGGTCGCGAAACAACGTCAGGTCCTTCTGCCGCAGCATGAGGATGTCGAGCCGATTCAGGAGCGAATCGAGCTGATCGGCGCTGAACTCGCGCTTTTCGCTGAGCTCGCCATCCAAGGCCCGCAAACTGAGATTGATGCCTTCGATTCGCGTGCGGAGTTCCTCGATGTTGACGTGGGCATGTTGGTCGTTCTGGGCCGGCGCGTCCGGCGAGGGCGGCGGTGCGATGTCCGGCGCAACGGGTTTCCGCTGGACCTGGTACGGCAGCGGGTTTTCCGGAACGGCCGCGCTCGATCGAGGCAGGTCGCCGGAAAGCATGGCCATCACGTTGCGGTGGAACAACTGGCTTTCGGCAATTTCCGGTTCCACAGGTACACCCGGCCGCGGCACAACCTGAGCCGGCAGCACGGCCGTCGGCGCTTCGCCAGCGATCGTCGGCTCGCTGGGCAGGTCGACGGGCCGGGGCGGCAGTTCGGCGCTCGGCCGCTTACCGGCCAGCGCTTGCGGTTTTGCCACGTCATTGTCGCGTATTGCGGCCGATGCCAGCGAACCTTCGGAACCAATTGCTGCTTTGCAATCCACCGCGACCACCGAGTCCCTATGCGGCGGCGCCGGCAGCGACGTCAATTCGATCGGATCAACAATGGCCGCCGCCGGCCGATTTCGCAACTGCGGCACGCAAAGCGGCGGCGCAACAGCCAATGCGGGCAGCGACAAAACATTCTCTCGCCGCGCGACAACCCCTTCGCCCGGCAGCTTCAGTCGCCCAACATGCCAGGGCGGATCGGGAATCCGTAGCGATAGCACCTCCCGTAACGGCAATTCCGGGCCGGGAAGGGCTTCTTCCGCGCCATGCGCGGGCGGCGTTTGGGCCACGCCCGGCTTACCATGCCGCACGGTCCATTGCTTGACCAACGCCTCCGGAACCAGTTCGACGTCGCCGAACTTGGGGTCCGCGGGCAGGGGACCGAGGGAATCTTTCGACGATGCTTTGATCGCCTCCGCCAGCCAGTCCATCAGCCGGTCCTGCTGCTCCGGCGGACTGCCAACCTGTTCCCACGCGGACCAGATGCGGAACCAAGCCTCCTGGCGATCGACGAACTCCTTTTCGCGTTTGTGGAAGTTTTCGTAGACCGTGGTGCGATAGAGCCGCACCATGCGCGAGATGGCCGCCTTTTCGCGCTGGTCGAGTTGCCGCAGCAGCGTGACCATGTCGTTCCAGGCAACCGCCTTCTGATGAAGGACTGCGGCCACGCGCTCCCGTTCGCGCTGGGCATCGTCCGGCTTCATGGTCAGCAGGACGGCCCAGCCGTAGCGTTGTTCGACCAGGCGGAGCCAGATCTGCTGCTGTTCCGGCGGGAGCTTAACGACGCGTTGCAAGGTGGCCTGCGCTCGCGCGGAGGGATCGCTCTCCGCGCCGGGCGGCGAGAGCAAAGCGCAAGTCGTCAGCAGCAAACCCCAGGATAACGTCACAATCGTTACACTCGGCAAGACCGGCATGCGGGAGCGCGGTGCGCACTCCCGCACAAGGGTAGTCTGCCGGGCGCGAATGTCAACCGGCTACTCGCTCTTGGTCCTGTGACCATGCGTCGTGGTCTCACCCACCGGTTTGCGAATGGCGAGCGGACAAAGAGCTGAGATTTCCGCTACCGGCTGCACTGTCCCGGCACGATAGGCCTGGGCGTTATAAGGCAGGCCATAGGCCACCGCCGTGCCCGAGCTGAGTTCCGCGATATAAAGCACGGCCTTGCCCGGTTGGATGACACTGGCACGGCCGCCCCGCGCAAGATTGGCGTAGCCCGTGACCATCAGGTACTTGGCCTTTTCGCCGTTGGCCTTGAAGTCGTCGGAGACGTTGCGGTAGTAGCGGGCCATGGGACCGATGGCGCCGTTGGCGGCGCGGCCCACGATATAGGCATACAGGTCGCCCGTCAGATGATCGAAGAAGTAGACCGCTTCCACGTCATCGCCGGCCGCTCCCGTAGCGACACTGAACGTATCGACCTTATCGGTAGCCATGCCGTGCAAGGGCACGCTGGGCCAAAAACCGGCCACCATCAAACCGGCCACGAGCCCCAACCCTAACCACATTGCCGCACTTATTTTGCCGAAATTCCAAGACATGAATCCTCTCCCCGGTTTCAGATTTTTGGAAACAAAAAGCCTGACTGGATCATAACCGCTTTTTTCGCAGTTTGCCAGCGGAGGAAAGAAATTTGCGCAAAAAGACGCCCGGCACACGGGCCGTCCATTTGCGGTCGTGTGCCGGGCGAGTCGAGTTTCAGGTGGCGGGACTAGGGTTGTTTCTTCGGCCGTTCGGGCGGGGGCAACGGGGCCGGTTCCGGAATTCCCGCGGCGGGGGCCGCCATTTCATCCAGGTTGATCACCGGAATGGAGGGGGCCTGCGCGCCCACGGGCGCCGCGGTGGGCGGCGGCAGGCGAAAAGCATAATTCGGATCAAGGCGAATCTCCCAGCCGCCTCCCAACGCCTTGTACACCTGAACCAGGCCGGTGGCAATTTGTCCCAGCGACTGGGCATAGAGGTTTTGTTCCGTCACCAGATTCTGCTCGATCGTGGAAACGGTCGTGAAGTCCACCGTGCCCACGCGGTATTGGGCCACCACGATCTTGACGGCCTTGTTGGCGGCCACGACGCTGTCCAGGAGGTTTCGGGCTTCCTCGTGGGCCTTGAGGTAGGTGATCAGGCCGTTCTCGGCCTCTTGGTTGGCGTTGAGCACCGCGCCGCGGTAGTCGAGCAACAATTCCTGGAACTTCGCGTCCTGCAGCTTCACATTGTTGGCAATGCGGCCGTAGTTGAGGATGTTCCAGGTGAACGTCGGGCCGACCGAACCGTTGGCCGCCGCGTAGGTGAACAACTGCGAGAAGTTCTGTGCCGATCCGCCCAAGGTGCCGGTAATCGAAATGTGCGGATACCAGTCGGTCATGGCGATGCCGATCAGCTCGGACTGTGCCGCGGCGCTACGCTCGGCGCGGCGGATGTCCGGCCGGCGCTCGAGCAATTGTGCCGGAATGCCCACCACGGCCTCGAGCGGGGCCGCGGGAATCGGCGCCTTGCCCAGCCGGGCCTGGAGGTCCGTGGGCGGAATGCCCAGCAAAGTGCAAATCGCGTTCTGGTTCTGCCGCAAGGTGATCTCGAAGGCCGGGATCGTGGCCTTGGTTTGCGACAACGTGGCCTGGGCCTGGTCCAGATCCAACTCGCTGGTGGTACCGTTGTCGAAGCGGGCCTTGACGATTCGCAAGACGTCGGTCTGGAGTTTTACGTTCTGCTGGGCCAGCTCGATTTGCTGCTGGGTCTGCCGCATGATGATGTAGTTCGTCGCCACGTCGCCGATAAGCGTCACCAGGGCGTCGTCGTAGTCTTCCACGGAGTAGTCGAGCTGGGCCTGCGCCGACGTCACCGCCCGCCGGTAACGGCCCCAGAAGTCGATTTCCCAGGCCAGGTTGAAACCGTAATTCCAGGCACTGGAGAATTTCGGGGTTGCGGGGACACTCGGATTGGCCGAACTCTCAATGCGTTCGAAGCTCCCCGTCGAGGTCTGTGTCTGCGGCAAAAGTTCGCCCCGCGCGATCGCCAGCGTGGCGCGGGCCTGCAGGATCCGCGCGCCGGCCTCCTTGAGCGTGATGTTCTGCGCGTAGGCGTTGGTCACCAGATCGTTGAGCACGGGATCATTGAAGATGCTCCACCAGCGGGCCAGGTCGGCCGGGTCGGAGCGGACGCGCTTGTCGGTCGCGTCGATCCACTGCGGCGCCACATTCGCCTTGGCGCCGGTGTACTCCGGTCCCACCTTGAAGCCCTGGTGAACGTAGTCGGAAAGGTTCGTGCATCCGCTCAGGCAGATTGCGGCCACGGCAAGACAGAAAATACGGAGGTCTCGCTCAACGATTCGCATAGTCAAACTCCTTGGGCCGGTGACGAACAAGGCCGGCGGCCGCCGCCTGTCGTCGTGCGACGTATCGCACCGAAACGCGAAAGGTGTGTCTGTTATTATTCCGAGGGTCCGCTGAATCCTTCCAACGCGATTCCTCGTCAATTGCCGTGCTTTCGACACACGTCGCATATCAGCGCTAGCGGTCAAAACAGCGACAACCGATTCTGTGCTTACCATCGACATGACCGGCGCAAACCGGAGATGAGAAAACTTCGGCGCGAGAGAACCGCTAGATCCGGAATAGACCCGAAGCCGGGAGCATCCGGCATAAGCCATACAGGCCGCACGCCACCGTCCCCGAAGTTCGGCAAAAGCGTTACAGCTTGACGGCATAACCGGAAAGTAGCAGGCACGCTCCGCGTGCCGTCCGCCAGAAGCGGGGCGGACGGCACACGGAGCGTGCCTGCTACTTTATGCAGACGATGCCTGGCACGGAATTCATCTTGACAGCCAAGGCCGCATCAAAGATAAACTCCGCCCGTCCCTTACTCCCGGCGGAGTTTATCGAATTCTCCTTGTGCGAGATGAATCATGGCCAATCTTTCCAGTCCGATATCGGCAGTCAGCCCCACCAAACAGGTTAGCCGCCACGTTTTTGCCGTGCTGGCATTGCTGTCGCTGGCCGCGGCGGTCGGTCTCTGGTACTGGTTCAACCAGACGGTCGAAGAATCGTTGAAGCTCGATCCCGGCATGGAATTGCGCTTTCGCGAGGGCCTGACCACGATCCTCTGTGACGAGGCCCAGGCCCGGCACCTGAAAATCGAAATGCCGCCGAATCACCAAAAGGTGGGGGACGTCGAACTGGTCAGCAAACACGAACTGGACGCGGCGATCATTCCCGCCGGCCTTTCCCAGCCCGCCGAGAATGTGCGGCAGGTGACGATGATGGACTGCCAACTCCTGCACCTCTTCGTCAAGCCGGAAATGGTCCCGCAGGGGCTGGCCGGACTCCGCGGACGGACGGTGCTCCTGGGCCCGGCAGGCTCCGGCGTGCGATGTGTGGCGGAGGAGGTCCTCAAGTTCGGCGGATTGACCGCCGGAAAGGACTTCGTCGAAGACCCGCGCGGTTACGAGGCGATCATGAAGTCTCCTCCCAACGAGATGCCGGACGCGATATTCGGTCTTTCGCCGCTGCCGTCGCCCCTGGGCGAAAAGCTCGCCCGCCTGCACGGCTATCAACTCATGGAATTGCCTATGGGCGAGGCCCTGGCGGTGGGCAAACCGGCCTATGAAGACGCGGCCATTCCGGCCGACATGTACGGCGCAGCGCCCGCGGTACCGCAAACGCAACTCCATACGATCGGCGTGCGCAGCGTGCTCATTGCGCATCAGGCCGTATCCAGCGTGGCCATCGAGCGGCTCCTGGAGGTGCTGTACGAAAGCGATTATTCCCGCCGCGCCAATCTTAAGAAGATGGACCCGGCCCTGCTACAGCGCTCCAGCGACTATCCGTTCCATCGCGGCACCGCGGCCTACCTTCACCGCGGAGACCCCTTTCACGTAAAAGAACTGCTGGCAAAACTGCAAGGTCTCATCGGCTCGACAGTTTCCGTCCTTTCGGCCATTCTGTTGGCCTGGCAATGGATTCGCCGCAAGAAGGTCGAGGTGGGCGAATACCAGCAGATCTGCGCAACCCTCGACCTGGACGCCCAACGGGCCGCCTGCCAAGGCCAATTCGGCGAGATCGAACTGGGGGCCTGCCTGACCGAATTGGCCAAGCTCAAGACCCAGGTGCTGGAACAGCATCACCAGCAATTCATGAGCGGCGACAAGGCGGTCGTCGACGTCGTCACGCGCATCGAGGGCCTGCAAAAACTCCTGCCCAGCCTCGTCCGCACCAAAGTCCCTCCCAAACGTATGCAGTTGGATTTCGGTCCGCCGCAACGCAAGGCCGCGTAGAATATCTCCGGAGACATGATCATGGCCACCAAAAAAATCCTGATGCTCGTCGGCGATTACGTGGAAGACTACGAGGTGATGGTGCCCTACCAGATGCTGCTGATGGTGGGCCACCAGGTCGATACGGTCTGCCCCGGCAAGAAGCCGGGCGACGTCGTGCGGACCGCCATCCACGATTTCGAGGGCGACCAGACCTACAGCGAGAAGCGGGGGCATAATTTCACCCTCAATGCCGATTTCGAGACGGTCGATCCGGCCCGCTACGATGCCCTGGTGCTCCCCGGCGGCCGCGCCCCGGAGTATTTACGGCTCAACGAGCGCGTGCTGCAAATCGTCCGGCACTTCGCCCAGACAAGCAAGCCGCTGGCCGCCATCTGTCATGGGCCGCAAATTCTTGTGGCCGCGGGCGTGGTGACCGGCCGCCGCTGCATGGCCTATCCGGCCATCAAACCGGACCTGGTCCGCTCCGGCGCCGTATGGCGCGAGGCCAATGAGACTTTTTCCAATGCCGTGACCGACGGCAATCTGGTCACGGCCGCCGCCTGGCCGGCACATCCCGAATGGATTCGGAAGTTTCTGGAAGTGCTGGGCACGAAGATCGAAGCCTAGCCGCGCTCATGAAAGTTTGCCGCACTAGCCTGTTCGCGCTGCTGATCGCCGCGGCCGCACTTCCGGCGACGGGGCAAACGGTCAATGCTTACGATGCGTCCCGCGCGGGGAACCCTGCGGCCCCCGGCCCGGCCATGTATCCGGCCGGCGTATTTGATCCGTCGCTGACGAACCCGCCCCCGGCGGAGGCTGTTGTGCCCTTGCCGTCTGCGGTCTCCTCCCGCGCCTATGAAGGTCCAGCCTGCAGTCCCGTGATGCAGGCCGATCCGCTGCTCGTCGCGCCGGCCGAAGCGTCGCCTGCGGTGATCGGGAGTTTTTATACGCGCATCGAGTACTTTCATTGGAACGAGCAGATCAACTCGGTGGATAATTTTGTCAACGAGGCTGGCGCGCTCTTCACGCTGGGCTGCATGCGGGAGACGAGCTTCGGACGCTTCCGCGCCGAGGTGTTCGGCAGCGACGTGTGCTATCACGGTTTTGCCCAGGTCAGCACGAGCCAGCATCCCACGTACCTGGAATACATGCTGCCCTCGACCACCGGCTACCTCGGCCTCCGCGGCGAATACGAAATGCTGTGGGCGCCGCCCGAATTGCAGGGTCAGGCGGCATTTCTCATGGGCCTGGGCAGCCGCTTCTGGGTTCGCAGCCTGAGCGATGGCGTCACAACCCCCACCGCGCTGGACCCCAACCTCGAAGTCTACGGCTACCGGGAAATCTGGTGGACCACCTATCCGTACTTGGGGCTGGAAACGCACCGGTCGCTGGGTAAACTGGAACTCTACGGCGAATCGAGAATCGGCGCGACCGCTGCGACCTTCAACTTCGCCGCAGGCTCGGACCGGCCGCTACGGCTCTTTCCGGGCGTCATCGCCAACGTCGAGATCGGGCTGCGCGGAGAACGGTTCTTTGTCGCCGCCCGTGGCGAGGTGATGAATTGGACGCAATCCGCCTGGGTCCAGGGCGCGTGCCAGCCCAATTCGCTGATGGTAACCATCGGAGGCCGGCTGGGCTTTATGTTCTAGCCACTAATACCATGAAACAAATCGTCTTTGTTGCCGGAACCGCTTTCTGCGGATCGAGCCTGTTGAACATCCTGCTGGACACGCAGACCCCGGCCATCCGCGGCCTGGGCGAAAGGTCCCAGACCGACGGCGAAGGAGGCGGACCCTGCATCCTCTGCAACAAGTTCATCAACGAGTGCCAGCTCTATTCCCACTGGGACGGCAAGAACTTCTACGACTTCAACTTCCAACACTACGGCTGCAACACGCTGGTCGATTCCTCGAAACGCACCAACGTCCTGCTGCGGGCCATGGCCGAAGAGCCGCAGTTCAAGTACCACGTGCTCCACATGAGCAAGACCCCGCATGCGGCCGCCTACTCGATCCTGAAGCATTGGCAGCACGATACCTGGGACGTGCCGCAGGACGGAAAGAATCGCGATCTTCCCGCGGCCCTGGAAGTCTGGAGGGCCACGAACGCCCTGTACGTCGAGGAAACCGGCAAGGCGGGCGTGACAGCGGTCAAGCACGTCCATTACGATACCCTCGTCGCCGATCCGGCCGCGGTCGTCGCGGAGATCTGCCAATGGATCGGCGAACCCTTTCACCCGGCGCAGCTTGAGCAATGGCGCGCGCCGACGACCCACATCCTGGGCGGAAATCCGGCCATCCTCATGCAAGTCCTCGGCCAGGACATCATGCCGGCCGATTACCTGGGCGGAAAATACGCGGCGCGATCGGGCCAGATATTCGTCGACGAGGCATGGAAGCGCGACAAGCCCTTTCTGAAGGGTTGCATCGCCGCCTACCGGCAACAGGCCGAAAAGCTCGATTGGACCCTCGCCGCGCTCGGCTACGGCGACACGCGGCGGATGATCGGCGAGTGCCGGAAGTGTTTGCGGGCGATCAATGCCCGCGCGCGGGCCGAGGCTTTTTCAAGCTCGCTGGCGAAAATCGGCAAGTTCTTTGGCCTGTGCAAGCCCGATCGGTTTTCGATGTAGGGTGATGTCGACGGGCACCGACGCGGAGCGATGGTCGGCGAAGACCCACCAAGACTTTTAGGGTGGGATAAGCTCGACGAGCAGGCGGCCCAGCAGCAGATGGAGGCCGCCCGAGGACCGTCGGCCAAATCGCCCGAATCGATGACCGCCCGCGAGCAGGCGATCGTCCAGGGCCGGGCACAGTTGCGCATGGCACGGCGAGTTTAGGATTTGGTCGGAAATGACTTTTACAGCGAGGCGAGCCGGAGGAGTAAGCCTCCGGACCCGGAAGCTTACGCCATGGGATGACTCCCGAGTGAGGAAGAAAGGTGGAAGGCCACGGATATATTATAACTGCACGGCTTGAAAATGCGCACTCCACTCTGCGAGAAACAACCCGAGATGCCGCCCTCACCCTACCCTCTCCCGGCGGGAGAGGGGACTTGCCGCTCAGATCGAGAACGAATCGGCCGTCTCGTTGTAGTCGCGGACGTTCAGCCGCGGCTTTTCCATGGTGACGGTGGCGTGCGGCGTGACGGAACTGGTGATCCACACGCTGGAACCGATCACCGCGTGGTGCCCGATGATCGTCTTGCCGCCCAGCACGGTGGCGTTGGCGTAGATCACCACGTGGTCTTCGATGGTGGGATGCCGCTTCGTGCCGCGGACGAGGTTGCCTTCAGCGTCGGTGGCGAAACTCAAAGCGCCCAGCGTCACGCCTTGATAGAGCTTGACCCAGTCGCCGATGTCGGTCGTCTGCCCGATGACCACACCCGTGCCGTGGTCGATGAAGAAGTGCTTGCCGATCGTGGCGCCGGGATGGATGTCGATGCCGGTCCGGCTGTGGGCCCATTCGGTCATGATGCGGGGGATCAGCGGCACGTCGAGCTTGTACAACACGTTTGCCAGGCGATAGATGGTGATGGCCTCCAGCCCCGGATAGCAGAAGATCACTTCGTCGTGCGACTTGCAGGCCGGGTCGCCGTCGTAGGCGGCCTGCACGTCGGTGGCCAGCAGTTCGCGGACGCTGGGGATCTGCTCCAGAAAGGCGACGGCCTTGGCCTGGCCCAGGGCTTCGAAATCGGCCTTCTGTTGCGGGCCGCAGGTGAAGGCCTCGCCCGCGTCGTGGCGCAGGGCACGGGCGATCTGCTCCGTCAATTGATCGTGCAAACGGTCGATCAGATCGCCCACGTGGTAGGTGATATTGCCCAGGTGCAGCCCATCGCGGCGGCGGTAGCCGGGATAGGTGATGTCCTTCAGGCTCTCCAGGATCTCCACGATCGTCTCGTAGCTCGGCAGCGGGCAGTGGCCGAGGTGCGTGATCGTGTCAAGGTCCGTGTAGGTCTGGACGATGCGGTCGGTGAGTTCGGGCAGGGTTTCTTTGATGCGAACGTCGGTCGCCATGGCAGGGAAACTCCAAAGCAGTTGCATCCTAGGCGCAACAACCGTCAAAATCAAGCGACTTGATATATAGTATTCGTCCGGCAGAAGCGGAAAAGTTTACGGTTTTCCCGTCATCGGCGGGGTCTTTTCAGCGATCCCGCAAAGGACTAGGCTGTAGGGTGGGCCGAACGCAGCGAGTCCCACCACTCTAATTTGCCCCATGTTTGGTGGGACTCGCCGACCATGAGTACATGGTGCCCGTCGGCCTTAGTTTTACCCACAACGTTGTCGTTGGGCGGCCAGGTAGCCGT